>Ga0208718_1000075_pt1 | contig 18110 bp, 13 predicted proteins | sample LakMenE29Apr09ns_FD_150743 | JGI IMG/M metagenome (GOLD analysis project Ga0208718, IMG submission 150743) | Freshwater microbial communities from Lake Mendota, WI - 29APR2009 deep hole epilimnion ns (SPAdes) | ecosystem: Environmental > Aquatic > Freshwater > Lake > Epilimnion/Euphotic zone ...
GCGACGTTTTTTTATGTTTAATTTGGGTTATTTGATGGAAACGTCACCAGAAATCAAACCAGATTTTAGTATTTTTGGTAAAGAAAATAATTATTTATGTTCTACAGTCGGATTAAGAATTCCTTTTGATTTCATTCATTTAACAGCTGATGTTACAGGATTCTCTAATGGAGGTGAAATATCGAAAGTTTATGCTAAAGCTGGAATATCGATTAATATTGGATTAAGTAAAAAATTTAATGATCAAGATAAACAATATATTGAAAACGAAGTTACTAAATTAAGAAATAATTAAAAATGAATGTTATGAAAAAAATCGCAGTTCTTTTTGTTGTATTACAAGTAATATTAAGTTGTAGTCTTTTTAAATCATCCAATGATTTAGAGTTAATTCCTTTCGAACAAAAAGGGAAATATGGGTATTTTGATTTAGAGGGCAAAATTGTTATTAATCCTCAATTTGATTTTGCTACTGCTTTCAGAGACGATTTAGCATTAGTAAGATTATCAGGGGACAATAATAAATGGGGTTATATTGATAAAAAGGGAAAATTTGTAATTAATGCTACTTATAAAGATGCTACTGTTTTTCAAGATGGCTTGGCTTGGGTTGTATCGGATAACGCTGCACCATCAGCAATTGAAAAAAACGGGGAGATCAAGTTTACTCTTAAACAAGCAAATGAAGTTCATTTGTTTTCAGAAAGTTTAGCAGGTTATTCAGTTCAAGACACCACAAACCTTGAAACATGGGGATTTGTTGACAAATCTGGAACTATAATAGTCAATCCTCAATTTAGTTATGTTGGAGAATTTAGCGAGAGTAAATGCGCGGTAAAAAACAAAGAAGGTAAATGGGGTTTTATCGATAAATCAGGGAAAATAATTATTAATTATCAATTTGATGAAGTTGAAAAATTCAAAAATGGAAAAGCAGTAGTCTATTTAGATAATAAGGCGGGAGTGATTGATGAAGATGGGAAATATATTATTAACCCTCAATATAGATATGCTAAAAATGATGGAGATTTATTTTTAATTGCTCAAGAGGATAAGTATGGCTGGTGTGATGAAGAAGGAAAATTTGTTATCAATCCGCAATTTGATTCTGGACAACCATTTAATGAAAGTAAATTAGCCTGTATTGAAAGCGGTAACAAATATGGCTATATAGATGACGCTGCTAAAATAATAATTAACCCTCAATTTGATTATGCTTCACCATTTTTTGGAAAAGTTGCTTTGGTTAAATTAGGAGATAAATTTGGATTAATAGATGAAGAAGGTAAATACAAAGTCAATCCTCAGTTTGATGGAATTGGACTTGATTTATTTGCATTTTTTAATAATACAAGTTTAAAAGAGTCTATAACTACAGATTTCTTAGATGTTAATGCGATTCTTAATGTAATAAATATTGATCGACCTGAAAATCTTAGTTTTAATGATGGATTTAATGCAATTATTTCAAAATTGAATAAAACAGCAGATGATTTTAGTGCCTATAGCACGAATCATTCTGTATTTAATTCTAAAAAGATTAACAACGACGCCGATTATTCCTTTATGTTTACTGGTAATGTAAAAGCAATGAATAATGACACCTATGAGTTTTATATTACAGATGAAAAGCCTCAGACTTTTGTATATAATATAAGTTTACATGGTAAAGCTTATGGTAAAGCAGAATCCATACAAAAAGCATTTGAAAATAAATTAACAGGTTTTACCAATATCAAAAAAGGATATGCTCAAGGTAGATATGCTAGTATTTTTAAAGGGCCGAATTCTTACATAATCACCTGGAATACAGGAAGTAGTCAGCCGTTATTTTATATTTGCAATAAGAATTTTGACATCTCTCATTTTTCTAGTTTAATTGTTGCAGATAAAGAAAGTCCTGTTGCAGAAGAAAGTGATTATGTAGAAGAACCTTATTACGAAGAAGTGGCACCTGTGGATACAACAACTTATGCAGAAGGAGCAGATTAATTACAACCCAACCAACTGCCTAAAGTAACGTAAAGTGAATGACTCTCTATGATAAATTTATTATGAAAAAAAAATTATTAATTTCCTTATTATTTGTTTTTTGCCTTCAATTAGAAGTTAATGCTCAATTTCGTCAACTTCGTTTAGCTAACGAAGAATTAGTGAAAGAAAATTTTGACAAGAAAAAAGTACTAGAAAAAATTGAAAAATATGAAAAAGACAATGGAATAAAGCCGGAGTCTAAATATATTAGAAGCAAATACATGCGTAAAGTTTCTGATAATATTCAAACGATAGACAGTGCTTACACCTACTTTTTGGAAGCTTTTAGCGGCATTGAGTCGTATGATCCAAAAATAAATGAGGAACTCTGTAAGGACATTATTTTATGTCAGACAAATAATACCATGGAAAATAATGAGTTTGAATCTTTGTTATTTTCAAGATATACTAAAGAGTATGATCTAAGTACCATTGAATCTTTTCTTGATAAATATCCAAAAAATCTATTTCATAATAAAGCAATTAATGTGAGAGATAGCTTGGAATTTGAAAAATTAAAGCCATTAAATGACGAATTTGTTTTAAACGAGTTTTTGAAAAAAAGACCAACGTCTAAATTTTATTATCAGGCTGAAGATTTAATGTTTACTGTTGCTTTCAATAAGGCTAAAGAATCAAATTCTGTAGAGAAATATAAAAATTACATCATTACTTATCCAAATTCTCCAAAATTAAATGACGCGATTGACTTTGTTAGTTCAAAAAATTGGGAAGAAATTGAGAACAAAAACAATAAAGAATTATATCAAAAATTTGTAAAGGATTATCCAACAAGTAAATTTATTGGGCAAGCAAATCAAAAAATAGAAGAGATAGATTGGAATTCTGCGATTGATTCAGATAGCTTGACTAATTTTGAAAACTTTGCGGCCAATTACCCAAACTCAAGTAAAATAGAGTTAGCCAATAGTAAAATTAAAGAATATAAAGAAATTGTATTGCCCTATTTAACCAAAAATAAGAAATATAATTTACTCAATATTGGGACCCTTAAATTTATTGGAGACGTTGAATATGATTCAATGTTGGCATTGCCAAAAGGAAAATTTATCGTTTCAAAATATAAGAAGTATGGGGTAATTGACAATTTAGCGAATAAAATAATTCCAACTACCTATGATTGTATTGATAATTCAGGTAATTTTTTTATTGCTAAACTAGGAAAGAATCATGGAGTACTAAATGATCTTGGGGAGAAAGTAATTGATTTTTCATTCGAATCCATCACCAAAACGGATAATAATAATTTTATAGTAACTAAGAATATTAATAATGTTAATAGTACTTATGGGTTAATTTCCCCTAAAGGCGAAGGAATTCTAGAAGCAATATATTCCAGTATTTCAGAAATTGATGCATCCACATTCAATGTTACTTTGAATAGCCAAAGCTTCCTTGTAGATCTAAATGGAACTGTTAAATCTCAAAAATATACTTCTATAGAGCCTTTAAGCTATTTAAGCGCTACCAATTTATATTACAAAGTAGAATTAAAAAAGAAACAAGGCTTAATCAATAAAAATGGAGAAGTGGTTATACCATTATCCTATGAATCGATAAATGAGGCAGGAGACTACTTTATTGTTAGTAATACCCTTCCAAAATTGGGAACTCTATATGGGATTATTGACCAAAAAGGGAAAGTACTTTTAGACTTTAAGTATAAAAATATAGATCATTGTGGTAAAAGTTTGTTTTCAATTAATACGAATGCAACACCAAAATCTACGGTTACTAATTGTAAATTATACCATTTAACTTCTAATTCCTTTTTAACAAAAGACAGTTTTGATTCTATTGACAAAATAGAAAATGGGTTATTACAAGTTCAAAAAAATGAACTAATAGGTTATATTAACGAGCTTGGAGAAACGGTAGTTAGTCCAGTTTATCAAACTTATTATGGTGAAGAAAGAGGAATGTCGCCTGACGGATATGAAACTGAAGAAGAAAAATGTTTTGTGAGTTCTAATTTTGTTGAGAATATTTCTTCTCAAGAAGTGTATGATAAACCAGAATTATTACTAGTTCAATTAGGTGATAAAATTGGGTATATCAATTTCAAAGGAGAAATAATTATACCAATAATCTATAATTTTGGGGGTTATTTTTACAAAGGCTTGACAGTGGTCACTGATGAAAATGAGAAAACGAAAATTATAGACGACAAAGGGGAAGTTATTTTAGAAAATGCTCAAATATTGTATTATTATGATAATTCAAAATATGCTTTGGCGAGACAAGAAAATACGTTCTATAAAATAGATACGCAAACTCATAAAGCAGAACTATATAATCTAATGAAAGAAATGGACTACATTGATCATTACAAGAAATATAAGATTATTACCTATAAAGACATGCCTGTTTATGTGACTTATAAAGATCAAGTATTAATGGCTAAAGGAATCGATTTTTCTGATTATAATTATAACAAGAAAGTAAATGAAGCCAGGAATTTATATTATTCAGCAGAATACGATAAAGCTATTTCTGAACTTAAATCATTGTTTAATGAAAAAAGAGATGTGTATGTAGTTCCATTATTATTAGGAAGATGTTACAAAGAAAAAGGAGATACATATTCCGCAGTAGATTATTTCAATCAAGCAGTTGCAATAGATCCAAATAATACCGAAGCTTATTATGATAGGTATCAATTGAATTGGAATAGAAACTATTGGAGCGATACTAAAAATGACATCTTAAAAATAATGAGCTTAACCGCCGAATATGATGAATCATTAATGTTCAATTTAGGATATTGCAATGCAAATTTAAATAATGATAAAGAGGCATTTGAAAATTATTCTAAAGTAATTAAAAATAACCCTAAGTATGCTTTGGCCTACAATAATAGAGGGGCGATATACGCAGATAGAGGAGACCATCAAGCAGCGCTTACCGATTATATGAATGCATTGAAAAACAGCAAATATGAAACTGATGAATACAAAGGTTTGTATCTTAATAATGCAGCTAATCAATTAAACAAACTAAATAAAAAAGCGGAAGCTTGTGTGTATTGGTCTAAAGGCGCGGCATTAGGTAATGCAGACTGTATTCGCAATAAAAAGTACAATTGTAAGTAGTATGAGACACCTTTTCTATCTAGCTATCTTTTTGATTTTTGAAGGCTTAATTGCCCAAACAGATACTAATAATAAAGAATCCGATCTTTTTTATAAAGAAGACAATACGGAAGATAATACAGGTAGTAAAACAAACAATCCAGTATCAGTAAAAAAAGTAAATTTTGAAAAGTCTAATTACAATGATTTTATCAATAATAATAAACCCATTTTTTTAACTGGAAAATCTTCAAAACCATTAAAAGAAGCAGGTTATTATGAAGGTGATAAAGTAGAATTATATTATAATTCTATTTATGAAATTGAAAATTATTCAAATGAATTAAAGAAAATACCACTTGGCCAAAGAGAAATATTATATTTTTCAGGAGTAATTAATGCCGATGTCATTGAAGCAAAATCAAAATCCAGGACCTATTATGTGTATAAAGTCGCATTTGATTATAATCAAGTTAGCAGCGCTCCAATTGAACTAGAGGATGATTTTTTAATTCCAGTGAACTTGTATTTTTCAAATTATAAAAACAATTCTTCGATTCAGCAATCGGTGAGATGTTATGCCAAATCAAGGTTAGAGGATTACAGTTGGAAAAGCGAATTTGATAAACAAGATTATATCAATGTAGTAACTCAGAAAATCCTCAATAATTTAAAACTGAATTCAAGTCAAAATAGTACCAATTATTATAAAATAGTTACGGGAGTTTTTGGGGACTTTAATTTTGATAGTAATACTTATAATGTAGAGTTTGATGAGTTAATTGGTGTTTCAAATTTCTTTTATAATGATTTCGATAATAAATTGTTTTATAAAGGAGAAAGAAATTACAATAATTATGTTGAAAGCAATATAGAAATTAAATGCAATCCCACAATTGCCAGACAAATTGCGGATCTTTTCGATTCTGAAAGAAAATTAAACATTAAACTAGAATTAATTCCGAGTTCTTCCAATTCAGATTTATGTAATTGTGGCAGCTGCTATGAAAACAATTTTATGATTAAGTCATTGGTTATTTGTCCAGACACCAATTTTAGTGAAAGTAATTCTATTAGAGTTTATTACTAATTTAGATGAAATGGTTTTTATTTTTATTCCTTAATTTAAGCGCTTTTTCACAATCCGATCCCTGTTATTATTTTGAGCAAGAAGCTAAAGTTAAACTCACCACAATTTCAAATAAAATAGCAGGATTTGAAGCTCCATATTATTTATCGAAAAAAGAACTATTTAGCATTGTAAGTCCTGAATATATTACCTATTCAATTCCAATGAATGACTTAGAAGTACTACTTGTAAAGTCTAATATTGTTCTCAATAACGATAAATTCGATTTATCATTCGGACCTTTTCAAATGAAAATTAGTTTTATATTAAAAACACTTTCTCAAACTCCGATTAATATTATTAATGACTCTATATTAATAGATATCAAAAACAACCCAACAAAAATAGCTTCTAGTCAAATAGATTATTTAAATCAGTTGGAAATTCAATGGAAATTACTGCGATTATTTGAATATAGTAATAAAAAGAGCTACGAAAAATGTTCTTTAAAAGGACTTTATACACTATATAATCGTGGTCACATTGATAAAAAAGCAACGATTTTCAAAAAAATCAATTGTAGAAACAGCACTTATGAGGATTGGTGCGCTGCATTTATCCATTTTTTATAGAAATAATGAATCAATAAAAATCAAATACTTATAAATAAATAAGCTATTTTTTATTTATAAAGAGCACTTGATTTGGCTTAATCTTATTGTTACGCAATTTATTTTGTCTTTTTAATGCTACAATAGTGATGTTAAATTTCTCTGCAATTTCTCCTAAAGTATCTCCACTTTTTACTTTATAAGTAATTTTTTTACTTCGTTTTACAATTGCTTTGGTAGGAACTACTTCTACTTTTACTGCAACTGCGGTATCTGTCTCAACATTACCCAGTGCTATCGGTTCTTCAAAGTTTAATTCTTTGCTTTCGGGGTTTTCTAACAAATAGGAAATAGATTTTTTTAAAGCCTCAATTAATAATATTCCTTTTAATTCGGAACCTTTTCCGTTTAAATGAATTCCATCATTCATGGTTAATTTATTTGTTTGCCAAATATCCATTGATTGAGCCCCGCCAGAAACTAAATACCAATCCCAAAAACCACATTGGTTTTCATAAGCAATCGTTTTTACCATTTGAGAAAATAGTTTGCTAGCGGTAATATTTACTCTCTTATAATTCATGTCTTGAGAGGAAGTTAGAATTATTGAGGCCCTAGGATTTGCCTTTTTAACCTTAGCAATTACCTGTTCTATTTCTGATTTTAATTGATCCGGTATTAAATTAGTGTATAGAAAATCATTGGTTCCATAATCAATAATTATCAAATCCGGATTTAAATAAGCAGCTTGTTCTTCATATTTGTCCTCAAACAATACCGATTTATATTGACATGCTCCAACACCTGCATTGTGCCAAATAGCACCTGTTTCATCAAAATTTGACAAAGACATTCCGTATAAAATAAATTGATTTTGATTCTCATTAGATTTATGTAATGAAAATTGAATTTTATTAAAATTGGAGGGCAATCGATATTTTAATATATCGCCAGTTTTGGATATCAATTCAGCCGCAATGGAATCTGCCTTAATTATTGGCTCATAACTTTCGAGTACATTGGAATAAAAAACGGTTAAAATAGTATTTTGAGAAGAAGGCGAATTATTGAAAGTTATTTGAAATGACGCTTTTTCATCGACTGTTTTTGCCGTCATTCCACGAACTCCTAAGGGAAGTTTTGGGGGAAGAATATAACTCTTACTATATTCCCAATCACCTGTATGTGTTGATTTATAAAAACTAGCATTATATGATTTTACTATAGAAAATGGCTGAATAAGACCTATCCCTCCATCTCCCAATAATTCTTGAATTAAATGGCGACATTTATTAGGTAAATTTTCATTTTGAAGGTGACTGTCGCCTAAATGCAACACTGAAAACTTGTTTTTTGAAATCCAATTAGTATAAAAAGCACTTAGTACATTTGGATTTTTAAATTGAATGGCGTTAAAATAGTTATTTATACAGCTTGGCTCGCTTGATTGACTATAAATCAAAGAACAAAATAGTAATAAACATACCACAATTATAGAATTATTACTTTTCATCTTTTTTGTTTGTTAGTGTATCTAACTTTACATTAATTGATTCAGGTTTAACAGGATTTGCAGTGAAATTTGAATTTAAAAATCTGCTTTCCTGATAGGTTGTAAATGAAGAATTAAGTACAAACACATTATGAGCAAACATTAAATTATTAATGCCGTATTTCTTCATAATTGACTTAATATTGTATTTTAAATAGCGATAATCTACTACAAAAACATCTTCATAATGTGCACAAAGAAATGGAGAAAAGGCATTTCCGTAGGAATCTTTTACGATAAGTATTTTTTGTCCATTTTTTACGTCTGATTTGATGTGCATTAGTGGGTAATCTCCTCCCAAAAACACTCCATAGGAATTGCCGCCTCTAGCAAATTCAGCGAATAATTTTGTTCTTTTTTCAGTAATTAATTTTTCATCGAAATAAGTTGACTTTGTAGTGTTTGGGATTTTAAAATATTCAACATAATCTTTATTTTGTTTTAAATCTTCACTTCTAGTATAATAATATAAAGTTCCAATAAAGTTGTTGATTTTTTTAATTTCAAATTTATCGATTGACAAAGGTTCTATTCCGGCAGAACTACAAAAACCCAAGTATGCATAATACGCACCTCGCCCTGTCCAATGGTGGTCCGTATTAAAGTAAATGTACTCTTTTTGATGTTTTTCTAATTCCTCATATGCCTTAACACATTTTATTGAAGGATTCATAATGCTGTACAAGTAATTTATACCTGTTTTTTCTCGATCTTTTTTAAATGAATTAGGCAAATTAAAATCAGAACCCACAGGAATTGCCATACAATAAATAGTTACATTAGGACCAAGGGCCGTTTTGTATTTTGAAATTAAAGACGCAAAATTGCTAAGTTTTTTTCTAGACCCACTGTAAATTTGAATTGCTCTACTTTTGTAAACAATTACCGAGTTTATATTGTTGTACGCCTCACTAGTGGTGTCAATTACTGTGGAATCGTTTAATGCTTTATTTCCACTTTTATCACCAGACGCAGCATTATTATTTGTTTTTGGCTTAAGTGTTGTTGATTTTTGAAATCCCTTTGATTTGGTGAAATACTGTATTTCTTGATTTTTTATTCCTTTATATTTTTTTAATTCAGAAGCAATCTCAATAATATCATTTCTGTATATAAAATTATCAGAGTAATACAGGTCAATATCTTCAAAATATTTACCTGAAAACAAATTCTCCTCGGTTAAAATAGGGAATTGTTTTAAAGCTCTTTTTTCATCTTCAGATATTTTCTCTTTTGGTAAAACTATAAAAAGCAAACCTACCGTGATCAAAATGATAACAAACAGAAAGGAGTTTAATCTCGTGTATAGGTTTATAAAAAATGTTTTCATAATTAAAATCTGAAGTAAATAAATGGATTATAGGAACTTCCAACTAATAAAATTACGGAACAAGTTAGTAAAATCACATTAAGAAATAGTGTTATCAAAGGAATGAAATGCTTTAGTAGGCTTATTGAATTGATAAATTTATAAAACCAGGTATATATTGGTATACATAAAATTATTGCAATTCCAAGCCAGTAAATATTTTCAAAAAACATATTCTCAACCTCCAAATTGTAAAGTTCTTGATTCGTGAAATTAAATAATAATTTAATAAAATATAATAATTGATTAAAATCGGTAAAGTAAAAAATTGCCCAACCAATTATGATAAAGAATAATGCATAAATGTGACTTATGACTTTAGGTAATTTATTCAATAAGGCACTTAAAAGTGTTTTTTCAATTAATAATAATATCCCAAAATACAATCCCCAAATAATGAAATTCCAACTTGCGCCATGCCATAAGCCAGTTAAAGCCCAGACAATAAGGATGTTTCTGAAAATATATTTTTTATTACCTCCAAGCGGGATGTAAACGTAATCTTTAAAAAACGTGCCCAAAGAAATATGCCATCTTCTCCAAAAATCAGTTACTGATGTGGATATATAAGGGTACTTAAAATTCTCATGATAGTGAAATCCAAACATCCAACCCAATCCAATTGCCATGTCTGAATAGCCAGAAAAATCAAAGTAAATTTGAATACTATAAGTTATAATCCCTAGCCAGCCTCCCAATACAGTAATATTCGATAAATCACTAGTTAAATAATGAGAACAAATTTCCCCAGCAATATTAGCAATACAAACTTTTTTGAAAAGCCCAATACAAAATCTGGAGACTCCATTATTAAAATCATTCCAGTTAAATATTCGTTCATTAATTTCTTGCGCAATATGAGAATATCTAACTATGGGTCCGGCTACTAATTGATGGTAAAGAGAAACAAATAATAAAAAATTTAAAAATGACTTCTGCGCTTTTACCTCACCTCGATAAACATCAATGGTGTACGAAATAGTTTGAAACGAATAAAAAGAAATTCCAATTGGCATTAAGAAACCTGGTTCTTTGAAGTTTAAATTAGTGATTGCGTTTACATTCTGTACAATAAAATCAGAGTATTTAAAAGTAATTAGAATTCCTAAATTAAAAATCAATGTGCTGTAAAGTCCTAATTTTGCAATGGGTTTGCCCTGATATTTTTCTATAAACAGACCGTTCAAAAAATCAATTAGAGAGGATAAAAGAAGTAATCCTATCCAAATAGGCTCCCCCCAAGCGTAGAAAATAAGTGAAAAAACAACTAAAATAATATTCTTAATTTTTCTGTTTTTAATGGTAAAATAGAAAATTAAATTTAGAGGGAGAAATAAAAAAATAAAAAATAAACTCGAGAATACCATTAGAAAAAATTAATTTTTTTGGTGTTTTGAGAACCTTTAAAGAGTCAATAAACCACATATTTTGCCAAAAGTAATACTTTTTATATTTAATTGATAAAAGATATTATAATAAATAATGGACTAAACGGATTAAGTAATATAATTTAAAATAAAAAAATGAACTTATAAATATTTTAAAAAACAAAAAATCCCTAACTACTTAATTCGTAAGTGATTAGGGATGTTTTTTGTGGTACCTCCAGGGATCGAACCAGGGACACATGGATTTTCAGTCCATTGCTCTACCATCTGAGCTAAGGTACCTTGCTTAGCGGGGGCAAATATAGGGCGAATTTTAATTTATACAAAACAATTATTAAAAAAAATGTATTCGTACCTTTGTTTCATCTAATAATAAACTATGCTATTAGCAGCCGATATAGGAAATACTAGAATTAAAGTAGCTGTATTTGAGGGAAATACCCTTATTGAACAGTTTAATTTTATGAATTCACAGCTTCGAAATGAGCTGATTTTTATTTTAAATAAATACAATTTGGCTACCAAATTAGTGGTTGCCTCAGTAAGTAATATTGACAATGACGTTTTTATTGAATTTGAAAACAGGATAAATGTCATTTTCATTACCTATAATTTTCCTTTTTCTTTCCAAAATAATTATTCAACACCTGATACATTAGGAATAGATCGAATGGTATTGGCCAATGGTGCGGTATTAAAATATCCTTCTCAAAACCGATTGGTAATTGATGCAGGAACGTGTATAACGTATGATTTTATTGATGATGACGATACTTATTTGGGAGGTGCAATTTCACCGGGTATTCGATTGAGATTTGAGTCCCTGCATAATTATACCGCTAAATTGCCGTTATTGAAAATGGAATCTATTATTGACCATGATTCAATAAAAGAAGAAATTCCATTTATAGGAAATTCTACTATTCAATCCATAAATTCAGGAGTAATAAATGGGGTGGTAAATGAAATTGAAGGGTTTATTTCTCAATATGATGTAGATTATCCTAAATTTATTATAATTTTAACTGGTGGAGACGCAGAATTTTTGGCTAAACGATTAAAAAATACCATATTTGCCAATTCAAATTTCTTATTAGAGAGTTTGAACCAAACATTTCAACATAAAATCAACAATGATTAAAAAATTTATAGTACCCGCTTTTTTATTTTTAACTTTAATTTCATTTGCCCAACAAGGAACCTCCTCACCTTACTCGTTCTATGGAATTGGAGATGTAAAATTTAAAGGAACTGCTGAAAATAGAGCTATGGGAGGTTTGACCATATTTACTGATAGTATTCACTTGAATTTTCAAAACCCAGCATCCTATTCTAACCTAAAATTAACTACCTTTTCTTTAGGTGGTACCTACCTTACAACAGATTTATCGACTAATTCTCAGAGTGAAAAAGCCAGGAGAACAGCCATAGATTATCTTGCAGTGGGACTTCCTTTAGGTAAATTTGGAGTTGGTTTTGGTTTAATGCCGTTTTCATCGGTAGGTTATAATATTCAATCAACAGTGGCTGCAACAGGGACCAATCCCCAAGAAATTAAACAGTATTCAGGTTCGGGAGGTATTAATAAAGTCTTTTTTGGATTGGGTTACAGTCTTTCAAAGAAATTAAGTATCGGGGTTGATTTTAGTTACAATTTTGGTAAAATTCAAACCTATTCTTTTCGATTTATCGAGGGAATTCAATATGGCTCAAGAGAGAAAAACTTGTCTGATATTAATGGCGGAACTTTGACCGCTGGTCTTAACTTTAATACCCCAATTAATACTAAAATTAATGGTTTTGCAAGCTTAACCTACTCACCTGATTCTAAATTAAGTTCATCGAATTCAAGAAATATTGCCACTATTCAGTATTCATCAACGGGAACAGAAATACTTGTCCAACCTTTAGATGTTAATGTTGACAATACTACCATTGTTTTACCTTCAAAATTGGCATTTGGTTTTGGAGTAGGTGAAAGCAAAAAATGGATGCTTGGAACAGAAATTACATTTCAAAAAAGCAGCAACATGGGTAACAGATTCAATGATATCAATAATGTAAATTATGAAAACTCAACAAGATATTCTCTTGGTGGTTTTTACATCCCAAATTACAATGCATTTTCAAAATATTATGAAAAAATTATCTACAGAGCAGGTTTGAGATATGAAAATACAGGATTGATAATAAACAATACCTCAATAAAAGATTACGGTATCAATGCGGGTGTTGGATTACCGCTTATTGGTGTATTTTCAAATATCAATGTCGGCTTTGAATATGGTCAAAGAGGTACTACTTCCGCAAATTTAGTCCAAGAAAATTATACTAATATTACTATTGGACTTTCACTCAACGATAAGTGGTTCCAAAAAAGACGTTTCTATTAGAATTAATAGTAGTCTAATTTGATTTTTTCAGATTTTAAATCGTACTCAATTATGACTTTTAATAAATTCTCAAACGGAAATTTGGTAGTTATGCTACTTTTAGTAATTGCACTTTTTTCGTGTGAAAGTAATTTTAAGGAAGTTCAGAAACAAAATTTCTCAGAATTTGCTCCAAGTGGTGAAGCCGATGATTTTAATATGAAATATACCGATTCGGGTAGAATAAAATCAATTTTGATTAGTCCCAAAATGCTAGATTACGCCTCTGTAACTTATCCTTTTACCGAATTTCCAAAAGGAATAAACGTCACGTTATTTGATATTAATAACAAAAGAACATTTGTAACGTCAAATTATGCAGTATCCTATAAAGTTCCTAACTTAATAGATTTGCAAGGAAATGTAAGAATCACAAATGAAATGGGACAAGTCTTGGAAACATCTCAGTTGTATTTTGACCAAAAAAACGAGTGGTTTTATACCGAAAAAAAGTTTAAATTTACAGATCCGAAAGGAGTTTCCTTCGGAGAAGGAATCGATTTTAGCAAAGATTTTAAAATTGTAAACTCCCAAAGTATCACCGGAGAAATCGATGAATCTAATTAATAATTAACTATAATGAAATATTTAAAGTACACCCCTTACATTTATCTTTTTGCCGCACTTTTCTTTGTTTACAAGGCATTAGAAGTTTGGAGCGCAAACACTCAAGAACATCTACTTTTTTTAGGCATAGCTGCATTATCAGTTTTCATGTTTTTCTTTAGAAGACATTATGCAAAAAAATTTGAAGCAAGAAAAAATTCAAAATAGTTTATGGAAATCACAATTATCATAACCTGTTTGATATTATGTGCGTTTTTTTCGGGAATGGAAATTGCTTTCATTTCTTCCAATAAAATATATCTTGAAATTGAAAAAAAACAAGATAATTTTCTTTCACAAATTCTATCAAAATTAACAGAAAAACCTTCCCAATTCATTGCAACAATGCTCATTGGAAACAATGTAGCACTTGTTGTTTATAGCTTTTTCATGGGAGATCTTCTTATGCAATGGTTTATCACCTTAGGATTAGAATTTTCTAGTTTTGTAAATTTATTAATACAAACGGTTCTTTCAACCTTAATTGTGTTAATTACTTCTGAATTTTTGCCCAAGGTATTTTTTCAGATTTATGCCAATAGCTTTGTGAAGTTTTTTGCAATCCCAGCCTATTTTTTCTACCTGTTATTTTATATTGTATCCACTTTTATTATGTGGATTTCAGATACAATTTTGAAAAGATTTTTTAAAACAGAAGGTGATTTTGTGCCTTTGTTTTTTAGTAAAATTGAACTTGGAAATTACATTTCAGAGCAAATGAACCATTTTGAAGATCACGAAAATGTAGATTCTGAAATTCAAATTTTTCAAAATGCCTTAGAATTTTCGGGTGTAAAAGCGCGAGATATTATGACGCCTAGAACAGAAATTGCTGGAGTAGACATCCTAGATTCTGTTGATGAATTAAAGCAAATGTTTATAAATACGGGCTATTCTAAAATTATGGTTTACCAAAATTCTTTAGACGATTGTATAGGATATGTTCACTCGTTTGAACTGTTCAAGAAGCCAAAAACAATAAAATCAATTTTAATTAGAGTTGAATTTGTACCTGAAACTATCTTCATAAAAGAAGCTTTAGATTTGCTCATTAAAAAAAGAAAAAGCGTTGCAGTTGTTCTTGACGAATATGGAGGAACTGCCGGAATTATGACTATTGAAGATATTGTGGAAGAACTTTTTGGTGAAATTGAAGACGAACACGATTCAGAAGAAGTTAGAATTGAACAGGAAATTGAAACCGGAGTTTTTCTATTTTCAGCAAGATTAGATGTTGAATATTTAAATCAAACGTATAAATTGAATATTCCTGAAAGCGATTCTTATGGGACATTAGGAGGCTTTATTGTAGATCACACCAAAGAAATCCCTCAGAAAGGAAATAAAATAAGCATTGGAAACTATAATTTTCTTATTGAAGAAGCTTCAAATAATAAAATTGAATTGGTAAAAATGACTTTAAAAGACTAATTTTAAATAAAATAAGATAATTTATTGCAAAATATAACTTTACAACTATTATAATTAATAAGATAATTGTATTTTCGCAGACAGAATTTTAAACAACAAAATAAAAAATGGCAGTTTTACAAAAAATCAGACAACGTTCCCTTCTTTTAATATTAGTAATAGGATTTTGTTTATTAGCATTTATTATAGGTGATCTTTTTAATAATGGAGGTTTTTCAAGCACTTCAAAAGATGTTGGTAGTATTAATGGTAAAGGAATATCATTTGAAGATTTCCAAATTAAAGTTTCTAATGTAGAAAAAAGCGGTCAAGGAATTACGATCACACAAGCTGCAAATAGAGTATGGGATCAAGAGGTTTCAATTGCTCTTTTAACAGCTGAATTCGATAAATTAGGAATTAGAGTGGGGGAAAACCATATCATGGAAATTTTTAAAGCAGATCAAAATATCGGTCAAAACCCAACTTTTTTAAATGCAGCTGGAAAATTTGATATAGCAAAGTTTAAAGAATTCTTTAAAGCCAATCCAGATCAAGCCCAAAATTTAAAAGACAGAGAAAAAGACGCTACTTTAAATGCAAAATTTCAAATCTATAATTCTTTAATTAAAGCAGGTGTTTATACTACTGATAAAGAAGGTAAATTTAAATATGGTTTGGAAGCTAACAAAGTTAACTTTGATTATGTTTCTGTTTTATTCTCCACAGTGAAAGATAGCGATATAAAGATTTCTGATGAAGAGATAACCAACTATATGAAAACGAACGAGAAAAAATACAAAGCAGAAGAATCTCGTGAAGTTCAATATGTAATTATTGAAGATAAAGCATCGCCTGAAGATGAAAATGAAGTAAAAGTTTCTGTAAACGCTTTATTAACTTCTAGAATTGTTTACAATCAAGCATCTGGAAAAAATGATACTTTGCCTGGATTTAAAGGAGCGAAAGATGCAATTGAATTTGTAAATGCTAATTCAGACAAACCATATGATTCAACCTATATTGCTAAAAAAGATTTACCAGCTCAATTTGCTGAACAATTATTTAACTTGGCACCAGGAGAAGTTTTTGGCCCATATGTTAATAATAATTTTGTTTGTTTATCTAAATCTTTAGGAAAAAAAGCAGGAGTAAATGCCAAAGCCTCTCACATTTTGATTAGCTATGAAGGTACTCAAGTTCCTAATAAAAAAGAGAAACGTACAAAAGAACAGGCTAAAGCAAAAGCAGATTTATTGTTTGCTCAAGTTCAAGCTAATCCAACTAGTTTTATGATGGTTGCTTTAATGAATTCTGACGATTCTTCTTCACAACAAGGGGGTGATTTAGGTTATTTCACTCAAGGACAAATGGTTAAACCATTCAATGATTTCGTATTTTCAAGTCCTGTAGGGAAAATCGGATTAGTGGAAACGGATTTTGGTTACCATATTATTAATGTAACCGATAAACAAGATGCGGTTCGTTTGGCAACTATTGCTCAAAAAATCGAGCCTTCTGAAGCTACCTCTGATAAAATTTACACTAAAGCGGTAAAATTTGAGATGGATGCAACTGAAGGAGATTTTGATAAAGTTGCTAAAGCGGCAAAAATCCAAACAAATCCTTCAATTAAAGTAAAAGTAATGGACGAAACTTTTGGTTCCCTAGGAAATCAAAGACAAATTGTACGTTGGGCTTTTGAAGGGGAAACTAAAATTGGTGATGTTAAAAGATTTGAAGTTCCTAATGTTGGTAATGTTATTGCAAAAGTAAAAGCGGTATTTGAAGCTGGTTTAACTCCTATTGCTGACGCAAGACCAATGGTTGAGCCTATCTTAAAAAACAAGAAAAAAGCGGAAATGATCAAAGCTAAAATGAAAGGAGCAACTTTAGATGTTATTGCTAAAGCAAATGCAACTCAGGTGAAATCAGCTGTTGATGTAACTATTGACAATCCAACTTTACCAGGTGTTGGTCAAGAAGCAAAAGTGGTTGGAACTTCTTTCAGTTTAAAAGGGGATAAAATTTCAGCGCCTATTGAAGGTAATTTAGGAGTATATGTAGTTAAAACAAAAACGGTATTTACTGCACCTGCGTTGAAAAATTATTCAGAGTATGTTGCAAAATTAAAATCTCAAAATGCTTCAGCTTCAGGAAGAGTTATTCCAGCTTTAAAAGTTGATGCTAAAATTGAAGATAATAGATCAAAATTTAATTTCTAGAAATTTAATCAATAAACAAAAAACCCGTCACTATATTGACGGGTTTTTTGTTTTTTATGAAAGAATTATAATATCATATCCCTAAATGGAATAATTGTTTTATACCCTTTATTTTCAAAATAGAAGGTAGGGTTTTCCTTTGAAACGGCTAATATAAAATCACCTCCCCATGCCCCAAGACTTTTTATGGATCCATTAAAATCAGAAAATAGTGTATCCTTTAATGTTGGAAGTTCAATAATAGGGCACATTATTTCTTCATGTTTTTCAATTAAGTTACTAAATTCTTCTATAGAACTTGAATTTAATATTCCTGTGGTTA
>Ga0208718_1000076_pt1 | contig 17968 bp, 15 predicted proteins | sample LakMenE29Apr09ns_FD_150743 | JGI IMG/M metagenome (GOLD analysis project Ga0208718, IMG submission 150743) | Freshwater microbial communities from Lake Mendota, WI - 29APR2009 deep hole epilimnion ns (SPAdes) | ecosystem: Environmental > Aquatic > Freshwater > Lake > Epilimnion/Euphotic zone ...
TTAACTTTTTATAATTTTATAATTTTATAATTTTATAATTTTATAATTTTATAATTTTATAATTTTATAATTTTATAATTTTATAATTTTATAATTTTATAATTTTATAATTTTATAATTGGTTGTTCTTAAAATGTCACATAAAATCTTAAAAAACAATAAGACAATATTCCTAAAACAATTGATAACAACCAAATGGGTAGAATGGTTTTGTTTTTATATCCTACTCCAAAATCTCTTAAACTTCCATCACTATTATATAAAAATGCTGGTTGTATGAATTGAATAAATCCGAATATTGCTAAAAATAATATTATAGACATTAATGTCAAATGTTGACGAATATAAAATTTAATATTCATTACTATTTAATAATAATATAAAATTCAATATATTATTATTCATATTTGTTATAATTTTCTTAAAAGCATATTTGTTATAATTTTCTTAAAAGCATATTTGTTATAATTTTCTTAAAAGCATATTTGTTATAATTTTCTTAAAAGCATATTTTGTTATACTTTTTTTAAAAGCATATTTGTTATAATTTTCTTAAAAGCATATTTTGTTGTACGTTTCTTAAAGGATATGATTAATATTCATCACCATCGGGTTCATCTCCATATGGATTTCCATCTTGATAATCCTCATTATCATTCATCATCAATTCAGTTGCTTCATCCGCATCCACTTGCGAATTATATTGATCATCTTCAAAATCTACATCATCTGCCAATGGTTTCTTAGATTTTTTTTCTAACATTGAAATTTTTTCATTGCGTTTTTTATCTTCTTCAAATTGATCTTCATCGTAAAATCGCAGGGCTTTTGATTGACCAATGCCATACATGCCTAATTTTAATCCTTTCAAAGTAGTATCGACATCACGTTCTTCTTGAGTCATATTTGCCAATCTATCAGTTACTAAATTTTTCTCAAATTCTACATTTTTAAAAACATTATCAAACACAATGTCGTAAGAAATATTTACTTCGTGTTTTGAGTCAATCATTAATCCAAGATAAACTACAAATAATTCAGACACATTTTTTTTATTTGTCAATACATCGGACATTTGTTCATCTCCTGATTTATCAACATATGGAATTTCACTCTCAGACAATAAAATATAAGATTTAAAAATACATAATAAATAATATTCATACAAAAAAGACGACATTTCTTCATCAAATGAATGTTTGAATACCCCATTGTTTATTATATTTGTCATTGATGGTGTTAATTTAGATAATTTCACAATATTTTTGCAAATTTTACTAATTGAAGATAAAAATGATTCCAATGGCAAATTATTATAAAATTTATTCAAGTGTGAATAATATTTTTCGACAGATGTTTTAATCATTTCAGTGTGATATTGACTTAATTTCCAATATTTATGTGATATTAAAGTATATTTCTTTTTATTTACAATTGCCTCAGGAAATGTATTTGAAAATAATTCAATAAAGTTTGACATGTATTTGTTATAATTGTATAATTTATCATTTGAAATATTATTTACATTCGACTTTGTATTTTTTGATGATGCATTAAATTCCCATTTTGAAAATCTAAGATTTTGAATAAAATATTTTATTGAATTGAATGTTTTTTTAGAATTAGTGCCTTTGTTAGATTCTATATATTTAATTATTTCCAAAGATAATTTATCATTTTCTAATTCTAATTGATTTTTTATATTTTTCATTTCATTCGTATCATTTTCATATAATTGATAAAAATTTGCTGGATCAGCTAACAATGAATATTCTTTGACAATTTTTTCTGATAAGACATACAACATTTTTTTAGATTTTAAAGAATTTAAAAATTTACTTAATTCACTTATGGTCGATTCGCGTTTATTTATATTTACATAAATTATATTATTTCTTGAAACAACTTTGTATAATTTTAAAAAATCATCGGCTGTATATTCCCTTCCTATTTTTTTCAATTGAAATATTTGCTCTTGAATGCTTCTTCCTTTTCCCGTATAGTTTGGTTTTTCAATACATATGTCAAGCAAATCTTTGGATAATCCCCCTAAGGTGTTAAATTTACAATAAGTAATAAATGCTCTGTATATATTTTCTTCATTAATTATATTGGGAATTTCTGGAAAAACACTCTTAGTATTAACATCTGATGCGTATATTGCTGATTTAGATAAATTATTTATATATGCCAAATAATCACTCATCTTTTGGACATAATTATTATAATTTTCAATCAATGGAGAATCGTTAATAAAATATTGTAATGATGTAATATTATCAGTTACATTGTTACAACAAGAATTTATCATATGATATGTGCTCGATGATTTCATTATTAATTCTTTTTCATCGATTATTTTTTGTATTTCTTCTTGAATTGCCAATGATTGGTATATAATTTTAGAATGAATGACATTAATTTGAACTTGTTGTTTAGAATCACTATTTAATATATTTTTTTTTAAATTTTCTAAAAAATTATCGTCGACAGGTCTTTTATTTTCAGATTTAATGTGAAATTTTCTCAATGGAGGTAAAAAATTAGACCATTTAATAACACTATATTCATCAGGAATATCTTTGCTTTGAATTGAATTTAAATATTCTATTTTTTTAATAATTTTTTGCCTTATTTCAATATTAGGAAGTAAATATTCATCCAAATTACTAATTACTAATGGAACCATTTTATCGTCATTTTTTTCAATTGCTATCCATGGAACAGTGTCGCTTCGATTTTGTTTAATGGCACATACAATGTATTTAACAAATGAAATGTCTGTGGAATCACCCAAAGGATATCCTTGAAATGATTTAGTACATCTAGGAGCTATTTTTCTTGTTTTGATTGAAGGAATTGTTATTTGTAATCCAATGGCAAATAATCCCAATGCCAAATACATAACTTTCATGCTATAATATAATTCATATGATGGTATTTTCTTATCTGTTTTTTTACTCATTTTTTCAGTGTATTCTTTTCTTGTCAGTAATATTCCGGCATTATCACTCGACTTAAATCGTAACAATGAAGTTCCAATTTTTAATATGAATTCTTTATGTTCTTTTAATTGAACCCCTAATGCTCCTTCAAGAACAACAATTATATCATTTAAATAAATTGTATTTTCATCTGCTTTGAAAGATAAAGCTAATTGTTTATTTGTTAAATTTTCAGCAACAATTTCATCTGTACTGGTTTCTATTATTTCGCGGCTTTTATTTACAAATCCGTCTTTAAATCCTTCGGAAAAATCAAAATCTATTTTGCAAATAACTTCACCACTATGCTTATCAACCCAAGAATCACCGCTATCACTTTGCTTACCAATTTCTTTAATTAATTTATTTAATACATTTTCATATTCTTGTGGATTTTCGAGAAATATTTTAGCCAATTCATATCTAAAATATGGGATCAATGGCATATTTGTATCACGGCAATAAAACCACCAATCAGATTCGTTTTCATTTGTCACTGAATTTATGGTGGAAGAAATTCCTTTGCGACAATATTTATCAATAAACATAATTATATTTTGCTGTTTTTTCGCATAATCATTTTGACCTAATATCATGTCTCGCAATTTAGCATAAGGAGATACAACAGTGATAATATCATTTTTATTCAATGATTGTCCTAGTTTATAGGCATTATTATTGTATTTTAAAAATTCATTTTTATAGTAACCCGTTAATACATTAAATTTATTTTCATTGAAAATTATTTTATTTTTAATTAACACAGTTAAATCGTCCATCGAAAATTCATAATTTTTATCAAATTGGTCCAAAATTCCTTTAAATTGTCTTTCAATAGCATTATCTATATTAACATCATTAGATAGACATTTTCCTTCTACTGTTTCGGCAGTATCATACAAACAGTCATAATTTATATTACATAATACATCATCGTCTTTCACAAATGATGATAAATTTAAATCATCAGTAGCTTCAATCCACATGTCATCTTGTCTTTCATAATAAGCAATTGTTTGTATTTCATCTTTTGGAATTGATAATAATGCATAATGACCATTTAATACTTTTTTCAAACCATTCGTTAATGTTTCCGCTAAATATGAGCCATTTTCATCAGTCAATTTATATATTTTTTTCAATTGACGAATTAAAAATTCATTAAATTCTTCACTACTCATTGAATTTTTTTCTGTTTGAAATTTTTCGCTAATGATGTCATAATTTGTACTATCATATTCTTTATCAAAATAAATATCAATATCATTGTCGGCAATTAATTTTTGATATGAATAATATTTTTTTGCGATTACATATGTTTTACAACTATTTTTTGCCCTATCAGTTTCTATAATTTGTTTCAATAATTCTTTTTCTTCCTCAAATAATTTATTTAATTTATTTGAAAACATTAATTTTAAATTTGTGTAAGCAATTAATGAATTAAATAAATTTCCGTGATCGTGTGATATAATTTTTGTAATAAATTCAGACGACGACATATTAGTATCTGACAATTGATACATTTCAATTATTTTAGATTTCATGTCTTCATTAAAAAATCCAATTTGAATTTCGGGTTCTTCATCTTTTTCTTCAAGTTCATCGGGTTTTACCCAAACAGATTCTTGGGTTATTGAATTTCTCCAATATGGTTTATTATATTTAGTACTCATAAACTCAACCCAAACAGATTGTTCTTTATTTTTTGTTGGTTTTATATTTTCTGGTTTCAAATCATTTAATAAATTATATAAATTACTTGTAAATATATTTGCGTTTGAATTTTTATTTTTTATCATATTAAATATTTCTTCATACTTGCCGAAAGTATCATTATATTCGCGAATCTTATTTTTTACAAATTCAGAAATATTTTTATATTGTGTAAAGGTCAAATCGTTAGAGTAAATCATAAATGGTTCTAAATATAAAATGGCATTTTGTGGAGATAGAGTTCCGCGAATATATTTATTTATTAAATTAAAAAGAATTGATGTTGAAGGGACAATGAGTTTTATGAACTGATGAAATATGGTCATATCAGTGGTTTTATCATTTTCGGCAAAATTAGTCAAATTCAATGTAAATTTTTTAATTTCATTACTCAGGTAGTCTCCCGAATCGGGAACATTTTCCAAATCATTCAAAATTATATTTTTTGTGGGACTTGTTTTATTGAGAAGTTGAAAATAATTAACAAATAAATGATTTAAATTAGATTTTGTAAGTAAATTCGAACTTGGCAAATTAATTTGCGAAAATCTTACGACGGGTTCAGGAAGTGTAAAAATTGAATTTACATTGATGATTTCATTTGGAGTCATTTTTTCTCTTTTTCCAACCATTCTTCCACTTTTTGACAAGGCAGATATAACAAACCAATCTAACCCAGTATTATATTGTTGCATTACATATTGCTTACTTGTTTCTTTATTTCTGCGATATATTTGTGATGTAACATTACTCATTGTGTTATCAATCGCATATACTTCATCAGTAATTGGTCTACTAATTATAAGACCTTCAGGTTTAGAAAATACATTCGGATGTTCATTTGTATTAATTGGATTAAATGGGGTTGTATATGGGTTCAACGTGTTGAATAATTTATAATAATTATTTTGATCTATACCTCCATTTGCTTTGGAATATTGTTTAAAAATATTGGCAATTGATGATACATCTCTTACTATGCTAGAATTATCATTTCCGTCATATATTTCGCGATTATTTACTACACCATATTTAATCCAATATAATTTATTATGAAATTCTGATAAATAATTTGCTAATGGAATATCTGATGCACTATGAATTATTGGTCCTTCAACATTTCCATATTTGTCAAAAATTGATGACATTTGTCGAAGTTCAACAAAACGCTTAACAATTATATTAAATTCATTTATAATTGTAGAATTGCGTTTATTATTTGGAATTGTTGAAACTAAATTCTCAAAAAAATCATTTGTTTGTTCTTCAATGTTATAACGACGCATGGTATCGTCAACATTGATTATTTCTTCTATTTGTACTAGTTCGCCAATAACAAAATCATTATCGTTTAAAATTATATTATCACCTTTTAATTTATTTCGCTGAGATTTTATGTCTTCTTTAGGTTCTCTAATAGTTTCTCCTTTTTCAGTTGTTTCTTTTTCAGTTGTACCCTTAATAGATGTTGGTTTTTCTCGAATTTCAAAAGAAACCGGAGGTAAATTTTCGGGAATTCCTTGATAATTAAAATTTATATATAATACATCTTTGTCGATAGTTTTTATTTCAATCATATCATCTTCTAAATTTGTAATTTGGCCTGTTATTATGGCAGGAATATCTCCTCCAAACAAAATATCAACCCATGTATTTGGCAATAAATTATTTTGTCTGGCATATCCCTTGTTTGGATTGGAACTGATAATTGCGATGGATTTTATATTATTATCCGAAATTGTCCCATCAGAATTTATTAATATACTATTTGTGGAAAAATCATCAACATTAATTATTTTAATTTTTTGCTTATCAATATAATCAACATAAAATATTTTTTTATCTAAAATATAATCTCCGGGGGATTGAATTACAATAATGTCACCAAGTTGTAATGTAACTTCTTCTTGTTCCAATTCTTGTTCTAATTGTTTTTCTTCTGATTCTTCTTCTTGTTTTTCTTCTTCTTGTTTTTCTTCTTCTTCTGGTTCTTCTTCTTCTTTTTCAAGAATTGTCTTTCTTTTCACATCATTAAAAATTAATTCTTCATCACTATCAGACATTCTTATATTTATTATAGAAATTTAAAAATAAAAGCATTTTTAAATTTATATTAATTAACTAATAAATTAATATAAATATATTTTACATAATTTATATAATGAGCTACACATTGAATTATAATTTTACTCCCAATATGGTTGAGAATTTAAAAAAAAACTGTAATGTTCGTGATTTTTCTAAAGAAAATGAAGAAAAATATTTGGTAAGTTATAATAAAAATAAAACACTTGTTGAAACAGTTGGGTTACATCGTTCTTTAATTTTTTTAAATGGAAATTTAGTTTGTTTTTCTCCTCCTAAATCATTGTCATTTAATAATTTTTGCAACAAATATCCAATGTCTGAAAATATTGTAATTGAAGAATTTATTGAAGGAACAATGATCAATGTTTTTTATAATAATGTTTCACAAGTTTGGGAAATTGCAACAAAAAATAATATTGGAGCAACAAATCATTTTTATAAAAATTCAATATACTCATTTGGTAATATATTTTATGATACTTGTCGATATATTGGATTTAATTTAGAAGAGGCATTAAATAAAAAATATTGTTATAGTTTTGTAATGAAACATCCATATAATCAATTGATTGAAATTGTTACTAAACCATCATTATATTTAATTGATGTTTACGAAATCGAAAATGAACAAAATCCCGGTCAGAGTTCAAGCATTTCAATTCATGTAAAAAATAAAAATGAAATTGCTGATCAATTATCCATTAATTGGGATATCAAAATTCCGACAAAATTTTTATTTAGCGAATATAAAGACATTATTTTTTTAAAATTATTTCCATCAAATGATAATCATTATATTAGAAAATGTATATCGATGGGATATGTAATTAAAAATGTGTTTACTGGTGAAAGAACTAAATTAAGAAATGATGAATATGAATATTTACACAAATTAAAAGGAAATCAACCGGATTTGTTGTATCATTATTTATCATTGAGACAATCAGGTTGTATGATAGAGTATTTAAAATATTTTCCGGAAAATTATAATTTATTTAATGGGTATAGAAATGAACTTCATTGTTTCACAGAAAATGTATATTCTTGTTATAAATTAATCCACATAGAAAAAGAAAGGGGCTATGACATTCCAAAGTGCTACAAGCAACATGTCTATAAAATTCATGGTATTTACATTTCACACAAAATTAATAACACTCCATTTAAAGTAACGAAGCCGTGCGTGATTAATTATATCAATGAATTACATCCATCAATCTTGATAAAATCTTTGAATGAATATTTAAATATTTGTTATTCACCAACTTTTATTGAAGCATCAAATAAATAGAAAAATCAATTTAATATGAATATGAATACAAATATAAAGATATAAAAAAATAAAAATGCTAATTATTTTAATTTTCATTAAAAAAAATTAAAATACTTTAAACTCATTATTTATTCAACCGCTGATATTTTTCCCATTTCGCTTTTAATTTCTTTGATAATTTGTCGCGCACTATTACACGATTCGGTTAACATTCTTATTAAATTTTCCTTTGGATTTGTGTTACTAACAATGGATACTTCCATCGTTATGTATGTATTATGAGGATGTGTTTTTTTCGTAGAAACTGAATAAATTTCACCTGTATTAAAGAATAAATTGTACATTTCTTGATTAATTATATTTCCAATTGTATAATCATAATTTTCAAAATATATTTCGAAACAATTTGGTTTTGTATTGTTGGATAATTCTATAACGATGTCTTCATTTTTCAAGATTAATTCAATATGGGTTAGTTCGGAATTTATTATTTTACAAGCAATATTTACCAATCGTTCATTGCTATAAATTCCAACGGTTTCAATTATAAAATCAAATGAGTTGGGAACAACAATTCGCATTCCATCAAGCAATTGCCAATTTTTTTTCTCAAAATCAATTTCTTTGTCATTCAATCCTTTTTCTTTAAATTCAGCTTCTTTGAGGTGTAATTGTTGTAATATAGCATGTTTGTCAGGCGTTCTTTTATATGTGCACGTACCTGCGACATTAAATGAACTATCATTTTTAGATGTTTCAATACTAAATTTACACGTTAAATTAATTTTTTCTCCTGGAATTTCTTCTGAAATGCGTGGTCTCAGTCTAATAAATTGTATATAATGTTCGTGTCCGTGAATCATGTCAATATAAGGCGGAAATATAACCCGAAGCGCACTATCCGCAAAATAATTACCGGTACGAATGTCTTTAATTTTAAAATCTTTTGTTGTGACAATTAACATTTCATCAGTGTTATTTTCAACATTAACCTCCAAGACACAATTATCCATGATAGTTTGAAATTCTTTGGTATCATTAACACAAACAGGAATGCAACTTAATCTTTGTTTAATCATCTCATTATTGAGGCGTGAAGTATTTGTCGTAATATTGCAATTATTTGCTGGTTGAGTATCAACATCTTTTTTTTCTTTTAAAGACGTGTTAAATGCGAGAACCGGAATGTCAGCAATGATGGTTCTTCTTATTCCATTAGCATAAGCAACATCAACATTAGAAAGAGTAAATTCTAATGTAGCATCATTTTGATTTGGATTTTTAATAATTCTTGGCATTAGTATAATGTTATGATATTAACTATTATTTAAATTATAATTTTCAATTTTTTATTAAAACATTTTTTATTATAATTAATTTCATTAAGAAATATATTTTTCTAATTTATTTTTATTTTATTTTTTAAAGTTGAAATTAATTAGAATTAGTTAAAAAAAATTATAAAAAAACACATTATACAATAATTGCCATGAGTACTATTTTATATTATAGTAACTATTGTAAATCATCGAACAAGGTATTGCAATTATTAAGTAAATATGATATGAAAAATCAAGTTCATTTTATTTGTATTGATGGAAGAGTCAGTAAAAATGGAAATATGTACGCAATTTTGCCAAACGGTCAAGAAATGCTAATTCCAAAAAATATAACAGCAGTACCTTCTCTAATAATTTTAAATCAGCAGTATAATGTAATTTCCGGGGTTGATGATATTATGAATTTTTTTCAAAAAAATATAACTAAACAAATTAACAAGGCAACCAAAAATAATACTGTTCCAGTTACAACTCAATGTGATGATGGATATTCAGCATTTGGTGGATTTGGCAGTGGAATAGTATCGGATCATTTTAGTTTTTTAGACCAAGATGACAGTGAAATGAGCGCAAAAGGAGATGGAGGAACAAGACAAATGCATTATTATGCTAAACCAACAGAAAATTTATTATACACACAAGAATTCGAAAATAATACAAATGAAGGAAGGAATAATACTAATACAAATACAAATGAAGGAAATAAAATAAAAAATGATGATACTTCATCTTTATTAGATAAATATAAACAAGAAAGAGATAAAGATTTACAAACATATGGCCCGAAAATGAATTATTAAATATACTTTTGAGAAAAGTATTAGAAAAAAATAAGCAAAAAGTATTAGCAAAATATATGTAGTTTTAACCTGTCAATTGTTTCAATGCTCCCCAAAACATGTTTTGTTTTTCCTTGTTTCGCTCAGCTTCTTTAGCATATTTGTAAGCCAATGCTTGTGATTCTTTTTCAGAATTTCTTTCTTGACTTTCAAGCAATCTCATTGCTTCTAACATATCTATAGGTGTAACATTCACATTTTCTCTATGGGTTTTATACTCTTCTAAATTATTAAATTTAGGCATTTTTTCATAATCTTCCAATGTTACTGGAATTACAGTTTCAGTGTAAGCTTGTTTCAAATCGGTATAATGTTCGGATGAAAAATTATCACCATCATTTAATAAACTAAAATTCGAACCTCTAAAAGAAGCCATATCATTTTGTATTCCACTATAAACAGTTAATGATTGAACTTGTTTCTTTTTTTGTTCAAAAATTTGATTCATGTTTGACATTGAAACATTTTCATTTACATCTAAAAAATTATCATTTGATTTTAACCAATCACCGTATCCGCGTTCATTAGGATCCTCAGACCGATATTTTTCAAAATTTTCATTAAACCATTGATTAAATTTGTCAGTATCTTTGAATTGCGATTGATTTTTAAGATTATTCAAAATTTGAATTTTATCTTCACTCATTGAATTGTCGTTTAAATCTTTACGTTTGTTTGTTGATTTATTTTGAAATTCGTATATTTCAGTTAAACGGTTATATGCGTTGCGAAAAAATATAAAAAATTTTGGATCTAATTGTGATTTGTCAGGATGCATTTTTAATGTTATTTGTTTGGCATTTTTCATAACATCTTCTGTCAATGTATCAACACGCACATTGAATAAATTAAATAAATCTGCCAATGAATAATTATCTAAATTTAAATCTAATTCAGACATGGGAGTATCATAATAATCAACTTTTCTTGATGATTGGTTTGTTGGGTGTTTTGATGGGTGTTTTGATGTTTGAATTAATGGTTGACTAGTTGTTTCGTGAATTTTTATTCCGGATTTAGGACAATGCGTTTGTTTATTCATATTTCTTTATATTCATAAAATTATATTCAGGTATATTCGCATTTATTAAAAAATAAATTTAATCAAAAAATAAATTTAATCAAAAAATAAATTTAATCAAAAAATAAATTTAATCAAAAAATAAATGAATTCCATTATAAAATTATATTTAATAATTTAACAATGTAATAAAAATTGAAAATATATTTTAATTTATTTGTTCTAATAAATTAAAATAACAATGCCAGAAGGTCCTGAAGTTTGGATTTTAAATAAAGCTATTTGCCGATACTATGGCAAACATATATCTAACTCAATTGGAAAACATTTAATTGTTCAATCCGACTACAATCAATCAAACGATATTACAATTTGGAGTTTTGGATTAAATGGAACAATTTCAATTGATGAAAATAATAAATTATACAAACCAACAGAAGAAAATTGGATATTTGGAAAAAATGAAATATACAAAAATATTCAAGATGATTTAGCATTATCAATAATTGATTATATGAGTGCTACATTGGAAGAATTGAATGATTTTGTAAATAAATTAAGTAAATTAAGAGGCAAATTAGGGCCTTATTTAATAAACCAAAATAAAATTTCTGGCATTGGTGTTGCCTGGGGATCGGAAATATTACATAGAGCAGGGCTTAGACCCGATGATTCAGCTAATTATCAAGATTTATCAAATCTGGCAACTTCTATGATTGAAACCCGAGAAGAAATCAAAATTTTATATGAATCAGAATTAAATAAATGTGAAGAAATGAAGGATTTTATTGAAGGATGGTTTGAAAATTTATATGAAATAAGAAATATGAAAGTATATAAAGTTGGTGAAAAAATTAATATCAATGGAAGAACATGGTGGATCAATAATTAATATCAATGGAAGATAAATAAATAATTAATCAAATAATAAATTAATTATGTCAAGTGGATTAATATTATCAATAAAATCAAATGTTTTAATTTTATTTTTTAATAATGAAAAATTTATATTTTTTTTTGAATTAAGTTCATTAATAAATAGAAATAATAAATTATTTTTTTGAGAACTAGATACGTCTAATATATACAACATATTCAAAAAATGATAAATTGAATTCATAATATTTTTATTTTTTATTTTTAAAGAAATATTTGATTGAAAATTGTTAATTATATTTTTCAATTGAATTAAATTAAAATCTTCATCAGTGATAAAAATATTAATTATTTCAGAATATATTTTTAACAATTCTTTAATTTGTCCGAATATTTCTTTTTCTTGATCAGTTACGTTGCTAATTGAATTATTTATACTAAAAATATTTTTTTTATAAACAAACATAATTGCGTCATTTAAAGTTAATTTAATATAATCGGATGTCGAATTAAAATTTAATTGTTCAATAAATTCAAGATAAAATACATAAGAATTTTGTGAATGATAAAAAGTAACTTCTAAATTTTTTGTATAATATAAAATAAATAAAAATATATGATTAATTGCGGAAATTCCTTTTTTTAAAATAAAAAATTTTATATTTGAATTTATGTTTGTATTTGCGTTTGTATTTATTTTTTGATTAAATAGCAAAATATAATTTAATAAAATATGAATATAATTATCAACAATTTCTTTCAAATTGCAAATTAAATAATTATTATAATTATTAGTATTAGTTAACTTATATTTAGTATCATTTATTTCAGTCTTGGTCATTTATAATAAATTGCTATTTAATTTATAAAAAGTATTTTAATTTAAATAAATTGTTGAAAAAAGAACTTAAAGGCAAATATTTTTTATTTATATAAACAAAATGAGTTCCGAACTTAAAAAAAAACCAGCAGAACAACAACAACAACAACAACAATCACCTCCTCAACCACCAACATCAACACACGTTGCTGTCCAATCACAATCACCACGATTGCCGAGTGATGTCACATTTCAAAACGCAGGTAGACTATCAATCGGCGAGGATAAACCAATCCTACTTGACTATTGGATGGATTCATTAGATGGAAAAGCATTAATTGGTGTTAGGGAAAATAATGAAAAAATGCTTGTTAAATCTTCTGAAGAATATACCAGTCCAATTGCTAAGTTATATAGATCGGGAAGTGAATACATTGTGATGACTGAAAATTCGATTTACATAGTTAGCAGTGCGATTGCCAGTCGTAGAATCGCATAATAAAATTAATTATATAAACAATAATATTTGTTTACATAATTTGAAATGTTTTTTAATAATAAAATATAATAAAAATGAAATATAATAAAAATGAAATATAATAAAAATGAAATATAATTCGATACAAAATATCGCATTTATTATTATTGTGTTAATTTTATATTTAAATTATTTAAAAATACCTTCATTTAAACAACATGTAAATAGAAATAAATATAATATTTTTCCTGTAGGTGATTTAATAAATATAAAAGATAACAAATATATAGATGAAAATAATATTATTTGGATTAAACGATTATTTTTAAATAGTTTGCTACATAATCCGTTCAAATATTATGTTTTCGAAACATATGACATAAACAAACGTTCTTCCTCTGAAGTTGAAATATTAAAAAAAGATTTTGATAATGGCAGTCAACAATTTAAAACATCATCATTTAATTATTATTCTTCGTTTAATTCACCAATATCACATTTTTTTTCCGATATTTTGCCAATTATAATTTATTTGTTTCCAAAATATAAGATTTATAATTAAGTTTATATTTTATTTGTATAAAAATAATGGTTTGAATTATTTTAAATATTTTAAAATTAAAATACTTTTCCATCAATGTTGCAAAATACATTCGTAGATATTTGTGGTATTTGTGTAAAATTATTTGATTTTAATAAATTATTCATATTACACATCAATTCTTTCCATGAACAATTTAAATTTGAAGACATTACTTCAATAAATGATGAAGTTAAAGCACCTTGAGGAGAACCATTAATAATTGCTTCGGAACTTGTTTGATCATCCATGCATCCACTAATCATTAATATATTTCCATTACATTCACTATTTTTAACATTTTCAATATATTTATTATCCAAATAATTATAATTATATTTTAAATCCATAATTGTGCCACTATGACAACTATCAAATAAACCAATGATTGAAACATTTTTTTTAGAAAATTGATTAATTAGTGTTTTTAATTCATCGTCCATTATATAAGATAAATCAGATGTAACTATCAATTCATCATTTCCATCAATTTCATCACCATTTGTGTCATATGTATAAGTTCCATGACCACTAAAATGTATAAACAGTAAATCTCCATCAACTGAACTATTAATAAAATTTATAATTTTGTTAAATATATTAGAACGTGTAGGTTTAATTTCAGTTAAATCGCTCATCATGTCAAAATTATTAAATCCTTTAGTTTCTAAAAATGTTTTCATTCTTTCAGTGTCGGCAATACATCCACTTAATTCATATTCAGTATTTAAATAATTAATCCCTATCAGTAATGCTTTTTTATTTTTAAATGTAGTTGGAAAATTTCCCATAAAATTATTAATATTTTTAATATCATCATTTAATTTATTTTTAATAATTTTAATATTATTATTGTAATTATTTATAATTCTTTGAATTAACTTTGATTTATTTTGGATACGTGACTTTTTTATAATTTTAATATTGATTGATAAAGAATTATTTAACTGATTCATTGTAACATTAAAATTATTTACTAATGCTGAAATTTTATCACGTTTAAATTTATCTATTATTGATGACATTATTATATATTATTAAGAAAACAATATAAAGACATAAATTTATATTCAATGTCTTAAAAATTTATTTTTTTTAATTCTTCTAAAACATCTTCACTTAATTGTTCGGGAAATTTAATATTGAAAAATATAATTAAATTTCCAACATGATTATCTCTTTCTAATCCCATATTTGGAATCATTTTCTGATAATTTTGATAAATTACATGACCAATTGTATTTGAATTTGTTATAGTATATGTTTTTCCATTTAAATATTTTAATTCAAATGTGAAACCACACAATGATTCTTTTAAAGTAATAGTTTTATTATATACTAAATCTAATCCAACACGTTTAAATTCAGTGTTATTTTCTATTTTTATAAATATTTTTACATCTCCTCTAAAATTATTTATTACATTACCTTTTTCTTTTATTACTAAGATTTCACTGTCATCTATTCCTTTTGGAATGTCAATGTAAATAGTTTCGGTTTCTTGAATTCTTTGATGCTGATCTTGTACAAATCTAATTATTTCAATTGGCATTTTTAAATTAAATAAAACTTTCTCAAAGGGAATCAATATTGTTTTTACTATTGATGGAGGAGCACGAATAAAATTTGGCGGACCATTTCCATTACAAAATACGCGAAATGTATGCGTATCACTACCAAAATCATTCATTTGAAACATGCTACTTAATATATTTTGAAAATCCATTGGCATATCAGGAGGAAACATCATTCCATTCATTTGACCATTTGATTCATTATCATACATCATTTTTTTTTCAGGGTCACTTAAAACATCATATGCTTCATTTATATCTTGTATTTTATTTATTGATTCAACACTATTCCCATTTTTATCGGGATGATGTAATAATGATAATTTACGATATGATTTTTTAATATCATCAGGAGTAGAATTACTTTCAATTTCCAATATCTCATAATATTTTTTTTTAATCATAATTTATATAATTTATTATATTTTATTTGTTGGATGAACTTAAAAAAATGACACATATTAAATAATATGGAAAATATAAATCACATCGAAAATATTAATGACTCAAATAAATTATTTTTAAGTAAATATCAACCTCAATTATTAGAACATTTTACAATTAATTCATCAGTCATAAATACATTGTATGAACTAATTAAATTAAATAAATTAAATATATTATTCATAGGAGATGTTGGCACCGGAAAAACCACATTTTTAAATGCTCTCATAAGAGAATATTATAAAAATATTCCTACTAATCTATATTCATCTAATATACTTCCTATTAATTCTCTTAAAGAACAAGGAATTAATTTTTGCAGAAATGATGTGAAAACATTTTGTCAAACACATTCATCCATCAATGGAAAGAAAAAAATTGTATTATTAGATGATATTGATTTAATAGGAGAACAAAGTCAGCAAGTTTTTAGAAATTTCATCGATAAATATAGCACAAATGTACATTTTATCGCAACTTGTTCTAATTCACAAAAAGTCATAGAAACATTACAATCAAGATTTAATATTATTAAAATTCATTCACACGAGTTAATACAATTAAATCAACTTATGAATACAATAATTGCAAATGAAAATCTTAATATTTCACACGAAGCTCAAAATTTTCTCTTAAATATTAGCAATGGATCAGCAAAAATATTAATTAATTATTTGGAAAAAATAAAATTATTAAATTTGCCAATTGATTTACAAATTGCTGACAATATATGCTCAAATATCAGTTTTTTAATTTTTGAAGAATATACAAGAGAAATATTAAATAAAAATTTACATAAAGCTATTAAATTGATCTATGAAATATATGATAAAGGATATTCAGTTATGGATATTTTAGATAATTATTTTATTTTCATTAAATTCACAAATATATTAACAGAATCGCAAAAATATGAAATTATTCCAACTATTTGTAAATATATAGCAGCATTTCATAACATACACGAGGATGAACTAGAATTAGCATTATTCACAAATAATATATATAATTCCATATAATTTATTTTTATTTTTTTTTTATTTTATTTTTATTTTATTTTTATTTTATTTTTTTTTATTTTTATTTTTATTTTTATTTTTATTTTAATTTTAAAATTTTGTTATACTTTTCATAAAAGTATATTTTCATAAAAGTATATTTTCATAAAAGTATATTTTCTGTTTATAATATTAATATAATAATATTATAAATGTCAGATTGTATCAGTTGTGATTTATCAAATGCTCAAATGATTGAAACAAAAAATCAAGGTAAATCAAGTCAAATATTTAAATCTGATATTCCGATTAATATGATGGTTGAATTGTTTGATAAAATTTCAGTCAAGTATGATAATTATTACACATTAAATAATGGTTCTTATAAAAAAGGAATATTTAATGGAGATATTCAAATATTTATTGAAAATTGCAAACAATATTATTATGTATCAAAACGTAAATATTTGACATGTCAATTAAATTATAATCACTTTGTGACTGTTATTAGACAAATATGTAAGCATTTGAATATTAAATATACAAGTAAAATTAAGTATGAAAGATCAACATATGATATTGTTTATAATATATATTTACAACATCAGTGAGATTAAATTAATTATGTTTATATTTTGTTGGAATTATATATGCTGAAATAAATAAAAAAAAATAAAATGCCAAGTATGAACCATATTTATCAATTCCAATTCCATAAAATTCTAAAATTCTAGTTATTCCATAAATTAATAATATAATAGTTCCAATTCCAGTTATTGCTGAACCTATATTCATTAATATAAAAAAATATTTTATTAATGAATAAATAATTAATTAATCAATCTTAATTAATTTGTATGCACGATAATGAAATAAAATTATTATAATCCACTACTAATATGTCAGGATTATGATTTTGATTTAAATATAAAATAAT
>Ga0208718_1000077_pt1 | contig 17919 bp, 15 predicted proteins | sample LakMenE29Apr09ns_FD_150743 | JGI IMG/M metagenome (GOLD analysis project Ga0208718, IMG submission 150743) | Freshwater microbial communities from Lake Mendota, WI - 29APR2009 deep hole epilimnion ns (SPAdes) | ecosystem: Environmental > Aquatic > Freshwater > Lake > Epilimnion/Euphotic zone ...
AAAATAATGTAAAACGTTGATTAAACGCGTTTATTTGTTAAAAACGGGATCACCAAATAATCAAAGGAAACTTTTACACATATGAACAACCTTAATAAGAATAGTAAATTCTTTAAATAATTAAAAAATAAATATATTATATATATTAAACAGCATAGCATATTAAATTTGTGCTGTAAGGAAATCTTGAATACTTTTATCTCATGAAAAACAGCTTTGATTCACTTATTGGTCAAATTGATGCGTTTATACGAAAGTACTACAAGAATCAAATGATTCGTGGACTTCTGTTATTCTTTGTTATTTTTTTATTTTCCTTTTTACTAGCGACTACCTCTGAATATTTTGGTCGATTTAATTCCCTTGTCAGAGCAATTCTATTTTTTGGTTTCATTCTGATCAATGGATATGTTTTCGTTAGGTACATTTTATTACCCACTTCGAAGTTAATTTCATTTGGTAAGCAAATTAGTCGCATTCAAGCTGCTGAAATCATTGGTTCCTTTTTCCCAACCATTTCTGATCGTTTAAAAAACACATTGCAACTCCAAAATAACCTTATTCATCAAGAAGGTAACATTGAATTATTGCGTGCAAGTGTCATACAACGCTCATCAGAATTAAGTGTTATACCATTTAAAAACGCCATTCAAATTACTGAAAATAAAAAATACTTAACATACTTAATTCCCTTATTCCTTTGTTTTGTTGGTGTAGCTGTATTTATTCCTTCGATCATTACCCAGGGAACAGAACATGTTGTAAATTATAATCAGGTATTTAAAGAACAAGCACCATATCAATTTACCTTACTTAAGGCTAATTTAACAGTGGAGGAAGGTGCTGATTTCCCAGTCGAATTAGCGATCATTCCAAACAAAGAATCGACAGGAAAAAAGGAACTTCCAAATCAGGTCTTCATCGTTTCTGATCAAGGTAAATTCTTATTATTAAGAAAAACGAAAAACACCTTTATCGGTAGCATTAAAAAACCGAAAAAGAATGCTCATTTTTATTTTACCACAAATGAATTTGATAGTAAAAAATACCATTTAAATGTTATAGGAAAATCACTTATTGGCAGCATACAAGCATTTTGTACGTATCCAACTTATTTAGGTAAGCAAAATGAGACGATTGAAAATGTAGGTGATTTAACGGTTCCAGAGGGAACGCAAGTAGAATGGAGGGTAAAAACTAAGAATACATTTAAAACAACGGTTTTATTGAATCAACTAAAATCTGTATTCAAAGAAGATGGATTTAAATTCAAACTCCTTTGTAAGGAGGATAAATCCTTGAAATTTATTTTGGATAATGCATTCAATCATCGAATAGATACTGTTCAATTTAAATTAAACGTCATAAAAGATGCTTATCCTTCGATTGAAGTGGTAGAAAAAACGGATTCTATTTCGGAAGGACTTAAATATTTTAAGGGATTAACCTCAGATGACTACGGCTTAAAGTCGCTTTCATTTGTGTATAAAATCATTCGACAAAATGGACAAGTAAAAGAAGTAAAAATACCTGTCCAACAGGTAGCTGGTACACAGATGAATTTTGACTTTGCTGTTGATTTTAAACGTGAGGAAGTTAAATTAAACGATAAAATTGAATATTATTTTATTATTTCAGACAACGATGGTGTGAATGGAAGTAAATCTGTAAAGAGTCAACTATTTACCTACGAGTTACCTTCATTAGAAGAATTAAATGATGAGCGCCGGGAAGATCAGAATAAAACCAAGGAGGACTTAGATCAACTATTGAAGAAGACCCAGGAATTTCAAAAAAACATTTCTCAGTTGAAAAAGGAGACGATGAATTCCAAGTCGTCTGATTGGAATAAATTAAACAAAGTACAACAATTAAAAGAAGAGCAATCCACCCTATTAGAATCACTTCAAAAGATTCAAAATGAAATGGAGAAAAGTGTAGAAGAAAAGAATCAACTTTCTCCTATGAACGAAGAATTAATGGAAAAACAAGAGATGATTGAAAAATTATTGGAAGAGCTCATGGATGATGAACTAAAAAAACTATTGGAAGACCTCGAGAAATTATTTCAACAAAACGATAAAGAACAAATTAAGGATAAAATGGAGGAGCTTAATCAGTCCAGTGAGGACATGAAGAAGCAATTGGATAGAAGTCTTGAGATGTTAAAGAAAATGCAGTTAAATGAGCGCATTGATGATATAGAGAAGGAATTAAAGGACCTAGCTAAGGAACAAGATGAATTAAAAGAAAAATTAGATGATAAACTTTCCAAAGAGGAGTTAAAAAAACAGCAGGAGGAACTAAATAAAAAGTTTGAAGACTTAAAAAAAGACTTGGATGAGTTAGATAAGTTGAACAAGGACTTAGAAAACCCAATGGATTTAGGAAATTTAGACGAGTTAAAGGAACAAGTAACAGATGATCTAAACAATGCCAAAGAAAATTTAGATCAAGGAAAAGATAAAAAAGCGGGTGAAAATCAAAAATCTGCTTCTGAAGGCATGAATTCAATGGCGAATCAATTGAATGCAAAACAGCAGCAATCAAATAAAAAAGAACAAGAAGAGGACATGAAATCCCTAAGAAATATTCTTGAAAGTTTGATGACTTTAAGTTTTGATCAGGAGGCCTTGATGAATAAGTTTACAAAAATAGCGACCCAAGATCCTATCTATAGAAAACTAGGTAGAAGACAACAACGGATTATTGATGAAACGAAAATAATTAAAGACAGTTTACTGGCTTTAGCGAAACGTCAACCAAAAATAGCGTCTTTTATTGATAAGGAATTGAACGCTATTGAATCCAATCAGCGCATGTCTGTTGAGAACATTGATGACCATCAGAAAAAAGAATTGAGTAAGCACCAGCAATTGGTAATGACGTCATATAATAATTTAGCTTTATTATTAAATGAAGCACTTCAAAGCATGCAAAATCAAATGCAGTCAGAAATGGCAGGAAGTGGAAGTTGCAATAATCCTGGAAAGGGCCGTCCTAAACCTGGTCAGTCTATGTCCACAGGTGACATGAAAGAGATGCTTAAGAAGCAATTGGAGCAAATGCAGAAAGGTCCAAATCCTGGTGGAAAAAAACCAGGAGATAAGCCGGGAAGTCAACCAGGAATGTCACCAGGAGGTACTGGTCAAAATATGATGGGACTTGGAAACAAAGAAATGGCAAAAATGGCTGCAGAACAGACGGCTATTCGTCAACGATTGGAACAATTGAGAAATGAAATGAATAAGGATGGTAAAGGTTCTGGAAATCAATTAAATCCCTTATTGAAAGAATTGGAAGAGCAAGAGAAAAACTTGATCAATAAGAACATTAACAAGGACATGATTAACCGTCAACAAGAGATATTAACACGTCTTTTGGAAAGTGAGAAGGCGATTATGGAAAGAGGGTATGAGGAAAAAAGGGAATCTAAATCTGGAAAAGATGAAGAAAATGGTAACAAAATTCGCTTTGAGGAGTATAACAAATCCAAATTAAAGGAAATAGAATTATTGAAAAGCTCAGACCCTTCTCTTAAGCAATATTATAAGGAAAAAGCGAACCAATACTTCAATCTAAGTGAATGACCACTTCCTGTAATGATTTATATGAAAGAAGGATTTAACATTATTGAAGAATTAAACATACCTGCGGATTTTCAATCCTTGGTAGATGTTGAGAATTTAGTGGATCGTGTGTGTCATACTGTTGGCGTGCAAGAGGACGCCTACGGAAATGTGTTAATAGCTGTAACAGAGGCAGTTAACAACGCAATAAGTCACGGAAGCCAACAAGATAAGTCCTTGAATGTTGCAGTATATGTAGCGGATGCAACGGAATCTTTTTGTTTTTCTGTTAAAGACGAAGGTCAAGGTTTTGATTATCATAATCTACCTGATCCTACCGCTCCCGAGAATATTTTAAAGGAGAATGGACGCGGCATTTTTTTAATGAAAAACCTTTCTGATGAGGTGGAATATAATGAACAAGGGAATCAAGTTTCTTTATATTTTGTGAAATGATTTCATTACAGCTTATTGATGTAAAGAAGCCCTCCTTCTTAAAAAGCACCCACCTCAAAAACTGCTTAAAAGATCTAATCCTTCGTGAGAAAAAAATTACCGGGGATATTTCTATTGTTCTTACTACAGATGAATATGTCTTAAAGGTGAATCAAGATTTTTTACAGCACGATTATTATACCGACATCATAACCTTTGATTATTGTGAAGGCAATGTGGTAAGTGGTGATTTAGTTATATCACTGGATCGCATCATGGAGAATAGTCAAATTCAATTAACCTCAATAAAGGAAGAATTATTCAGGGTAGTATACCATGGTGTATTGCACCTTTGTGGCTATGGGGATAAAACAGAGAAAGAAATAATCGAGATGAGGGCCAAAGAGGCTTTTTATCTAAATCTTTTTGTTTCACGTGAAACAAAAGGTGAATAATACATGTTTCACGTGAAACAAACCACATGTTAGATAGTTACGATATTATAGTTGTTGGCGCAGGACACGCGGGATGTGAAGCCGCTAATGCTGCCGCTAAAATGGGTAGTAAGGTTTTATTGCTCACGATGAACATGAATACCATCGCTCAGATGAGTTGCAATCCAGCAATGGGCGGGGTTGCAAAAGGACAAATCGTTCGAGAAATTGATGCTTTGGGTGGTGGATCAGGCATCGTTAGTGATAAAAGCGCTATTCAATTTAGAATGCTTAACATGTCTAAAGGACCAGCGATGTGGTCTCCTAGAACTCAAAATGACCGCATGATGTTTTCATTGGAGTGGAGATTGCTGCTCGAGCAAAATCCAAATGTTGATTTTTGGCAGGACATGTGTACAGGTGTTCTAGTTGAGAATGGTAAAGTCACAGGTGTGAAAACGTCTATGGACATAAACATCTATGCCAAATCAGTTGTGTTAACCAACGGCACCTTTCTTAATGGCTTGATACATTTAGGCGAAAAACAATTTGGCGGCGGAAGAGCTGCTGAAAAAGCTTCTACTGGAATCACAGAAAACTTAATTGAGTTGGGTTTTGAAGCGGGTAGAATGAAGACAGGTACACCACCAAGAGTCGACGGAAGATCTTTGGATTATTCCAAAATGGAGCTGCAGCCGGGAGACGAAAAACCCTCAAAATTTAGCTATGCGAATACACGTGCTCTGGATAAACAAATCCCTTGTTACATTACCTATACGAATATCCAAACACACGAATTACTAAGAACAGGTTTCGACCGTTCTCCGATGTTTAATGGATCAATAAAAAGCACGGGACCGAGGTATTGTCCAAGTATAGAAGATAAAATAAATCGTTTTGCGGATAGAGACCGACACCAGATTTTCGTTGAGCCAGAGGGTTGGCAAACAGTAGAAATTTATGTCAACGGGTTTAGCACCTCCTTACCGGAAGATGTACAACTTGCAGCTTTGAAAACCATACCTGGTTTTGAAAACGTGAAGATGTTTAGACCGGGATATGCGATAGAATACGATTACTTCCCTCCTACTCAGTTAAAACATACGTTAGAAACAAAACGCATTGAGGGTTTATATTTTGCTGGACAAATCAATGGAACAACGGGATATGAGGAGGCCGCTTGTCAAGGCTTAATGGCTGGAATAAATGCACATCTTAAAATAAAAGAGAAAGATCCTTTTATCTTATCAAGAAGCGATGCATACATTGGTGTCTTGATCGATGACTTAATTACCAAAGGAACGAATGAGCCTTATCGTATGTTTACAAGCAGAGCTGAATTTCGAATATTATTGAGACAGGATAATGCGGATGAGCGCCTAACACCCCTTGGACACGCGATTGGATTAGCGGATGATGAGCGCTTGCTAAAAGTTCAGCATAAAGTAAATCAAACGAATTGGCTGAAAAAAGAATTGAGGAAAATAGGAATCACGCCTAAGCAGGCTAATCCTCTTCTCATACAGAAGGAATCAACTCCCATTACTCAACAAGTGAAAATCACCAGTCTACTCACTAGACCACACATTAATTTACAAGATTTATTGTTGGTTTGTCCAGAGGCAAAAATAGCAGCAGATACAGCAGCAGCAGAAGATGCAGATGTTTTAATTCAAACAGAGGTTCAACTCAAGTATGAAGGTTACATTGAAAGAGAAGAAGAACAAGCTAACAAATTGGCTCGTTTAGAAGATTTAATGATACCTGAGAAGTTGTCATACGATGATATTAAAAGTATTTCCTTAGAAGCCAAAGAAAAATTAAATAAGATCAAACCCCGAACAATCGGACAAGCCGCACGCGTTTCAGGTGTTTCTCCAAGTGATGTTTCCGTTCTTTTGATTCATTTAGGTCGCTAATATTGATTTTAAGCCGGTTTAAGAGGGTTTACCTGGTGTTTATTTGAAATCTATAGCGGCGTGTTTAAAAAATGTAGGAGGGTTTATTTATGTAGGTGGTTTTTTTCGCGTTTCAATCGATTTCATAGAATTTTGCGTCATTCGTATCCTGACATATGATAGAGAGGTGATTTCAAATAAACGTACCTTTGTCAAAACACCGAATCATCATGAAGGGAAAAGTTTATTTTATTGACACCATTCATTCAATATTGGAAGAACGTCTTCGATCTTTTGGCTTTGATTGCGTGGATGTCACAAAAGAACCGGTTATGTTATTGCCGGGATTACTAAAGGATGCGACGGGCATTGTGATACGATCGAAAATCACGCTATCCAAAGAAATTATATCTCAAATGCCTGATTTACAGTTTATTGCAAGGTCAGGATCAGGTCTTGAAAACATTGACGTTGCTTATTGTAAGGAAAGAAACATTCCCTTGTTCAATTCTCCTGAGGGAAATTGTAATGCTGTAGCGGAGCACGCTGTTGGCATGTTGTTGGCGCTCATGAATAAAATTCCGAAAGCAAACCAAGAAATCCAGGTGGGTATATGGAACAGAGAGGATAACCGTGGTGAGGAAATAGCGGGGAAAACGATTGGAATCATTGGATTCGGAAATAACGGTGCCGCTTTTGCAAAGAAGTGGAAGGGTTTTGATGTCAAAGTAATGGCTTATGACAAATTTAAATCTGGCTTTGGTGATCATTTCGTACAAGAATGCACATTAGAGGCGATATTTGAACAAGCTGATGTCATCAGTTTTCACGTTCCTCAAAATAAAGAAACAGTGCATTACTTTAACGAAGCATTTATAAATCAATGTGTCAAACCATTCTATTTACTGAATCTTTCACGGGGGAAAATCGTTGATACTTCAGCGTTAGTGCTAGGCTTGAAGTCAAAAAAAATAAAAGGCGCTTGTTTGGATGTTTTGGAGTATGAAAAATCAAGTTTTGAGTCCTTTTTCGACCAGGAACACAGCGCTGATTTTAAGTATATTCTGAATTCTGAAAAAGTAGTGATGACGCCACATGTTGCTGGTTGGACCAATGAAAGCTACTTCAAATTAAGTAATGTCTTGGCAGATAAAATTACTGCGCATTTTTCTATGTGATTTATTCTTCCCAGTCTTCCATGAATCGATCTAGTTCACGGCGGTCCTTTTTTGTTGGTTTACCATCGGTTTCTCGGTATGCTCGTTGAGCCAATTGGTATTGTTTGAATTTGTCGATTTCTTCCGGTTTAGTTTGGTCTACGATGTAATCATTTATCAAAGCTGCACCATGTCTTTTATCGAGCAATTGAAGTACCTTATATTCAAAAACTGCATTGTGTTTATGAATGCAAATGAGGTCATTCAGTTTGATTTCTCTGGATGGCTTGACTTCGGAATGGTTTAGTTTAATTCTTCCTTTCGTGATGAGTTCACTTGCTTGTGATCGCGTTTTAGCCAAGCGAACGCACCAGACAAATTTATCTAAGCGGATTTTCATTTCTCACCTTTTTTGGAAGACTATTATAAACAAGTAGGTAGGAGTGGTCTATTAACTCGAATAGTAATTGATCGGATACATCATTCATCAAAGCGACGGTATTCCAATGTTTTTTATTCATGTGGTAACCGGGCTGAATCCCATGAAAGCGCTCTCTGAGATCAATGGCTTTTTCAGGGTCACATTTCAAATTGATGGAATCGAATGCATCCACATCCGTTAGTGCAAACATTTTACCAAATACTTTGAAAACAAGGGTGTTTTTATCAAAAGGAAACCCTTCGCTAACACCTGTTTTTTGAAGGCAATGATTTCTTAAATCATCTAAATACATTTACTTAATGAATCGCAGGAGCCTGGTCGTAATGTCCAAGGTTATATAACATTTTCGTATGGTCAGCTAATGCACCCATAAATGTTTTGTACGAATAATAAGGAAGGTTATATTCTTCTGCCGTAGCCTTAACGATGTCTGCAATTTTACTGTAATGAACGTGACAAATGTTAGGAAATAAATGGTGTTCCACTTGGAAGTTTAAGCCACCAACATACCAAGAAAACCATTTTGATTTTGGAGCAAAATCGGCCGTGTTGTAAAGTTGATTCACTGCCCAATCCGCTTCAATGTTACCTGATTCATCAGGCATGGGATAGTTCGAAGAAGGAACAACGTGCGCTGGTTGGAAAATGATGGATAAAATAAATCCAGCAATAAAATGCATGATCAAAAATCCAAGCAAGGTAACTAACCAAGATCCACCACTCCAAACAAATGGAGAAACAATAAACAAACCAACGTAAATTACTTTGAAAAGAATAATGTAGGAAAGGTGACGGCCATAGGTTGTCCCTTGTGTTTTGATTAAATCCTTATTCTTGTAACGAACCGCTTGCTTGAAGTCTTTGGTAGAAAACCACATGAAGGTCATCAAACCATAAAAGAACCAAGCATATAAATGTTGAAACTTATGTGCTGCGAATCTTTTTTTGTGTGGAGTAAAACGAAGCAATTTAGATGGTGGATCGATGTCCTCATCTAAATGAGTCACATTGGTATAGGTGTGGTGTAATACATTGTGTTGAATTTTCCAGTTAACTGCACTTCCTCCAAGTAAGATTAATACGTTTCCAATAGCCTTATTGATGTTTTCATTTCGAGAATAAGCACCGTGATTGGCATCGTGCATAACGGACAATCCAACCCCAGCCATTCCAACGCCCATCATTGCCCAACAGACAAAATAGACCCATGAGCTTAACCCAGAGACAAATAAAAACCCAAAAGGAACAAGATAAATCGCCAACATGACAATGGTTTTTATCACCATGGCTGCATTTGCGTGACGGGTAATGTTATTGTCCTTGAAGTAGGAATTTACCCTAGATCGTAGTGTTTTGTAGAACTCTACGTTTGTTTCCTTCGAAAAGGACACTGTTTGATGATTCATACTATCGGTTTAAGTGACAAATTTAGTTATAAAGTGTCAACTAAACACTTTAAAGGATGCTAATGTTCTTTTTCGTCTTAAATTAATCCTTGCAAGGAGCAAAATTTATAGTAATGTGATTTTGCAGAAATAAGCTCGTCGTGCGTACCTTTCTCTACGATTTCACCTTTGGATAATACCACGATTTCATCTGCGTTTTTAATGGTGCTGAGTCGGTGTGCAATGACAAAAGATGTCCTTCCTTCCATTAAGGTTTCAAGTGCATCCTGAACCAGTTTTTCCGATTCTGTGTCCAAGGCTGATGTCGCTTCATCTAAGATTAAAATCGCAGGGTCTTTGTAGACTGCCCGGGCAATATTTAAGCGTTGTTTCTGTCCGCCTGAAAGTTTGTTGCCTCGTTCCCCAATAACGGTATCATAACCATTTTCCAGCTCAGATATAAAAACGTGTGCATTTGCCACTTTGGCAGCATTTAAAACTCGGTCCATATTCGGGCTTTCGTCTCCAAACGCAATGTTTTCACTTACGGACACATTAAACAAAATAGACTCTTGTGAAACAATCCCGCTTAATTGCCTTAAATCATGAATTTTAAGGTCTCGAATATCTTGTCCGTCGATGAGAATCTTTCCTTCTCCTACATCATAAAACCGAGAGAGTAAGTCCATTAAAGTAGATTTTCCACTTCCAGATTCTCCCACAATTGCAACGGCTGTACCCTTTTTTACTTCCCAGCATAAATCTTTAATTACGGGTTCATTTTGATACTTAAAACCTACGTGATCAAATACGATCGATTCATTGAACTGAGAAACGGATAATGCCTGGTCTTTTTCATGAATTTTTTCATCGCTATGGAGGATTTCATTGATGCGATCCAAGGAAACTTTTCCTTTGTTAATCACTGCTATTCCACTCGATACTGCTTGTATTGGCCGCAATAATTGTGAAAAAACCACAATGAACGTAATGAATAATTCTCCTGTAAGCGCATGTCCACCTTGATTGCCTTCGAGTATTTGTTTTCCACCGAACCAAACCAAGCACATCATCACACCTGCGCCAATTGTTTCATTCAACAAGGAAGAAACATCTTTTTTACGAATGGTTTTTGTCGTTAATTTTTGGTGACGCAAGTTCAGTGCCTGGAATACTCCGGACATGAAAGGAAGCGCATTAAATGATTTGATAATGCGAACGCCGCTTAAACTTTCATCGAAAGAAGACGTTAATAATCCAAGCTGTTCTTGGCCTTGTTTTGCTGTTCGTTTAAGGCTTTTACCAACCGTCGAAATGACAAATGCGGAAATCGGTAAAAGAAAGAACGAAACAACCGTAAGTTCAGCACTAATGAACAACAATGTCCCAACGTGAATGAGAATGGAAATGGGGTCTCTAAAAACTAATTCAAGTGTGCAGACTACCGCATTTTCAACTTCACCTACATCATGACCCATTCTCGTGAGTAGATCTCCTTTCCGTTCGTTTGCGTGAAACCCGAGAGGCAAACGGATGGCTTTTTCATACAACTGATTCCGGATATCCCGAACAACTCTAGCTCTTAATTCAGATTGAAACCAAACGGCAAAGTACCTAGATAGATTTTTAAAAAAGAATGCGCCAAAAACCATGAAACACACAGTGATAAGCGCCCGTTTTGGATCCGATACGACCATTTGATGCATTTCATAGTTGTATAAATCCACCCAATAAGACGGAAGGTTTTCTAGGTTTCCCGAATAATGTGGTGCTTTTACGACGGTTTTCAACTCTTTCGAACTAAAAATAAGTTGTAAAAAAGGAATAAAGAGGACCAGGGAAAGAAGGTTAAAAACGGTAAAAAGTAAGTTGCCGATAATGGTCAAAAGAGCCAGTAATCTGTATTTGAAGGCAAAGCGGAAAATTTCCCAAAACGTTTTCATGCAACAAAGATACGCAATCCTATGGCTTCTCAAATATGGAGAAATCACACCATAATTATTTGCGTACTTTTGTTTTATTATAATGCAAGTAAACGTGTCTGATCACCCAAGTATTTCTATCGTTATTCCAAATTACAATGGCCAGCATTTATTGGAGGAAACAATTCGTTGTGCATATGAGTCCCTCCAAACAAGTGGAATAATTGATGCTGAAATCATTGTAACGGATGACTGTTCCTCAGACCAATCGGAAGAATTGGTGAGAAGCTGTTTTCCTGAGGTAATTTTTCTGCGTCATGAGCCAAACACCGGATTTTCAGGAAACACAAACCGCGGAATAAAAGCAGCATCGAAAGACTGGATTCTTTTGCTCAACTCGGATGTTCATTTATCTCCTGCTTATTTTCATTCCCAGTTGCATGTAATGAAAAATGAAAAAACCTTTGGGGTCATGGGCCTCATTTTGGACGCTGAGACAAAAGAACCACAGGACGGGGCTAAAAGTGCAAATGTTGGTTTTTTATCCATTGAAAGCAATAAAAATATTTTTTCAAAAGAAGCGGTGCTTCCGACTTTCTTTTTGTCTGGAGCAAATGCACTTATTAGAAGAACGTATATGATCGAAATAGGGGGATTCAATGAATCATTCAATCCTTATTACTCCGAGGACGTGGATTTAGGGATAAGAGCCTGGAGGCGAGGTTATTTCTTATATTTCCAACCTCAGTCCATCTGTTTTCACGCGCCATCGTCGACCATCAGAAAATTACCTAGCGAACACGTGCGAATGATCGCGAAACGAAACAAACATTTTCTACACTTTCTTCATTTACCAGCTTTATTTAACTGGTTGTATTTAGGCAAAAGCATGTGTAATGCTCTGATTCATCTTTGTCTTGGAAAAAAACTTCATTGGAAAGCATTGGTTTCTGTATTTCGTCAAATAAACAACCTGCAACAATGCCGAAGAAACTTTAGTCAAGCTCATTTGGGCATAAAACCACTTAGCCTTTTAGGAGTGAAACGCGTCATTTCTCAATTGCTAGAAAAGCAAAGAACCGATGAAGTTCGTTCTTAAATTCATAACTTTGATGCATGAGTTCAATTAGACAAAACAAAATAGAGGCTGTAATTCAAGCAGAATTATCCACTTTTTTTCAGCGTAATGCAAGTGAAATATGCCTTGGCGCCATGGTTACCGTAACGGTTGTACGTGTAACATCTGACCTCTCCTTAGCGAGGTGTTTTTTAAGTGTTTTTGCGGGACCAGATAAAAATGTTGTTTTGGAAAACATCCGTGCCAATCAAGGTAAAATCAGGTATGAAGTTGGAAATCGACTAAAAAACTTACGTAAAATTCCTGACCTCGTATTTCAAATCGATGACTCACTTGACTATGCCATGAAAATCGATGAGTTACTGAAAAAGAAGTGATCAACACCTCATTTTACATAGCAAAAAGGTATTTGTGGTCTAAGGGAAAACGAAACATCGTTACCCTAATTAGCCGCATTTCTCTTTTTGGCGTCATGATTATTACCGCTGCGCTTGTAGTCTTGCTTTCCGCGTTCAATGGAATCGAAAAAATGATCGAACAACTATACAGCGAATTCGATCCCCCGATTACGATTCAACACATCCAACGAAAAACCTTTTTTGACAACGAACTTGACCTGAGAAAACTCCAAAAAATCCCAGGAGTAAAATCGGTTTCCAAAGAAATAGAAGAAATTGTTGTTTTGCGCCATGAACAAAAGTGGATCAATGCACGCCTTTATGGGGTGGAGAAATCGTTTTTAAATGAATGCCACCTTCAAAAACACTTGATTAACCATATCGGAGCAAATGCATATCAGGATGGCCGCTTTGCATATATTGGTGCGGATTTAATGCAAAACTTAAGGCTAAGCCTTGGAACGATAGAAAAAGACGAAGTATTGCTCTATGCCCCAAAACGAAATGTGAAAATTCGCCTGGGAAAAGCCCCCTTTTTTTCCTCGCGTATCCCCATTGATGGCGCTGTTAATTTCAATAAAGAAGTCAATAATTCTGCCTTGCTTTGGGATTTTCAGTCTGCATCTGATTTATTGGGTTATCAAAACGAAATCAGTAAAATATACGTTTCCGTTAGCCCAGGTTTCTCAAACGTAGAGGTCAAAAATAAGATCATCGAATCCATCGGCAGCAATAGCTTCTCCATAAAAACCAACCTTGAAAAGAACGAACTAATTTTTAAAACAAGTAAATCTGAACGCTTGGTCGTTTTCATCATCTTGCTTTTTGTGTTTGTTTTAGCTGCGTTTAATTTGGTGGCATCCTTGACCATGTTGTATGTCGAGAAAAAGGAAAGCATCAAATTATTGACGGCGATCGGCATGACAAGAAACGACATTTTTAACGTGTTCTTCTTTGAGGGTTTACTCATATCATCCTTGGGGATTTTATTTGGTTTAGCCTTAGGTTACCTTGTGTGCTTTATTCAAATAAAAACAGCATTTTTAATTATTCCCGGCGCAAATGTTCCTTTCCCAATCGTCTTTACCCTAAGTGATTTAGGCTTGATTTTAGGAGCGGTTTCTGCGCTCAGTTTTCTCTTCTCTTTTTTCCCGGTTCGGATACTTGTAAAGAACACATAAAACAATCTTCATTTGTTTCTCGGAAATTCAAATAAAATCATGTATATTTGCGCCCGAATTCAAAAAGGCTTATAATGTCATCAGTAAAAGGAAAAATCTCACAAGTTATCGGTCCAGTTGTGGACGTTCGATTTGAACGAGGAACAGTGTTGCCAAACATTTATGACGCACTAGAAGTGCGCAAGGCAGATGGTACTCGTGTAGTTCTGGAAGTTCAGTCACACGTAGGTGAAAACGCTATTCGTGCGATCTCCATGGACTCAACCGATGGGTTTACAAGAGGAATGGAAGTAATTGCTACTGGAGTTCCAATTAAAGTTCCAACCGGAGATAAAATCAAAGGGCGTTTGTTTAATGTTGTAGGCGAAGCAATTGACGGAATTAACGTAGTAGACAATTCTGATGGTTTACCAATTCACCGTGAAGCACCGAAATTTGATCAATTATCAACGGCTACAGAAATCCTGTTTACAGGAATCAAAGTTATTGACTTGATTGAACCTTACGCAAAAGGAGGAAAAATCGGTTTGTTTGGAGGTGCAGGAGTAGGTAAAACAGTACTTATTCAAGAATTAATCAACAACATCGCAAAAGGACACGGTGGATTATCTGTGTTTGCTGGTGTTGGTGAGCGTACCCGCGAAGGGAATGACTTGCTTCGTGAGATGTTAGAGTCGGGTATCATCAAATACGGTGATGACTTTATGCATTCAATGGAAGAAGGTGGTTGGGATTTGACTAAAATCAACCTGGAAGAAATGAAAGAATCCAAAGCGACATTCGTATTTGGACAAATGAATGAGCCTCCTGGAGCAAGAGCACGTGTTGCCTTGTCGGGATTGACCATTGCAGAATATTTTAGAGATGGAGATGGAGAAGGACAAGGAAAAGACATTCTTTTCTTCGTTGATAACATCTTCCGTTTTACACAAGCAGGATCTGAGGTATCTGCCCTTTTAGGTCGTATGCCTTCAGCGGTAGGATACCAACCAACTTTGGCAACAGAGATGGGTGCTATGCAGGAGCGAATTACTTCCACAAAAAATGGATCTATTACCTCTGTTCAAGCGGTTTACGTACCTGCGGATGACCTTACCGATCCAGCACCGGCAAATACATTTGCCCATTTGGATGCAACAACGGTATTGTCTCGTAAAATTGCTGAGTTAGGTATCTACCCAGCTGTTGACCCACTCGATTCAACTTCACGTATCCTTACGCCGGAAATTGTAGGCGAAGAGCATTATAGTTGTGCAGAGCGTGTTAAAATCACTTTGCAACGATACAAAGAACTTCAAGACATCATCGCCATTTTAGGTATGGATGAGTTGTCTGAAGAAGATAAATTAATTGTACACAGAGCACGCCGTGTTCAACGTTTCTTGTCTCAACCATTCCACGTGGCAGAGCAATTTACAGGAATCCCAGGTGTATTGGTGGATATTCAAGATACCATTAAAGCATTTAATGACATCTTGGATGGTAAATTTGATCAGTACCCAGAAGCAGCATTTAACTTAAAAGGTGGCATCGAAGATGTCATCGCTGCAGGTGAAAAAATGTTGGCAGAAGCATAATACGTTTACACATGAAATTAGAAATCATCACACCAGAAGCAAGTCTTTTTAAAGGAGAGGCGAACAACGTTACTCTTCCAGGACTAGATGGCGTCTTTCAAGTGTTGAATAATCACGCGCCAATCATTTCTTCTTTGAAAAATGGAGAAGTAATTTTTGAGTTAAGTGGAGACCAAGCGGAGGCTGAAATGAGTAATCTTTTGGTTCAGACAGGATCAAAAGTATCTGTTTCGATTAAAGGTGGTGTGGCAGAATTAAACAATAATCGCTTGGTTATTCTTGCTGAATAATTCAGTTTAATAAATTAAAAAAAGGGATTTGGTTAACCAGTCCCTTTTTTTTTGAGAAATAGTTTATCGACTTTTGTGGCCAGTGCACAAGATTCTTTGATTAACTTCGTTAAGGAGATGGAAATGACTAATTTATATACCAACTTGGACCAAACAAACATTCCAAAGCATGTTGCTTTCATTATGGATGGTAATGGACGTTGGGCTAAAAGTCAGGGACAGCATCGTTTATTTGGACATGCTGAAGGTGTTGAATCCGTCAAAGAAATCATTAAAACAGCGCGCGAAATAGGTGTGCAATTTTTAACCATGTATGCCTTTTCAACAGAGAATTGGAATCGCCCAGCAGAGGAGGTTGCAGGACTTATGGACTTGCTTGTACAAGCCATTACCAATGAAACGGATGACATGCATAAAAATGGTGTTCGACTTTTAACCATTGGTGACATTGAGGCCTTGCCAGAAGGCTGTGTTAGCTCCTTGAAAGAATCCATTGATAAAACGAAAGACAACACAGCACTTACCTTGATACTTGCCTTGAATTACAGTGCTAGATGGGAAATCACGAATGCTTGTAAGTTGATTGCAGAAAAAGTAAAACAAGGAGTCCTTTCTACCGATCAAATTACGGAAGACCAAATCAACAAGACCTTAAATACGTCAATGATTCCAGATCCGGAATTACTCATTCGAACCAGTGGTGAGTGCCGCATTAGTAACTTTTTGCTTTGGCAATTGTCTTATACAGAGTTGTATTTTACAGCTGTACAGTGGCCAGAGTTTCGCAGAGCTGAATTCATCCATGCTATTTGTGCCTTTCAACAGAGGGAACGCAGGTTTGGATTGACCTCTGAACAATTAAATGAACTTAAATGAGATATTTAGTAATAGTTTTATTCCTTTCTTTTGTTTCGCTAGGTCAAAATGGACCTACAACGCTAGGTGGATTGGACTTCAGTTACGCTTCACCAAAGGAATATGAAATAGGTCCGGTTCGCGTCGTGGGAGCTGATAATTATGATCATCAGGGGATTAAAATGATTGCTGGATTACGCCAGGGTCAAATGATTACCCTGCCGAGTCAACAAATCAATAAGGCCATTCAAAATTTATGGAGCGAGGGACTGTTCTCTAATATTTCCATTTATGCCGAAAAAGAAATTGCCGGAGTCGTATACATGGTCATTGAATTGGTGCCAAGACCGAAACTTTCTAAATTTAAGTTCGAAGGGATTACCAAAAGAGAAGCAGATAAGGTGAGGGAAGAAATCTCTTTGTATGCGGGAAAAACGATTACTGAAAACTTATTATTTCAAACAAAAAGTAAAATCCGCGGCTATTTTAGAGAAAAGGGATATTACCATGCGAATGTTGAGGTGAAAAGAACCAAGGATACCTTAATCAATGACTCCGAGATTTTTGCCATCACCATTGATAAAGGAGCAAAAATAGGCATCAAAGAAATTGAAATCGTGGGAAGTACAGAAGTCCCGGTTTGGAAGTTAAAAATGGCGATGAAAGACACAAAAGAAAAGGGTGTTTTGCGCATCTTCAAACGGTCTAAATTCACGGAGTCCAGTTACCAAACAGATAAAACGGCTTTAATGGCTAAGTTCAATAAAGTAGGTTTGCGTGACGCCCAAATAATTATGGACTCGGTATACCTATTGGATGATAAAAATTTGAAAATTCACATTCAAATTAACGAAGGGGATAAATACTATTTCGGCGATGTGGAGTGGATTGGAAACACGAAATACCGCTCTAGTTTTCTAGACACTGTTTTAGGGATAAATAAAGGTGATTTATACAACAAGGAATTGTTTTCACAGCGTTTATTTGGAGGTCCAGACGGCCGAGACATTTCGTCGATTTACATGAATAAAGGGTACTTGTTTTTTCAGGTCATTCCTGTAGAAACGAATGTGGAAAACAACCACATTAATCACCAAATCCGGATCATCGAAGGAAAAATCGCAACAAATGGTACCATTACCATTCGCGGAAACACAAAAACAAATGACCACGTAATCCTCAGGGAAGTTCGGACCAAGCCAGGTGATGTGTTTAACAAAGAGGACATCATGCGGACCCAACGCGAATTGTCTCAATTAGGCTTTTTCAACGATCAAGGATTCCAGGTGAATCCTACA
>Ga0208718_1000078_pt1 | contig 17828 bp, 11 predicted proteins | sample LakMenE29Apr09ns_FD_150743 | JGI IMG/M metagenome (GOLD analysis project Ga0208718, IMG submission 150743) | Freshwater microbial communities from Lake Mendota, WI - 29APR2009 deep hole epilimnion ns (SPAdes) | ecosystem: Environmental > Aquatic > Freshwater > Lake > Epilimnion/Euphotic zone ...
ATTATCTACATACCAAATCATATGTTATTAAAAAGTGTATTAGATAAAAATAATACAAATATAATATTGAATTTTCCAATTTTTTCTCCTCTCATCAAATAAAATTTGAATGATGAAGAACAATTTGTAAGTGAAAATTATAATTTATTTAATTTTATATTTGATGCTGCATCAATCGGACAATATTTAGGAGGAGTCGACACATTAAATCTAGCAGGAGATACTAAAAAAATTATTAATAAAACAAGTGTTATTAAATACAATAATTATAACATAACATTTGAAAACAAAAAACAACCATTGAAACATTCGATTGTAAAAAAATTCCAATTTTCAATTTGTACATCCATTGTAAAAATTGAAAAAAAATTATGTGCAATACAGAAATAGAATGTAATAAATTTAATACTGCAATTCCAATGACAATACATCATCTGAATATGAAATTTATTTCACATATTTGATTTTATTTCACATATTTGATTTTATTTCATTCAGATAAATTTATTATGAGACATTTAAAATTAATTGAAAATTCAAAACATATAAGTGATAGTATCATCAATAATTATGATTATATGTCAATACATTGGTACAATCGAAAACATCATTGATATAATTAAATTTATGCGTTTTCATGTTCCAAAATTATATTACCGAATTATATTGGAAATCTTCGAGCAATCCTAAATAAGCAGTGTTGTGATTTTGAATATTTTATCCTGAAACAATAATATCATATATGATGATATTATTATATGTGATGATATTATTATATGTGATGATATTATTATATGTGATGATATTATTATATGTGATGATATTATTATATGTGATGATATTATTATATGTGATGATATTATTATATGTGATGATATTATTATATATATTTTTTAATTTAAAGAATTAATGGTTCAATCTTTTTCTTTTCTTTTTTTTCAAATTTTCTCAAATATGATGATGTCATTATAAGAATCATAAAAAATATAACAAATGGCAACAATACTAAAAACCAAGCAACTTCAGAATGACCATCTTTGCACATCAAATTTAAAACCCAAGTCCAAAATAATATAATTACTATTTTAATAGCAAAAATGAAAAAACAACTTGAAACAGGACAACTAAATGTTCCTAAAGAATATCTGCGATTATTTCCCATATTTTGAATTGCCGACAATATTAAACCAATAAAAGAAATTATAAAATAAATATATGACGGAGTACACAATTGTTTTAATTTCATTGGAAATGACATTCGAATTATATTTTATGTATAGAAAATATAATTTATAATTTTATTAATCATATTATATTTTTATTGTATTTTGTTGTATTTCTTAAAAGTATATATTATATTATATTTTATTTTGAACGTATGGCGCAGGATCTGTTGGTGATTTATATCCTGCTAAACCATTATATAAACTTTGAGTTCCATAAGAAATCTGATTTCCAAAATTTGCTAAATTAGTTGGAATAATTCCTCCACCTCTTAATTTCATATTTTGACCAACTTCGTATGCGTTACTTTCAGGCAAATTATAATAATTGCCCCCGGTATTGATTGAATAGGGAGTACCCGCCAATGGACCAAAACACCCACCACCTTTAAATTCTAATCCACCTATCGGAGAACTTCCACCATGACGATGGCAAGAACACTTACATTTCTTATCACATCCGATCATGTAATATTTTTGTTTAACTTTATTTTTTCTTGTTTTTGTTTTTGTTTTTGTTTTTGTTTTTCTTAATCTATGTGATTTTAAACGACGTGATTTATATCCATTTTTTATTGGCATTATATTATAATCAAATAAAAAATTAATTACTCAATATCAACATGTGTCAATATATGACGACGACAACACATTTTTGTTAGCCCTAATTCATCCATCACATTTCCTTCAATTGTTTTATCAGAGTTTTCTTGTGTAAAATATTCTACACGATTTCTATCAACATAATTTTTATATTTTTCTGATTGAATTTTTCTTAATCTAACTTCATCACAATAAAGTTGATAACGATTTGCGATAACTGTGCCACAAGTAAAACATTTAATTGGAATAATCATATTATAATAGTTTGTTACATTTTTATTTTTATATTAAAAAAGTTTCAATTTTTTTATAAGACAATTTAATTTTATTCGATGAAAATTTATATTTTATTCGATAAAAATTTATATTTTTAATTACATAATATATAATGACAGATAATATACAAAAAAAAAGAATAGCACAAGAACAAACGAGAGTCAGTTATTCAATGATGTCTCAACAAATATATGATTTAAGTAAATTTACTAATAAAATTCAATTAGATTATATTAGTAAATATACGACATTTTATGATGATAATGAAGAATTAGGCAATTTTTTACCAAATACTAAAATTATAGAAGAAATATATAATAATTGGCAAAAATGTTATAGAATGAAAGATGAAAGTGATTTTGATAAATATATAAATAATGAAGACATTTCATCTGAAATATTAGATCAAACAAAATTTAATAAAGTTTCAGTAAATTTGAATAAAATTCATGACTTTTCTAATATTGTTCCTGAAATAATTGATGAACATTTTCACTATGGAAATATTGATATGAAACAAGTAAATGAATCATTTAAAAATCATAATTTTACAAATTCATTCAAATTTTTAGATAAGATGGAAAATATAAATAAACCATTGTCTGTTTCTAAATTAAATATTGGACAATTTTTAGGATATATTTTATATTCGAGAACTAAATTTAATTCAAATATGCAAATTGAGGATTTCAATAGTCATATTTTAAAACAACAAATAAATAAAGATGTTATTAGGCAATCTACTTATATAAATGATAAATTAATTAATGATGAATTTACAAAAGATTTAACACCACCATATTTTTACAGTAATATATTTAATTTATATTTATTAGAAATTATTGAAAAAATATTGCCACAAACTGATGATGATGGTAAATATGACTTAATGAATATTTGTAGCATTTCAACCATACAACATGTAGTTTCATGGTACACTGATTCTTTAATTAGTTTAATATCAGGTTCTGATAAAGTAAATACCCCAAAAGAAGCGCTATTACTAATTGATTTTGCGATTCCATCAAATAATGATTATTATGACAATGATTTGAATAATAAATATTTTAAAATATATATTGATGAACGAACTCAAACAGTAACTACTGTGTCATATTGTCAAATATTATGTATGTCAATGGTTGACCCAACTATAAAAAATTATTTTGGATATGCTTACTTTGTCATTGAATTTAACATACAAACAAATACAATTATTTTAAAATATGTGTGTATTGATTATGATCTTACATCTCATAATAAATTCATTGATGAAATGTTGCAACTTGAAAATATAAATAATAATATTTCAAGTCAACACAATGTCGTAGAACAAAATAATATTATTGAAAATAAAAATGAACTGAAACAAACAATATTAGAAAATAAATCATCAGCCCTTGCTGGAACATTATTAACTATGGGTGCATTATCTGCTATTCCATTGGCTTTACTTCTTGGAGGAAAAAGAACAAGAAGAAGATTCAAAGGAGAAAAAAGAAGAAAAACACAGCGATACAAAAGACGATTTACAAAAAATAAAAAATATAAAAATAAAAAATATAAAAATAAAAAAAGAAAACATACTTTTAAGAAAAGTAAAACAAATAAAAGTAAAACAAAGATAAATTTAAAAAAGTATTACAAAAATAAAAATTAATTAAAATGCAAAACATAATTTAATAAATCATTGTAAGAACAAATATTTTGCAATTAAATGAATAATAATGACAATAAATATTATATTTTCCATATTCACGAATTTTAGATATTAAAAATAATTCTAAGGGTGACTGTTTTATTAATTTATTTAAGTATTTGAATGAAAATAAATTATTTAAATGAATAAATATGGATAACTGCGATTTGGTATAAAATTAACATTAAATATATAAAATAAAATAATTTTTTATATTATTTACATTATTTATTATTATTTAATTCTCTTAAAATTATTCCTCCGGTTGTTTTAACTTTTTTATATTGTTTATTTTCTTTATGTATTTTTTTATGACATTTTTCACAAATATTTAATAAATTTGCTTTGTGATTTTTGTGAAATGTTGATTCAGATTTAATTATAATTCCATCTTCATTTGATTCAGATTGATATTGTAAATGATGTACTTCACTTGCCATATTTTCATCACACATTTCACAGTTGCCAACAATTTTCGTAGAATTAAAATGTGATTGTTTACGATCTAAAATACTGGCTGATTCAGGATGATATTTCATTCTTATATTATGGGCATTTTCCAAGAAGTCCTCAGGCAAATTTAAACTTTTACATACTTCAAGTCCATACATATTATTTCCAGCTCCATCTTTTAATTTACGGTCATATTCCAAACATCCTGTTTCTTTATTATAAATTACAGACATGTGTTTAATTTTTACTTTCTCTAAGTCAACAATCTCATCATACTCCAATATTTCGTGTAAATGTGTAGCAAAAATAAATGAACAATTTGTTCGATTCAAGTGTTGAATTCCCGAGACAAATATGCTTGTTGCGCTAGTACTTTCTGTACCTGAACACAATTCATCACCCAAGACTAAACTATTTTTATTAGCCAGTCTCAAAATTGTTCTCAATTCAGACATTTCAACCGCAAATGTAGACAATCCCTTAAATATATTATCATTGCCTAATATTCTTGTAAAGATATATTTGTATGGGCTGTATTCGAATGATGAAGCCGGAACATATAATCCAGCTTGTGCCATAATTACAGATATTCCCAATGCTCTTATGAAACTAGTTTTTCCAACAGCATTTGTTCCATATAGCAGAACTCCATTCATTTCACCACCTCCGATAATCAAATCATTTGTTACATATAATTCATTTTGTTGCATTTTTTCTATTAAACAATGTCTCAACCCACATACATTAACAAATGATTTGTTACATTGATCATCATTTATAATGACGGGTCGACAATAATTAAATTTATCGGCAATTGACATTTTTGCGTAAGCTAAATCTACAAATTTAATAAAATCGCATATTTGTTCAATTCTATCTGAATGTACATCCATATCTTTTATAATTTTTTCAAATACTTTTGAAACTGTATCTATTATTTTAAATTTAACATTTGACAATATGTGACATATATTTTTAATTTGATTATTTGTTATGTAATTATTTGATGCCGATTGATGATTGAATTCTAAATTATAATTTTCCAATGTAAATATTTTGTCGCATTTAAAATATGTTGAATTATATGTTAAATTTATTGAAGAATTCGTTTCAGTCTTTTTGTTTTTTAAAATAGTTTCTAAGGTTTTACATCGCTTAGACGTAGCAATTAAGCCAATATTATTTTTTTCTGTAATATGAATTTTAATATAATTTTTTTGGTCATCACTTTCATCTTCATCTTCATCAAATTGAATTTTTTTTTTAGATTTTGAATTTTTCTTTTTTGATGAATTGGAAATTTCTTCATTATGTAACAAAGAATTAAAATATAATCGACAACATTCTAATTTGTCTTGATTTTCAATTAACAACTCAAGTTGTTCATCTAATTCTTGATTTACACCACTTTGTATAAAATTTGTCTCTATTTTTTTTAAATTATCAATATTTTTACATTCTTCAATAATTAAATTATCTTTCATGTATTGCAAAATACAAGTAAAACTATACATGATATCTATAAAATTCAAAATTTTACTTGATAAATATGTACAAAGTGTTGGGTCATTATTAATTATATTTTCATACATTGTTTGTGAAGTGACAATTCCAGTATATAATTTATAAATCATTTTAGGTGTTGCTTTTCTTGACAACATTTGTCTGTGAATTTTTGATAAATCATTAATCGAAGATAACCATGATTTGATTAAATCATATCTCGATTTATTTTTAAGCAAATATTCGATTATATTATATTCATCGTTTAATATATTTTTATTAGTTGTTGGATTTAAAAAAATATGATTAAATTCTCGTTTGCCAATAGATGTTATACATAAATTTAACATTTTTGATACAGATGAATATTTTCCAGTAAAATTATGATCCCCTATAATATTTAATTGTTTCAAAGAATGATTAGCCAAGACAAGTTTATCACTGTTATTTTCAAAAATAGGTTCCGATATTTTATTAGTTAAATTTTGATTATGCTGATATACAAAATCTAATAGATAACAAAATGCTTGCGTAGCATAAACATTTTCATAAAATATTGCCATAAAATGACTAATATCAATTATATTGTAAAATTTATTCAAAAGTTCGGTTTGATATCGTTGTTTTTCAACATTTAAAGCGCGATCTAATGATTTTGTTTGTTTTTCATCATTTAAATTAACCAAATGTAATGATTTGCTTTTAATATTACAAAATGATATGATATCATTTACATCACTTGTTTCCAAATTAGAAATAATTATAGTTTCGCTTGGATTATACGTAGAAATAAATCTTTCCAATTCATCGAAAGTTGTTGGATTTTTAATCCATTCTTCTTTATATTCAGAAATATATGTTTTTCCAGTATAAACATCGATTAAACCAATTCCAATGTAAATATCATTTCGTTTATTTTTTTTCGATCTAAATTGTTTGGTTTCAATCCAAATGCAACATATATTATTATTCAATTCATCATTTGATGATAAACTATCAATTGATATATATGTTCCAGGAGAATATATATCAGTTAAACTTCGCGTTTTTGCTGTTTTGCTTTTAATATTTTCATCTACTTCTTCAGATTCTTCTTCTTCATAAACTAATATTGTGTATCCAACTTCTTGCATTTTTTTAACATATTTATCAATTAAATGTGGTTTAAATCCCGCATTCACCGCAAATAAATCATCAATCATTACATTTGAATTACTCTGAGCTTTTCTATCAACAATATTTAAATCGCAAATATTAGAAAAATCAGAAATATTTGAACCAAAATAATTATTATTTTCGTCTCTTAATGAATAAATTTCAAAAAACGCACCATTTTGCATAAAGATGATGGTATTTTCTCCATATTCATCTTTATACATTTTGGTCAATCTTAAATATTCACGAATCAATGCCATGCTATATTATATTTATTATTACAATATATTTAATATAATATAATATATTGTAATAATTTGAACTTAAAGACAGCCTATAAATCTTATCCATTAAAAAACAAAATAAAGAACTTTTGATGATTTTATAAAATTTTCTATATAATAATTTTTTACTGAAGAATATGTTTCTTTTGACAATATTGGAATTATATAATAAAATAATTTTAAAACATATAAAAATATATTTATATAAAATGGAGATTTTAATGGTGCTTGCATTTCATTTAATAAATTATCTTTAAATTTTTCATTGTAAATATGAAGTTGACATTTAATTTCATCTATTATAAAGTCTATATTATATCCATAAATTAACATTCCATCATTTTCATATTTTTTTATAACTTTTTTTATATCTTTTGATTGAATATGTAAATAAAATTTTAATTTATTTAAAATGCTTTGCTCATTGTCACTAAAAATACATAAATCTACATCACTTTTATTTTTAACATAATCATTTCGAATGACAGAACCATAAAAATATAATTCTGTATCATCTAAATATTTTTTTAAATTTATAAAATATTTCTGTAAATTCATTGGAAGAACAGATGGTATAATATTCATATTATAAAAACAAATTATAATATTTTTATAAAATATTTTATGATTTTATGATTTTATGATTTTATGATTTTATGATTTTATGATTTTATGATTTTATGATTTTATGATTTTATGATTTTATGATTTTATGATTTTATGATTTTATGATTTTATGATTTTATGATTTTATGATTTTATGATTTTATGATTTTATGATTTCTTCATTCATTCATTTTATTGTTCCTTCATCATTCAAAAAATTATGTATTAATGTATTTTTATTTGTATTATTTATATCACCACTCAACATAACACTTTCATACATTTTTCTTAATATTTCATCGGGACATGCCGAACCGATTTTTAACATTCCATGCTTTTTTAAATATTTTTTTATTTGATGAATATCAGTATTTTTTATTTTTCTGTGAGAATTAATTATATTTTTTTTTGTTTGTCTTCCTTTTATCAATACTGCAACTTTTCTATATTTAGATGATTTTCCTAAAGTATATTTTCTTTTTGTAATTTTTTTAATGTATTGTTTATTACTAATATTTTCTCCCGCCGTTGGTTCAATATTTTCATCAAATATGTCATTTTGTTCAGATTCTATTTTTTTTAATTTGTCGTTAATTTGTTTTTTTAATATATTTTCCTTATGTTTATCGGGTTCTAAAAATAAACTTTCTTTATATTCTTTTTCAGAGAAAATGGTTTTATTTTCTTCAGGTCTTTTTTTTGGTGGTGTTGGAGGTCTAACTACATCAGTACTTGACATATTTGAATAATTTTTTATACTTGTCATCCAATTTTTATATGTTGGTTTTGTTCCACCTTTTAAACATCCATAAGGTAAATCATCTAAAATAGAATTAGCAATATTATCAACTGAATTTTGTTTTATTGAAGCATTCATGGAATTATTCATTGAATTTTGTTTCAATTGATATGGAATATTTAATGATAAATTATTAAGTGATGAATTATTTGTTGAATTTATATTTCGGTTTTTATATGATTTATTAAGAATTTTATTTCTTTCCTTTTCTCTTTCTGATATATTGTCAAAATAATTCATAGCATTAGATAATTCATCTTCAGGTTCATTGTAATCTACATCTTCATCATTTATATTTTCTAAATTATCATTATCTAACTCTAAATCATTCATTTTTGGTAATTTATTTTTATTTATTTTATTTTCTTCTATTTTTTTTTGTTTAATTCTATTCAATAATTTTCTTCTTACAGTAGAAGTGCTAATGATTGGTTTTGGAATTGAAATATTTGATTTTTCAACACGATTTTTTTTTGTTCTTTTTGATATTTGAAACAAATCAGGATTAATTTGAATTATTTTTCCACCACTCATATTTATAATTATAATAAAATATAAAATTATTAAAAATACCTTATATTATAAATATAATGTACTTTATTTATAAAAATGTATGAATAATTTATTTTTATTTGTAAAAATGTATAAAATATAAAATAATAATAAATTGATTGAAAAGTAACAATTGAAAAAATATTCATTTAAAAAAAAATTGAAAAATATTTATAATCGAAACCTAATGACTTCATACAAAAAGTCATACGAAATGTCAACTGAAATTTCTTCAAACAAAATTATTTGCGATAATGATGAATTTGATATTCAAAGCGATTCTTTCATTGAAACACCATGGACAATCATTGAAAGTTATTTTAAAAATCAGCATTTAGAATGTTTGGTTCGTCATCAAATCGAGTCATACAATAATTTTATAGGTTATCAAATATTAAAAACAATCGAAATGTTCAATACAATTAATATTAAATCAGAAGATGATTACAATTCTGATTTAGATAAACATTCTCTTGAAATATTCATCAATTTTGAAAATTTCAGAATTTATAGACCTCAAATTCACGAAAATAATGGAGCTATTAAACTAATGTTTCCACAAGAAGCTCGTCTCAGAAATTTTACATATGCCGGAACAATGACCATCGACATGAATATTAAAATTGTTGTTCGTGATGGAGAAAATTTAGAAAATGTACACACACATTATAAAACTATTCCAGAAATTCATATTGGAAAAATGCCAATTATGTTAAAATCTAATATTTGCGTTTTGACACAGCATAAAAATGCAAATACAGGAGAATGTAAATATGATGCTGGGGGATATTTTATTATCAATGGTTCTGAAAAAACAGTTTTAGGTCAAGAACGCGCTGCTGAAAATAAAACATATGTCTTTAATATTCAAAAAGTTACTCCAAAATATTCGTGGACAGCAGAAATTAAATCTGTTCCTGACTATAAATGTATTTCACCAAAACAAATAAATATGTATATTTCTTCTAAAAATAATGGATTTGGATATCCAATTGTCATTCAAATTCCACGAGTTAAACAACCACTTCCTTTGTTTGTAATATTTCGTGCTCTTGGAGTTATTTCTGATAAAGAAATTTGCGAATATATTTTATTAAATATAGATGATGAACAATACTACGAAATGTTGGAAAATTTACATGCTTCTATAATTGATGCTAATAAATGTATGACACACGATAACGCTATCAAATTGTTTGTAAGTAATGTCTCATATACATCGATAGGAAAAATTAATTATGAAGTGGCGGTTGCCAGAAAACATCATTTTGCTTTGGAAGTTTTGCAAAATGATTTATTTCCACATTGTCAAACTACTAAACAAAAAATATATTATTTGGGTTATATGGCTCGAAAATTAATGATGGCAAAATTTGGATTTATAAAAGAAGATGATCGTGATTCTTATTTAAATAAAAGAATAGATTTAACTGGAACTTCTTTAAATAATTTGTTTCGTAATTTATTTAATCGTTTGGTTAAAGATATTGAAAAACAAGTGATTAAAGAAATAAAAACCGGAAGTTGGCGTTCAAAAGATGATTACGATAATATTATCAATATGACAAATATATATAAAATTGTTAAACCAACTACTATTGAAAATGGAATTAAACGAGCATTGGCTACAGGTGATTTTGGAATTAAAAATACAAATTCAAATAAAGTTGGTGTAGCACAAGTTTTAAATCGGTTGACATATCCATCAACATTAAGTCATTTGAGACGTGTTTCTACTCCCAGTGATAAAAGTGGAAAACTAGTTCCACCTCGTAAATTAATGGGTTCAGCATGGGGATTTATTTGTCCTTCTGAAACTCCAGAAGGTGGTTCTATTGGTATTGTTAAAAATTTAAGTTACATGGCACACGTCACAATTCAATCAAATAGCAATTTAATACACGAATTCATTGGACAAAATATTATATCTGTTGAAAATTTATCACCAATTCAAATTTTCAATAAGGTTAAAGTATTTATTAATGGGGCATTTGTTGGAATTGTTGAACGAGCTTATGAATTATACTTGCAATTAAAAGAAATGAAATATAAAGGAATTATTAATCTTTATACTTCTATTGTATTTGATTATAAGTTTCAAGAAATTAAAATTTGTAATGATGGTGGACGTGTGACAAGACCATTATTGAGAATAAAAAATAATAATATATTGATAACTAATTCTATCATCAATGATTTATCATCGGGAGAATTATCTTGGGACGATTTATTAACCGATTGTAAATTAAATCAATCAATCATTGAATATATTGATGCCGAAGAACAAAGTTGGGCATTAATTTCAACAACTCCCAAAGATATTATTAAAAATTACAATGAGAATATATATAAATTTACTCATTGTGAAATTCATCCATCAACTATTTTCGGAACAATGGCTTCTTGTATTCCATTTCCTGAATTTAATCAATCTCCAAGAATTACTTATCAATGTTTAGATGTGAATGAGACAGTATTATTAACAAATGGAAATAAAAAACCAATAAAGGATATTATATGTGGAGATAAGGTTGTTTGTTTTAATCCAGAAACTTTAGAAACAAGTCATACTGAAGTTATCAATCAGTATGTGAGAGAAAATACAAAAAAAACATACAACCTAAAAACTATAACTGGAAGAGAAATTGTGGCAACCGGAGATCATAAATTTATGACTAGTGAAGGATGGATGGAAGTAGAAAATATGATAATCAATCAAACTAAAATTGGAATTATGCCACACCAAGAACAAATTGAAAATGATATTTTAAATGAAATTGTCATATTAAATGAAGAAGATTACATTAATTTATTTATTAATGTTGGATTTAAAATTAAATTAATTAGGAAACATTTGGCTGAACTTAAAAGTGCGAATTTAATTCCATTAACAAATACTAATTATTTGTTGCCAATCATTTCCAGAATTTTCGGATTTGTATTGTCTGATGGTTCAATTAACATATATAAAGATAATAATGGAAATAAATTTTGTTCAACAAGCTTTTGTTTTGGAACTGAATGTGATGTAAAAATGTTTGAAAATGATGTAGCATCGTGTGGATTTAATAAATGTAAATATAATAATTCATCAAGACATTTTAATGGAGTGACACATAACACGTGGAATGTAACTCACAATGGAGTATTGCCAGCATTATTGATTGCTCTTGGAGTTACATATGGTAAAAAAACTGAACATGAAAGAAAGGTTATTCCATCATGGATAACAAATGGAAGTAAATTAATAAAAAGAGAGTTTTTAAGTGGGTTTCAAGGGGGGGACGGATCCAAAATATGTTGGAATAAAATGAAAAATGGATATAATTTCGTATGTGCTGAAACTTCACAACAAATTAATCCGATATATAGTTCTAGTTTAAAACATTTTATGGGACAATGTATTTCAATATTATTAGAATTTGGAATTGAAATATCACATTTAAATGAAGCAATTATAAGCGAAAATAGAGTAGAAATTTCATTTAAAATTTCAGATAAACAGCATAATCTAATCAAATATTTTGACACAATTGGTTATAGATATGCTTCTACAAAAAATGTAGAATCATTTAATATTGTAGAATATTTAAGATATAAAAATGAAGAATTTATCAAGTCATATAAATCAAACTGTCGAATTTCAACTGGAAACTTAGGAAAAAACACAATTGAAAATTGGAATGATAAAGTAGAAATAATAAATAACATGTTATTTGAACCTATCGTTAAAATTGAAGAAGTTAAGATTTCTTTAATTTCTGACATAACTGTTAATTCTGACGACCACAGCTTCATAGCAGGAAATAATTTCTTGTCTAGCAATTGTGCGCAGGGCAAGCAAGCTATGGGAATTTATGCGACGAACTATCGTGAACGAATGGATAAAACCGCATATATTTTGAATTATCCTATGAAACCATTGACAGACACAAGAATTATGAATATTATCAAACTTAATGAAATTCCATCAGGTGCTAATGTTATCGTGGCTATTATGACTCATACAGGTTATAATCAAGAAGATTCAATATTAATAAATAAGGGTTCAATTGACAGAGGATTATTTGAAATAACATTATTTCATACTGAAAAAGATGAAGATAAACAACAAATTAATGGTGATGAAGAAATTCGTTGCAAACCAGACAAGCAAAAAACCAAAGGAATGAAAATGGGAGCTAATTATAATAAAGTTAATTCAAAGGGATTGATTCCAGAAAATACATTGGTGGAAAATAGAGATATTATCATTTCAAAAGTTATGCCAATTAAAGAAAATAGAAATGATCATACAAAAGTTATAAAATATGAAGATAAGAGCAAAATGTATAGAACTGATGAAGAAACTTACATCGACAAAAATTATATTGATAAAAATGGTGATGGATATAGTGTTGCTAAAGTTCGTTTAAGAACAACTAGAAAACCCGTGATTGGTGATAAGTTTAGTTCCAAGCATGCTCAAAAAGGAACAGTAGGTAACATAATTCCTGAAGAAGATATGCCATTCACAGCTGATGGAATTCGCCCAGATATCATAATTAATCCACATTGTATTCCATCACGTATGACAATGGGACAATTGAAAGAAACATTGTTAGGAAAAGTGTTGGTTCAATTAGGATTATTTGGAGATGGAACAAGTTTTGGAAATTTAGATATTAGAACAATTTCAGAACAATTGTCTGATTTAGGATATGAAGGACACGGCAATGAATTATTATATGATGGAACAAGTGGTGAACAATTTGAATGTAGCACTTTCATTGGTCCCATATTTTATCAGAGACTTAAACATATGGTAAATGATAAGAAACATAGCAGATCAATTGGACCAATGGTTAATTTAACAAGACAACCAGCAGAAGGAAGAAGTAGAGATGGAGGATTAAAATTTGGAGAAATGGAAAAAGATGCGATGGTATCACACGGAGCATCAGCTTTCACCAAAAGCAGAATGTATGACGTATCAGATAAATATTCAGTCCACGTTTGTAATAAATGTGGATTAGTAGCATCATATAACGACAAAGTAAATATTCATTTATGCAGAACATGTGAAAATCGAACTGACTTCTCTTACGTTCAAATTCCATATTCTTGTAAATTGTTATTTCAAGAATTAATGACTATGAATGTTGTTCCACGAATGATTACTGAGAAATAAAACATAAACCTTTATGAAAATATAAAGTATAAATTGTAAAAAATATAAAATATAAAGTGTTAATTATCAATATTTTTTCAAATGAATTAATGCAATTCACGAATAAATATTAATAATTTTTATTTACTAATATTAGATTAACAACCTGTACTACATATCATCATTTTATCGTATATAGAATTGAGGATTATTGACTCAAATAATTTTTACAGTTTCTCTTGATGTAACAAATCAATTGTTAAATCAATATTTTATTATTCATCATTAAATTCATCTGGCTTATGATATAGATATTAATTGGCAAAATAATTTATTGTCTGTTGGTGCATATAATTTAACTATTGGAATGATGAAATTATACAACTGGAGATGTTATCAATGTCTGAACAAATAGTTAATACTAGATGAAGATGTAGATAATTCATTCATTATTCATTATTAATTATTCAAATACTTTTAATCATTTATATTCTTTCTAATATTATATAAATGTTCTTCTACATTAGTTGAATCATCTTCAATTAGTCTTTTTGTTCAAATGTTCTGCTTTATATTCAAATAATTTAGAATTAATTATATTTGACATTATATTATATATTTACATTAAGACAAATTTATTTTTTATTCTTATATAATATTATATAAATGTCAAATAATGTAGGTGCTTCATTTAGTGTTTCGGCCAAAGGTTCGAAAGGATTTACTACCGGTGGAATTGGAGGATTTGAGTTCATGATTCCAGGAATTGGATATCCCATTTATACAAATAATAATCCTCTCAATGGACCACGTCTTGGAGGAGGTATGCGTGGTTATATTCCACAATCTGTCCTAACTAATTATAGAACAGATGAATTTGCAATTACTCGTTTTTATTTAAAAAATGGTTGGAATACAACATCTGAAAGTGGTAGTTCAAACTACAAGAGAATTGTTGGACCATTTAGAGCAGTCAATAATGCGGGGGATTTATTGTGTCGTGAAAATTATTCTTGTGGAGGAACATGTCAAACCCCACAAAGTAGGCCTGGATTGAGTGGATTAAGCAATCATTTCGGGAATGTATCTAATTCTTGCACACCAAGTGTTATTTGGTCTTTAAACCAAGTAGACCCAAGAATACCTGCCTCAGCTTGTAACACTAAATTTGTTTATGATGGATCAGATTATATAAAATTTAAAAAAAATCAGGCAATAAATAGAAACTACAATGATCGTTCATTTGGAGGAAATGATAACAGTGGAGCTCAAAGTGCGATGCGTTCCATCAAACGATATTAATTTTATTAAAAAATAAAAATAAAAATAAAAATAGATTATAATGAAAACTTGTAAAATTTCAAATAAAAAAAATAGAATTTCAAATAAAAAAAATAGAATTTCAAATAAAAAAAATAGAATTTCAAACAAAAAAAATAAAATTTCAAAAGGAAGAAATAGAATTTCAAAAGGAAGAAATAGAATTTCAAATAAAAAAAATAGAATTTCAAACAACAAAAATAAAATTTCAAACAACAAAAATAAAATTTCAAAAGGAGGAAATGTTGATGCTGATGAAGATGCTGATTGTCCAAAATGTAATGGAAAATGTAGATGTCCAATTTGTTTTAAATTATATAGTTTTACAGCTATAGAAGATGACGATGACAATGGAATTGGAACTTTACAAGAAATTGTACATACAGTTGGTGGAAAAAGTCATTATATATGCGAACAATGTATAAAAAATTGGTTAGCAACTGGAAATGATAGTTGTCCACTATGTCGTAAAAAAATGAAAGAGTATGGATGTGATGGAAATATGATTACTGCTGAAGCTAGAGATATTATAAATTATGAAGAACAAGAAGAGGATTTAATAAATAATGGAAGCAATTATATAATTAGTGGATTATCCGATTATTTGACAGAAGAACAAATGGAGGAACAAATAAATGGTTATACAGCTTCAGATTTAATTAAAAAATATATTGAACATGTAACATCCATATTTTTAGATGATGATAATTTAAGACGTGAATTGCATGAAGAATTAATAAATAATAATTATAATGGTGAATCAGTTGGACGTGTCACTAATACTATACTACATTTTAGAAATGAATTATTTGATATGTTGACAGAAAATTTTGATTTTATTAATGATGATATTATAGAAGAATTAACAAATAGAATAATTAGATGGGGTAGACAATGCATTAATGTAATAGGACGAGTTAGTACGGGATGAAAAATTATAAAAAATAAATTATAAAAAATAAATTATAAATTATAAATTATAAATTATAAATTATAAAAAATATGAAAAAAAAAATTGAAAAGTTTTTATTTATAATATAAATACTACACTTACTATTCATATTATCAATGGATAAATTCTTTAAACATTCTGCTTCAACAAAAAATAACGAGCCTTCCGATGAAGAAGAAGAATTTAAAAAATCAACAAAATCTAACGACAATTCTAATGAAGAAGAAGAATTTAAAAAATCAACAAAATCTAACGATCCTTCTGATGAAGAAGAAGAATTTAAAAAATCAACAAAATCTAACGATCCTTCTGATGAAGAAGAATTTTTCGAATTTAAAAAATCAACACGAAATAAACGACCACCTCCCAATCAAAAACATCGTGAACAACCACAACCACTACCACAACAACAAAATGACGAAAATGTTGATTATGATGAATTTAGAAATGCGCATAGAAGATGTGATTATATTCCGTCAAATAAAATAAATTTAGCATTTTCACATAATTTTCCAAATTCATCAATCATATGTGATGTTAATGAAGATATAAAAATGTGCAATGTAAAAATATCATCTCTTTTAAATGCAGATATAATAAATTGGCAATTTAATCGAGAACCTGATGTGGTTCGCATTCCTAAAATTTCTAGATATATTTATGAATCAAGAACCAGACTGCAAACTATATTTTATTTAAATTACAATTTTAAATGTGATAAATTTGAAATTATCGATGGAACTCATAGATATTGTGCATTAAAAATGTTAAAATCATTACATGATGAAGGTGGAATAATCATCGAAGAACTATTAAGAAATGATGATGGACATCACGTAGCTCATTGGTTTAATTGCGAAGAAAATATTGATTGGTTATTGAATAGTTATGTGATTGTTCAAATAAATTTCAAGTCAACAAAAAATGAACTAATTATATTAAGAAATGATATTAATCACAGTCAACCAATGCCGGTCGAAATACAAGAAATTTTACAAGATGTTGAAAAAAATGGAATAATCAATCAAATAGCAAATGAATATATTCATAGATATAAAAAAAGTTTTGCTGACAGTAATAATGAAACATATTTAAGAAGTAATAGACGAACTAATAGAGATAACTTTGTCGTATTACTTTCAAAAATATATGATAAATATAATATTAATATAAATCGTGTTGGAACATTACAACAAAAATTAAAAGATGCTAATGATAAAATAAGAAATAAATTATTAGAAAATAATATAAAAT
>Ga0208718_1000079_pt1 | contig 17805 bp, 12 predicted proteins | sample LakMenE29Apr09ns_FD_150743 | JGI IMG/M metagenome (GOLD analysis project Ga0208718, IMG submission 150743) | Freshwater microbial communities from Lake Mendota, WI - 29APR2009 deep hole epilimnion ns (SPAdes) | ecosystem: Environmental > Aquatic > Freshwater > Lake > Epilimnion/Euphotic zone ...
TTATTCTTATTGCACTGTTATTTTCTTTAGCGGCTGCAATCAGCATGTATTTTTATCAACCAAAACAGTTGCTCAATAGAAGTGCTATTGAAATTCAAACAACCATCAATCAGGATTTAAAAAATGCAAAGGCAATTTTAGCAGATACGCTCATTCAAGATATTCTTTTATCGCAAAGCCCTAAAGCCAATAAAAATAGCTGGGTAGTGCTTAATAGATTAGCAGAATCAAAAAAAGCAATTGCCATTGTTTATCATCAAAACCGTTTAAAATACTGGACTTCTAATGCGCTTGGGTTTTCAGAAAACGAATTAAAAGCGCTACCAAATTTTTCTTTTAAAAAGCACAAAAATGCCTATTACATTATATTTAAAGAAACAAAATTAGCCAATACAATACTCTTTGTATTGCCGGTTAAATCTTCATTTGCATATGAAAATGAGTATTTGCAAAATAAATTCGATGCGCATTTAAATGTTCCCGAATATATTTTACTGAACGAAGCTAATGGCAGCGATTCTAAAAACATCCTCGACCTCAATGGCACAAAATTATTTCAAGTGTCAATGGATCTAAATAAACTGGGAGCGCAACATTTTTACGCAAGAGCTTACTTAGAAATACTCGCTATTATTTTTACACTCCTTGCACTAGCAGTATATTTAGTGCTATTAGCCAAAAGAAAATCTAAAGCTATTGCGCTATTAACCTTATTGGCTTGTTTGTTAGCTATTAGAACCGCCACCTATTATTTTAAATTTCCAGCAGAAACTTTCAGGCTTCCAATCTTTAATCCCAATTTATTTGCTAGTAATTTTATTTTCCCATCTCTAGGAGACTTAGCTTTTAATCTAATTTTAATTTTCGTATTGGTCTGGTTTATATCCAAAATATTTATACATCATAAAAAAATCAATACGATTGCTTCGCTATTGCTGTTACATTTAACGGTATTAATTCTTAGTTACGGACTGTTAGCGCTCATACAGGCCTTAGTTTTAGATTCAAGTATCTCTTTTGATTTTTTTAATATAGAGACACTTTCTATTTATAGTTTGATGGGCTTGTCTATTATATCATTAGCTTGTTATGTAGTGTACTTAGGCCTATTTACATTAGCAGCGATAGTCGATCAAAACTTTTTGCGCAAGCAATGGAAACTTGCAGGACTCCTATTGCTTTTCGTATTGTCTTTTGCTTATTTTTTATCAAGCACTTTATTCGTAATTGCGCTATTGTCTTTTGGTGTATTATTCATACTATTTAAAAGTAAATTTTCTAATCGGAATCATTTTACAGTCGCCGCAATTCTTTCCATTATTTCTTTATTTGTTATTCAATCGGTTTATTTATTAAGTATAAATATTGAATCAAAAGAAATTCAAAACAGGGAGTTGCTCGTTACTAAATTAGAAATGGCAAACGACCCCATTGCAGAATATTTATTAGATAGCCTATTAATCAAAGCAAGTAAGGACCCTATTATCATTAGTCAATTAGCTAAAGCGCAGCCAAATAGCGCCCTAGTAATAGAAAAATTAAATGCGAATTATTTAAATGGATACTTTTCGAAGTATAGTAGAACTGGAAATGTTTATTTTCTTAATAATAAAAAGGACCGCGAAAAATACGAGCAATTAGATTCGTTTATCAATAAAAATTGTGAGCCCACTTCTAATCAAGGTTTATTTTTTCTAACAAATAATTATGGGCAGCTAAATTATTTTGCGAAAATTAAGTATAGCATAAACAATAGCACCGTTTGGGTAGTTATGGCTATCAATGCAAATTATTTTAGAGAAGACAATATTTATCCAGAGTTATTTTTAGAAGGGAATTTAAGAATCAATAAAGATTTTAACCAATACGCATATGCAATTTATAAATCAAACAAATTAATTTCTCATAAAGGCGATTATCCATATAAAACAAAACCAGATGAGTTTTTAGCAAATAACAATACAAGTCTAGTTGTTAATGGCTACAAACACTTGGTTTACCGGCCTAATCAAGAGGTGGTAATAGTAGTTAGTAAAGCAAAAATTAGCCTAGTTAATTATATTTCCTTTTTTGCCTATGTATTTTTAATTTTTCTTGTACTATTTCTTGTAATTTATTTCATTGGCATTTTGCTTACCAAGCAACAGGTTCAATTTACTTTTTCGGCTATTACTAACCGATTACAATTGTTGTTTAAAACCAGGGTGCAATTATCTTTACTTTTTACGATTATTATTTCCATTACTATTATGGGCGTGGTAACCTATCAATTCATAAGTAATTTAAACACCTCCCAACAAGAAGAAATATTAAGCAAAAATTTATATGAAATTCAACAGGTTATTATTAAAAAAGTAGGTACGCAAGCCATAGCTAAATCTGTTCAACAAGATGATTTTGTGCAGGCCTTTCAACAAGTAGCAGATTTATATCAACGTGATATTAATTTATATGCCCTTAATGGCGATTTGCTCCTAAGTACGCGCCCAATGTTGGCCCAATCTGGCATAACCGCTAATTGCATGAATCCTAGCGCTTATATCAGCTTATCGCTAGACGCACAATCTGAAATTATCAATAAAGAACAAGTTGGAAATTTAAATTATTTATCTGCTTATACGCCTATTAGAAATACAAATTCAGAAATTATTGCTTATTTAAATTTGCCTTATTTTGCTAATGCAGCAGATTACAATCAAAAGATTGCTGTATTTATCACTACCATTATCAACAGTTATGTTTTAATCGTTTTCTTCATCTCCATTATTGCCTATTTTATTGCTAAATCAATTACTGCGCCACTTAGTTTAATTCAAGATCAACTTATTAAAACTAAACTTGGTCAAAAAATGAAAATGATCAATTGGAATCGAAATGATGAAATAGGTTCCTTGATTAAAGCGTATAATAAAATGATCATCGATTTAGAAGAAAGCGCAAATAAATTAGCAAAATCGGAAAGAGAGAGTGCATGGAAAGAGATGGCAAAACAAGTGGCACACGAAATTAAAAACCCTTTAACACCAATGAAATTAGGCTTACAGCTATTAGAGAGAGCACACAAAGCCCAGGATGAAAACTTTAAAGATAAATTCGAAAACTTTGCGAAAACATTTATTCAGCAAATAGATAACTTAACTAACATTGCAAACGAATTTGCAAACTACGCACAAATGCCGAATCATAAAACCGAAGCGGTAGTTATTAAAGATGCGCTTTGGGCTTCTTTAGATTTATTCAAGCATTTAGCAAATGTAAAATTTACGATTAATGATGAGACGCCGCATGAGCTAAAGGTTTTAGGTAACAAAGACAATTTCATCAGTATATTTAATAATTTATTTAGAAATGCCATTCAAGCTGTTGATCAAGTAGCGCATCCAATTATTCAATTACATTTATCCATTTCTTCCAATAAGTTATTGATAAAATTCGAAGACAATGGCGTAGGAATACCCGAGGATATACAAGCAAATATTTTTGAACCAAGTTTTACGACTAAAAATAGCGGCATGGGTTTAGGGCTGGCCATAGTTAAAAACAATTTGCTACCTGTTGATGGAGAAATTTGGTTTGAAAGTTCATCCAATAAAGGCACTACTTTCTTCGTTTTACTTCCAATTGTAAACTGAGGATGCACTTAAAGGGCTTTATTGTATTTATTTTATTGATTACCGGGGCAAATGCTTTTGCCCGTACCCATCAAATAGGCCCTGATTCTACCAAAACCAGTGCCCTTCCGCCTTCATTCTTAACTAAAAAGTATTTTCATAAAGACAGTCTTTCCCTATTTCAAAGAAAAGCAATCATAGCAGATCCTTTTTTAATGACCACTCAATCGGCCTCCTCTTTGGCTTTAGATAATGGCTTGTCGAAGTCGGGTAGTATTGCGCGCGCTATTAGCGTTGGTAATGCGCAAGATTTAGGGGTATTGTCTTCATTCAATTTACAATTAGCCGGCAAGCTCAACAATGAAATAGATTTATTGGCTGTTATTTCGGATGATAATATTCCAGTGCAGCCAGAAGGCAACACCCAACAACTACAAGAATTCGATAGGGTATTTATTCAAGTGAATAATACAAATAGTAAATTAATAGCTGGCGATTTTGAATTAAAAAGCAGGGAGAGCTATTTTTTAAATTATTTAAAAAAAGGAAAAGGAGTACTGCTGAGTACCCAACAAAATAATTATGATATAACCATAGGATCTGCCATTGCAAAAGGAAAGTATTTTAAATATGAATTCCTTGGAACCGAAGGCAGTCAAGGGCCCTACAAGATTAAAGGCCCTAACAACGAATCCTATTTAATCGTTATGGCTGGCACAGAAAGAGTATATATTGATGGCGATTTATTAAAAAGAGGAGAGAATCAAGACTATACAATAGACTATAATTCTGCAGAAATAATTTTTACCAATAGAAAAATGATCACTGCTTATTCCAGAATAATTATAGAGTTTGAATATTCGGAAAGAAGTTATAGCAGAACGGTTAATATTGCAAAGGCAAATATGAAGTTGAAAAAGCTCGATTTCACAATCAACTATTACAATGAAAAAGACAATAAGAATATTAATTTTTTACAAAATCTTTCTAGCGACCAAAAACTTTTTTTAAGTACTATAGGCGATCAATTAGATCAGGCGGTTTATAGTTCTGCCGATAGTACAGATTTAAATCCAAACCAAATTTTGTATCAAAAAAAAGACAGCTTAGGCTACCTAATTTATGTCTACAATCCTAAATATACTGGCCAACAATATAAATTAGTCTTTACAGAGCTGGGCCCCAATGCGGGTAATTATGTTTTGCTTAATAACAGCGCAAATGGCCGTGTATATGGCTGGGTGCAGCCTATATCGGGTATACCACAAGGGAATTTTGAGCCTATTGTAAAACTCGTTACACCAAAGCAACAAGAACAAATGAGCATTGGCTTTTCTTATTCACCCAAAAAAAATTGGTTTATTTCTAACGAATTTGCTTTTAGCAATAGAGATTTAAATTTATATGCTAGTATTGATGATAAAGACAATATTGGATTTGCAAACAAAACGATTATTCGCAATCAATTAAATTTAAGCGCCGACACCAGCAATAGTTTAAAATTAATTAATTCGATTGCAATAGAATTAGTAGACAAGCATTTTAACGCAGTAGAAAATTATCGACCTATTCAATTCGCGAGGATATATAGTTTAATTCCCGCTATTAAAACAAACGAAATTTGGCTTACTTATAATACTAAGCTTATAAAAAACGAGCAAAATTTCCTTGAATATAAAGCAAACTTTTTGAATCAACAGCATCAGTATAATGCAATACAGCATGTTGTTTTAGGGAGTTTTTTAAATAAAGATTGGAAGCTAAACAACAATACAGCGCTAATGCTTAGCCGATCACAATTCGACTTAACAAGCACAAATTACTTTAATCAAAAATCTAATATAGAGCGAAACTTTAAATTTATTAATATTGGGTTTTCGCAAGAATTAGAAAACAATCGGAGTAATTTTAATTTAACAGATTCGCTTAAACAAAATAGTTTTGCTTTTAGCGATATTGGAATTTATATAAAAAACAGCACCACAGTTAACAAGACTATTCAATTAGCTTATAATCACAGAATAGATAAAAATCCATATTTAAATGATTTAACAACCAGTACAAATGCAAATTCATTAAACTTTAATGCAGAATTTAATGGGAACAAAAACTCCATGTGGTCTGTAAATTATTTATATAGAAAATTAGATGTTATGCGGTCTAATGTCAATTTAAAAAACGATGAAAATAATATTGCCAGAATAAAACACGAAGGCAATTTTTTTCAGGGCATGATCAGTAGCACTACATTTTACGAAATTGGTTCTGGTCAAGAGCCCAAAAGGGCTTTTACCTTTGTGGAAGTGCCTTTAGGGCAAGGTATTTATATATATCAAGATTATAATGGGAATGGAATTAAAGAACTAAACGAATTCGAATTAGCCAAATTTTCTTACGAAGCCAATTACCTAAAAGTAAGTTTACTGTCTACCGAATTTGTGAGAACAAAGTCGACAAGTATAACCGAAAATATTTTGATAGATCCTGCTAAATATTTTTCAGCGGATAATGTATTTGGCAAAGTTGGCAGATTATTTAGTAATCAATTAACATTAAAAATAGATAAAAAAGTAGCCGACGCCGCTAGTTTTGATATCAATCCTTTTGCAGTTAATAAAAATGACACCAACTTGGTTACCTATTCAAATGCGATTCGAAATACCTTATATGTTAACAGAGCTAATCCAGCTTTTGGATTAGATTATACCATTCAATTAGTCGAAAACAAAAATTTATTAGTCAATGGCTACGACAATAAAAACAAATCGGAACATATTTGGCAGGTTCGCGCTATATTTTTAGAAAATTATTTAGCCAACGGAGTTATTAAATATGGCTCGAAAGCCTACCAATCATTGAATTTTAAAGAAAAAAATTATAATATAGACTACTTTGAATTTAAACCAGAGCTTACCTGCCAAATAAATTATTTTTGGCGAATCACTACGGCGGCAAGTTATGCTACGCAACAAAACAATAGTATTTTAAAAGAGCAATCACGCCGTTTAAGTTTTAATATAGAAACAAGTTATAATGCAGCAGGAAGTTTTAGTTTAACAAGCAAATGCAGCCTTATTAAAAACCGTTATAACGCAGGAGTAAATAATGCCATCGCTTACGAAATGTTAGATGGATTACAAATAGGAAATAATTATACTTGGAATTTAGTGTTTCAAAGAAACTTTGGATCCGGCATTCAATTAAGTATAATATATGATGGTAGGGCATCGGCATCCGCTCCAACAATCAATATTGGAAGTGTGCAAGCAAGAGCGTTTTTTTAATCGCCTTTTTTATTTCAGCTTTAAAATTGTTTTTCCGATCGAAGTACCGTCTGCGTAAAGCATAATGGTATAATCTCCAGGGTTTAAACTAGAGCCTTTGGTCCAGTAAATGCTATATTCTTGGTTTGGGTTGTTTTGAAAATCAAAACTTCTTTTTACAGAATATTGTAATGCTTCGCCATTCGCATTAAATTTACTTTCGTTAGCATCTGTTACTACTTCGGCTTTATTTTCCGGATTAATAATTCTAATAAAAAAATCTTTATTTCCTGTTGCCGCTACTTGATTATCTGCTAACGTAAAATTGATTTTAATTTTTTCTAAACTTTTTACGCGATCTGTTGCCGACTCTTTTCCATTAGTTCTAAATTTAATTCCAGTGGCAATTAAACTAGTTGGCTTTAAAATTTCTGCAACCGCAACTTTGTTCGAAAGCGAAATGTTTTTATTTAGCAAATCGCTTGATTTTCTTTGTTCTGATTCAACCGTTTGTTTTAAGCCAGAATTTTCATTGGTTAAATCTTCGTTTTCTTTTTTTAATGCGGCAATTTGTTCTTGATATTTATTAATGTAATAACGCAACTGATCAATCTCATTTTTAGCCTTAGAAAGCTGTGCTGTGTTCATTTTTCCTCTTTTGAGTGCAGCTTGCAATTCTGCAACTTTGCCTTTTAACTCTTCATCTTTAGCAATTAAATTTTGATTAAGCGTATCGGCGTTTGCAGTAGCGGTATTTAAATCAACCTCTAATTGATCAAGTTCGCTTTGTAATTTAGATTTCTCATCGGTAGTTTGTTCTACTTTTGTTTCCGATTTATTTTTTTGCAACCAGAGAAAAACATTTGTTGCAATTAACAATGCGATTACAACTAAAAGGATATATACCTTTTTAGTATCTTTTTCTGCGTTCGGGTTATTTTCCATTTTTTTTAAAATTATTTTTTGGCAATTTCATCAACATAGTTTAATCGTAAATCAGACAAAAACTGTGTTAGTAATTTTTCTGCATCTACACTAATATTGCCTTTGGTTTTATTTTTTAACATATCAAGCATATCAATTGCTTGTTGCGCCTGCTCAATATTTTTTTCGATAGCATTGGTCATTGGATTCATTACCTTTCCTAAACCTTGCATTCCCGTTGAATGAAACAAGTAAATTAGCGAGGCAAATAGTTGTTCGTCTTTTTCCATTTCGAAAATATTTAAACAAATATATAAAAAAGGCCGAAATTTACATTTCGGCCGTTTATTATAGAAATAGAAAAGATGAATTATTTAATGCTATTGATAAGCTCTTCGCTTAATGGCTTAGTGGTAGAGGGGAAATATTTGATCAAGTCGCCTTGCTCATCTATTAAATATTTATTGAAATTCCAATTGGGTTGTTGACTATTCCATCCATTTTCGTCTTTATTGGCCAACCATTTAAACAAATCGCATGCTTTATCTCCGGTTACATCTACTTTTTCGAAAAGCTGGAAACTTACGCCATAATTTTTTTGACAAAAAGCTGCAATGTCATTATTTGATCCTGGCTCTTGCCCTCCAAAGTTATTTGCAGGAAAGCCTAATACCACCAATTGCTGGCCATATTTTTTGTGTAAGGCTTCTAGCGCTTCGTATTGTGGTGTAAACCCACATTTAGATGCGGTATTTACAATAAGCACTTTCTTGCCTTTGTAAGCAGCAAAATCAATAAGCGTTCCGTCTATTGATTTCATTTTAAATGAATAAAAGTTGATGCTGTTTTTCATTTTTAAATTGGCTGGCTTGCTTTTTACTTGGTTAAACCCCAAGCAAGAGGTCAGTAAAGTAAGTAAGGGTAAAAATATTTTCATACTCTTAATAACGATTTTCATAGCCATTTGTTTTCTTAAATATATACTATTTAGATCCACGCGGCAATCCTTTATAATTCTTAGACTTTTGTTTCATTTCTAATTCTACTTTCTCGGAATACCCAATGCTTTCTTTGCATCCTTTTAAAATAGACTTCCAAATAAGGTTAAAAAAACCTTGCTGAGGCTTGCGGGCTAAGTAAAATTGAGGCTGAACGAATTTGCCGTAAACACTTGGATTATCATTGGATAATACCATAACATTTGCCAAAAAGGAGTACATTTTCTGATGTTTTAATTGATTGTCGCGGCTATCAACGGCTAATACCTTTACCCTTAAATTTTTATATTTCATTGAAATATTTGCATTAACCCCCATTTCGTCGCCTTTCAGTTTAATTCGTAGCTGTTTTAACTTACAATTTGCAATTTCAATTTTGGCAAGAGGCTTTAAAATACCGTTTAACTTTGCCAAATTATAAGCGCCCAATTCTCCATTACAATAAAAAGACCTTTTGTTATCTGCATAAAATAATCCTAATGATAAATTGGTTTTGGCCGCGTTATTGAGTAGAAAATCGAAATCAATTTTCAATAATTTGTTTTGATTGATCTCCTTTTTTTCATTCGTAAAATGAGCAATTTCGCCCTTTAATTTATTAAAGGAAACATGCCATCGTAAATTATTTTGTGGCAAAATTTCGGAATAATTAATCTCCGAATTAATTACCTTAATTTTATTAATGGTTAAAGGCAAGGCAAGTTCAAATGGAATTTGTTGCGGAAACTTACGCTCTCTATTCGGATTAATTGGATAGCTCTTGTTCAAATTTATACTACATTTTATTTTATTTATTTCAAGTAATTCCGAACGAAAAACTTGACGATAAATAAAATCTTCGAAATGAAATTTTTTAAAAACCAAACTTTTAAAATTAAATACATACCTGGTTTTTTGAAATCCAAATTGGTCGCAGAAATTTTCTTCTGGTAATTTGGGGGTAATCGCTAAATTATAGACCGAAAAACTCTTAGATGCAGTGCTTGCAGTACATTCCTCTATTTTAAAATTATAAGAGCTATCCTTATTTGTATAGCTAAAATCTCTAATGCTTAAGCCAATATCATCTGCATAAAATGGGTTATGATTTGTTTGAGAAGCAGCATCTATCGCTAGATTTTTTACGTAAAAATTAGATAAGAAAACAAATTGTCTGTTTTTATTTGTTGCACTATCTATTTGAATACATAAGGTTGTGTTTTTGAAAATGATATCTTTAACATTCAAAGAAATCATGGTGTTTTTTATTAACTCGTATGGATTTTGATATTTGTTTACCGTTAGCTTATTTCTATTAGCGTGTAATTCATTATAATAAACTGTTATAATTGGTTTTTCTACCTTTAGCTTATTGATATATAATTTTTTGTTAAAATAGTATTGAATGGGATGTGTATTTTTTATTTCTAATTTTTTAATGATAATACTAAATAAATAGCGTGGAGCTTGATTTGTTTGAGTTAGTCTTTTGTATACTAACACATTTGGTTTTAACCTTAAACTATCAATACTAAAATTACCAGTTAGAAAATTGATATGAATGTCTTTAAATGCTACGCTATATAAATTATTGGTCGATAATTCGATGTTTTTGCGAATGGCCTGAGCAATAGTTGGTTTCCAATACCATGCAAGTGAAAAGGCAAAAAGAAGGAGCGCAGTAAATAATACTGCCAAAAATTGCAATAAAAGACGCCCTGTTTTTTTGTTAAATTGCATTAATCTGATCTATAATATACTAATATAGGCTTATTTACTTGTTTTTAGCGCAAATTGATAAAAATTAAAAACTGACATTTTTTCATATTTTTAGTATTTTTGTAGCGTAATTATGGAAAGCATAAAAGAGATATTTCAAAAAGAGCACGATGAGGCTAGGCAAGGTGAGGCGATCATGATAGAGCCAACCATTGCGAATGCTTCTGCGAGGAAGTTATACATAGAAAGTTATGGCTGTGCCATGAACTTTGCCGATTCGGAAGTGGTTGCATCAATCATGTTAGATATGGGATTTCAAACTACAACAGATTATAAAGAAGCCGACGTTGTTTTTATTAATACCTGTTCTATTCGTGAAAATGCGGAGCAAAGAATTCGTAAAAGGTTAACCGATTTTAGAGCACAAAAAATTGCCAAGCCAAGCACGATTGTTGGTGTTTTAGGTTGCATGGCAGAAAGACTTAAAGCAAAATTTATTGAAGAAGAAAAATTAGTTGATTTGGTTATTGGTCCAGATGCTTATAGAGATTTACCATTATTATTATCTCAAGCAGATGATGGCCAAAAGGCAATCAATGTATTATTATCTAGAGAAGAAACCTACGCAGACATTACTCCACTTAGATTAAACACGAATGGCGTAAATGCTTACGTTTCTATTATGCGCGGATGTGACAATATGTGCTCCTTCTGTGTGGTCCCATTTACAAGGGGTAGAGAGCGAAGCAGAAATGTGAATTCGATTCTTAAAGAAGTAGCAGAATTATTTTCGAATGGTTATCGTGAAGTAATTTTATTAGGACAAAATGTAGATTCTTATAAATGGTTGGATGAAACCACGCAAGAGCTTACCAATTTTGCCGCTTTATTGGCGCTCGTAGCAAAGGTAAATCCACTCATGCGTGTTCGATTTTCTACCTCGCATCCAAAAGATATTACCGATGAAGTTTTACAAACCATAGCCGATCATGCTAATATTTGTAATTCAATTCATTTGCCTGTTCAATCAGGAAGCACAACTGTTTTAGATCGCATGAATAGAAATTATTCGAGAGAGTGGTATTTAAATAGAATTGATGCCATTAGAAGAATTATTCCTGGTTGTGCAATTTCAACCGATATTATCACTGGTTTTTGTGGCGAAACAGCCGAGGAGTTTAAAGATACTTTAAGCATGATGGCGCTTGTGAAATTTAATTACGCTTATCAATTCTCTTATTCTGAAAGGCCCGGTACGCCTGCCGCAAAGAAAATGAAGGATGATGTTGATGATGTTACAAAAGCTGCAAGACTAGATCAAGTGATTGCCCTACAAAGAGGTCATAGTTTAGAAAAGTTAAAAGAATTTGTAGGCCAAACGCATGAAGTATTAATTGAAGGATTTTCTAAAAAATCTGCGAATGATTTTGCCGGCAAAAATGATCAAAATGCAGTGGTTGTTTTTCCTGTAGTAGATTCATATAAAAAAGGTGATTACGTCCAAGTGCTAATTGAAAGTTGTACATCAGCTACGCTGATTGGAAAAATTGTAAACTAAAAAATGGAATTACAAGTAATTAAAAATAGATTTGGAATAATTGGCAATTCGCCATTATTGAATAGAGCAATAGACATTGCAACCCAAGTGGCGCCTACCGACATTTCTGTTTTAATTACCGGAGAAAGTGGTAGCGGTAAAGAAGTGTTTTCGCAAATTATTCATCAATTAAGCGCGCGCAAGCACGGTCCGTTTATTGCGGTTAACTGTGGCGCAATACCAGAGGGCACAATAGATTCGGAGCTTTTTGGTCACGAAAAAGGTTCATTTACAGGTGCACACGAAGCCAGAAAAGGTTATTTTGAAGTAGTAAACGGTGGCACTATTTTTTTAGATGAAGTGGCAGAATTACCAATTGGTACACAAGCACGATTGTTGCGCGTATTAGAAACCGGCGAATATTTACGTGTAGGTTCTTCGAAGGTGCAAAAAACAAATGTTAGAATTGTTGCAGCAACAAATGTAAATGTTTACGAAGCCGTACAACGCGGAAAATTTAGAGAAGATTTATATTACCGATTAAATACAGTTCCTTTAAAAGTGCCATCATTAAGAGAGCGCAAAGAAGATGTTTATTTATTATTCAGAAAATTTATTTCCGACTTTTCGGTAAAGTATAGAAGCCCGAACATTCAGCTAAACGAAGAAGCCAAAGCCATTCTAGCGCATTATACTTGGCCCGGAAATATAAGGCAATTAAAAAATGTGGCAGAACAAATTTCTGTATTGCAAAATGGGCAACAAGAAATGGATGCGCAAGAGCTGATTAAATATTTACCATTTGAACAACCCATGAGCGGTTTGCCTGCAAAATTAGGCCAGCATGCCGATAATGATTTTTCGGAAAGAGATATTTTATATAAGGTCTTGTTTGATATGAAAAAAGACCTCACCGATTTAAAAAAGGTTGTCTTAGATTTGTTGCAAAATTCTGGTACAGCAAATGAGTTCATCGCAGACAATACCAATATTATTAATAAACTGGTGCAAGAAATAAATCCAACAAATTTGGAGTACTCAGGTTTTCAAATGCCTATGCAAGTAAGTCCTGCAAACCAATCAAATAGCTCGTTTCAGCCAAATAACTTTCATAGCAATCCTTATAAATTAGATGCACCCATAGAAGAGGTCGAAGAAACCTTATCTTTAGAAGATAAAGAGATTGACTATATTAAAAAAGCGTTAAAGAAACACAAAGGCAAACGAAAATTAGCCGCACAAGAATTAGGCATATCAGAAAGAACATTGTACAGAAAAATTAAAGAATACGATATCAATCTTTAAGAACATGCAGCAACAAAAAATTAATTTTAAAAACAGCTTTATCAACAAGTTAAAATTATTTAGCCTGTCGATTTTGCTATTGATGATGAGTGCTTGTGGAATCTATTCATTTACTGGTGCATCTATTTCGCCCGAAACAAAAACAGTTGCCGTATACTTATTTCAAAATAATTCGAATTTAGTTGTTCCAACATTAAGTCAAACAATTACAGAGTCGTTAAAAGACAGAATTGTTACCCAAACAAATTTACAATTAACCAGAAACACTGCTGATATTGAGTTTGAGGGCAAAATTATCGATTATAGTGTAAGGCCAATGACTGTACAGGGCAACAATGTTACTTCTCAAAATAGATTAAGTATATCTGTAAAAGTAAAATACACCAATAAAAAAGAAGAGGCAAAAAGTTTTGAATATACTTTTACTAGGTATGCCGATTTTCCGGGCACTAAAAACTTACCGGATGTAGAAAGCGAATTGATTAAAATAATTAGCACGCAATTAATAGATGATATTTTTAACAAAGCATTTGTAAACTGGTAATATGGAAATCGAAAAAATAATTTCTTATATAGACCATCCAGAACAAATGGATCAATCGGCCTTGCCAATTTTGCAAGACTTAATTTCAAAATATCCTTATTGTCAAACATTTCATTTGTTAAATGCGAAAGCGCAACATAATACTAATGAAATTATGTTTGATGCAACGCTTCGACAAACTGCGGCATATGCAGCAAATAGAAAAGTGTTATATTATTTAATTCACCAACACAATGCTACGGTAAGTACTATTCCTGCTATCGTTGAGCTAGCACCGGAAATCGAAACTGAAGTTGAAACTGCAATAACAATGCAAGACGAAATCATCGCAGATTTAGTGCAGGAAACAATAACAGTTCTTCCAGAAAATATTTCGGAACTACAAAACGAGCCATCCGAAATAATTCAAGCAGAAGAAGGGGCATTTTCATTTACACAATGGCTCCAAAAAAAATCTGGTAAAACTCCTCCAGTAATATCAGCTTCAAATCTACCAACCAAAACAAATATTCGACTGGATACTTCAGAAGAAATTAAATCATTAATTCAAGATGAAATTGGAGAGTTAATTTTAGGGAATGTATTTAGTGAAGGATATTTTGCAAGTGACGCTGCTTTAGCAAAAAAACCAATTGTTGGTAATCAAAAAGAAGTAGCCTTAATCGAAAGCTTTATCCACTCGGGGCATCCAAAAGTAATCAAGGTAAATAAAGACGAAAAAGTGGTGAACTTGGAGAATAAAGCGAGAAAAAGCGCCATTGACACGCAAATACCTGTAAGCGAAACTTTAGCAGCTATATATGTAAAACAGAAACTTTTTAATAAAGGAATAGAGGCGTATGAAAAATTAAGTTTGAAATATCCCGAAAAAAAGGCTTACTTTGCTTCCCTTATAGAAGAAATTAAATCAGAGATTAACAAATAAAATAGCACAAAATGTATACTTTTTTAATAGTAATTGCCCTAATTATCAGTGTTTTATTAATTTTAGTGGTTTTGGTTCAAAATCCAAAAGGCGGTGGATTATCCTCTAGCTTTTCATCATCTAATCAAGTAATGGGGGTTAAAAAAACTACCGATTTTCTTGAAAAAGCGACTTGGACACTTGCAATTGCATTATTGGTGGTTTGTTTAGTCATCAATATGGTAAAACCAAGCGCAGAAGAAGGTACTACAGAGCAATCGGCAGTACAAGAGCAAATTGATAATGCATCAACTGCACCACAAGCGCCTACAAATATGCCTGCAAATTCAACTTCGGCAGCACCTGCAGCGACAGACACTACGAAGTAATTAAACAAAAATATTTTTAAAAACCCTCGCAACATGCGGGGGTTTTTTTTATTGGTGCCATGCTGTCACACTTATAGTCCTAAAAACGAAAATAAAGCCTTTTGAAAATGAAAATTTGTCGCTTTTTGCCAATATTTCAAAAAAAATAGACTTGGCACAGCTTGTGATAGATAGGGTTAAATTGTTAAACTTTTAATTATAAAAAATATGGGAATTAGTATTAAACCAATTGCAGATAGAGTGGTAATATTACCAGCACCTGCAGAAGAAAAAACAGCCTCAGGAATTTTTATTCCAGATACTGCAAAAGAAAAACCTCAAAGAGGCACAGTTGTAGCAGTAGGCGATGGTAAAAAAGAAGAGCCTATAACGGTTAAAGTTGGCGACGAAGTTTTATACGGAAAGTATGCCGGTACAGAAATTACTTACGAAGGAAAAGAATATTTAATCATGCGCGAGTCTGATATTTACGCAATTATTTAATTAAACGATATAATCTATATATAAAATGGCAAAACAAGTAAAGTATAATGTGGAAGCGCGTGACGCGTTGAAACGTGGTGTAGATATTTTAGCAAATGCAGTAAAAGTTACCTTAGGTCCAAAAGGAAGAAATGTAATCATCGATAGAAAATTCGGTGCACCATCAATTACTAAAGACGGCGTAACTGTTGCAAAAGAAGTAGAGTTAAGAGATCCATTAGAAAATATGGGTGCACAATTAGTTAAAGAGGTGGCTTCTAAAACTGCAGATCAAGCAGGCGATGGAACTACTACTGCTACTGTATTAGCGCAAGCAATTGTAACTGCTGGTGTAAAAAATGTTGCAGCAGGTGCAAATCCAATGGACTTAAAAAGAGGAATTGATAAAGCGGTTGCAGAGGTTGTAAAAAATTTACAAGCACAATCATCGCCAGTAGGGGAAGACAATAATAAAATCAAACAAGTAGCAACCATTTCTGCTAACAACGACGAAGTAATTGGTACGTTAATTGCAGATGCAATGGCGAAAGTTGGTAAAGATGGTGTCATTACTGTTGAAGAAGCAAAAGGTACCGAAACAGAAGTAAAAATCGTGGAAGGTATGCAATTTGATAGAGGTTATTTATCTCCATACTTTGTAACCAATACAGATAAAATGGAAGCAGAATTAGATAATCCATTTATCTTAATTTACGACAAGAAAATTTCTTCTATGAAAGAATTGCTTCCAGTATTAGAGAAGCAAGTACAAACAGGTCGTCCATTATTAATCATCGCCGAAGATTTAGACGGAGAAGCGTTAGCTACTTTGGTGGTTAATAAAATTCGTGGTTCATTAAAAGTAGTAGCAGTTAAAGCGCCTGGTTTTGGTGATCGTCGTAAAGCTATGTTAGAAGACATCGCGATCTTAACTGGTGGAACGGTTATATCTGAAGAAAGAGGTTATAAGTTAGAAAATGCGGAGTTGGCTTACTTAGGACAAGCCGAAAGAGTATTAATCGACAAAGATAATACCACTATAATTAATGGTGCTGGTCAAAAAGAAGATATTGCTGGTCGCATTGGTCAAATCAAAGCACAAATCGAGTCAACTACTTCTGATTATGATAAAGAAAAATTACAAGAGCGCTTAGCAAAATTAGCTGGTGGTGTTGCAGTTTTATATGTAGGTGCAGCAACAGAAGTAGAGATGAAAGAAAAGAAAGACCGTGTAGATGATGCACTTCATGCTACTCGCGCAGCAGTAGAAGAAGGTATTGTTGCAGGCGGCGGTGTTGCATTTATTAGATCAGTAGCAGCCTTAGAAGGTTTGAAAGGTGCTAACGAAGATGAGACAACAGGTATTCAAATTATTAAAAGAGCGATCGAAGAACCTTTGCGTCAAATTTGCGAAAACGCAGGTGTAGAAGGCTCAATCGTAGTACAAAAAGTGAAAGAAGGAAAATTAGATTTTGGATATAATGCGCGTACAGATAAATATGAAAATATGATTGCTGCAGGTGTGATTGATCCAACTAAAGTTTCTAGAATTGCATTAGAAAATGCGGCTTCTATTGCAGCCATGTTATTAACCACAGAATGCGTTTTAGCAGACGATCCGGAAGATGATAAAGGTTCAGGATCTATGGGTGGTGGCGCTCCAGGTATGGGCGGCATGGGTGGCATGATGTAAGTCAAACACCAATATTCAAAGCATAAAAAAAGTCCTCATCAAAAGATGAGGACTTTTTTTGTATCAAATAATTTCGAATTATAAAACTGCTCTAACGTTAAAGCTAATTTTTGCTTTAACATATGTTTTAGTATTGATGCTTGTATTTACACCACCTGTTAATTTAACTTTGAAACTTGGTTTAGCAAGGTAAGGTACAATGTTCACTACTGTAGTATCAACAGTTAAGTTAATAGGGTTAGTGTTTTGTGGCACTGGATTTAATGAAGCAATATTCTGAAACATAGCACCAACAGTGTCGTTTGCAATGGCAGCAGTCATGTTGTTTAATGCATTAAAGTTTCCACCTGGTAAAGTATTTCCTGCAGAATCTACCATGGTTAATTTTAATTCTGTTAATGTGATAGATTCTAAGTAATCTCTATCTGCATCATTCGCAGCTAAAATAGAATCAAGATTCGATACAATTACACCAGA
>Ga0208718_1000080_pt1 | contig 17413 bp, 18 predicted proteins | sample LakMenE29Apr09ns_FD_150743 | JGI IMG/M metagenome (GOLD analysis project Ga0208718, IMG submission 150743) | Freshwater microbial communities from Lake Mendota, WI - 29APR2009 deep hole epilimnion ns (SPAdes) | ecosystem: Environmental > Aquatic > Freshwater > Lake > Epilimnion/Euphotic zone ...
GGATGCGGCGGATGCAGCGGATGCCACGACGGATGCGGCGGATGCAGCGGATGCCACGACGGATGCGGCGGATGCAGCGGATGCCACGACGGATCCGCCTGGATTAACTCAAACTACAATAGTTGATGCACAAGTTCTTATTATCGCGTCCGCATTACCTGTTACCAAAAAATATCGTAGTTTTGTTGTTCTGGCTGCTATTTTACAATATTGTAGCACAACATCGATTTATATTTGAAATGGTATATACGCATTTAATATCTACATAAACAAGGAAAGAGCTAAATTCAATGAAAAAAGGAACTAGAACTAAAGACGCTTTAACAACACCATCAATTAAACATGTCAAAGAGTACGTACACTGGATACCCGCAAAAGGTTTATTAATAAAGTCACCTCTGGAATCTTGGTTGAACAATCAGGTCCCGCCTAGTAGTACTCCGGAACATAAGTAGAACCATAATTCAACTCATCATGAGGTTGCGCGTATTGTGGTTGTTGCGCGTACTGTTGTTGCGTGTACTGTGGTTGCGTGTACTGTGGTTGCGTGTACTGTGGTTGCGTGTACTGTGGTTGCGTGTACTGTGGTTGCGTGTACTGTGGTTTCGCGTACTGTGGTTGCGCGTATTGAGGCGGCTGCGCGTATTGTGGCGGCTGCGCGTATTGAGGCGGCTGCGCGTATTGTGGCTGTTGCGCGTATTGTGGCGGTTGCGCGTACTGCGGCTGCTGTGTGCGGTGTTGTTGTGAGTACTGTTGCTGTGGGGCGCGATGCTGTTGCTGTGGGGGGTTATGCTGTTGCTGTGGGGCGCGATGCTGCTGTTGCTGTGGCAGAATGTTTTGTTGTGGCGAAGTATGTTGCTGTGGGGCGCGATGCTGTTGCTGTGGTGGTTGTAGTTGTGGGTGCTGGAGTTGTGCCGGTTGTCTTTGCATTTGGTGTTGAGGCGGTGGTGGTCTGGGAGGTGCTTGCGTCTTGACTCTCTGATCCTGTATGTTGCGTGCTTCTAGCAGTTGTTGTGTTTTAATTTGTGCTTCCGTCGCCGCATTCTCTTTGCGTTTATTTCGTTGACTTCCGCCGGTGCTGGCAACAGGTGTGGTTGTTGTTTGTGGTGGTTCGTTATCATCCTCCATGCTAAACATCCCCGTGTCGTACAGTGATGCAAACTTTTTCGTATCTAAATTGCCGATTGCCGCTTCTCCGTTCTCGTCGGTCTCCAAGTTTCCAATCGGCGATTCAAAACTTGCGTAGCCACCGGTCGACGAATTCGCGGGCAAGAATTCGTCGGACTTCCACTGTTCCAGATATTTGTAAATATTGCGACCTTTGTGTGCGTCACTGGTGCTTTTGTTCACGAGGATAGGGACACCATCCAGCCAGGCGGGCCGTTGTTTCAACAAATTAATGTCTTGGTGATACACGTCGTCGTTTAGCGGGTGCGTCTCCAACAGCTTCATCAGTTTCTCACAGTGCGGATCTGCATTGAGATAATATAAAACGTGTGTTTTATACACTGACGGATCGTCGTCATTAAACGCGGAATCGGTCATTTATTACTCTTGTACGAAAATATGTAGCTTTTCAACATTCATAGGTTATTTATACGAACAATTTGTGTACATAATAAAAACGGATGTCTAAATAAAACACTTCCCCCCACTTTTTTTTTCAAATGTCATCGAAGTTGTTTCGATCGCACCTCGCTTCAACGGACTCCGAATGTGTGGTGGAGGATGTGTTAGTTGATGTGGTATTACCCCCCTTACCCGTGTTAGTGGACTACACCACGTCGCTTGCCGACGGAGACTTGGCCATACTTTCTTCACAAACACACAGTGTTCTTTCGGATGATGCAATAATACAGCCGCACTCGTTTCTGATCCCTGTACCAGCCGACACGCCACCTGAAAAGAGCGGTACGTACATCATGCGAAGTTCGTTGGGTGACGAGCGACCGTCTGGTCGTATTGTTGGTGCCTCTCTACTGTGTTTCTGCGTAGATCCGTGTATGTCACGGTTATACTTTTTGTTGTGTAAAGAGCGCAAGAACGTGGGGTGGCGCGAGGGATCGGAGAAATGGTCAGACTTTGGTGGGAAAGTGAGCGCCGAGGCATCCACCGCCGAAGACACTGCCGCCAAGGAGTTCATGGAGGAAAGTTTATCCATGGTGCAGTACTTCAAAAACGACAACATACCGCGAACGCAATATCGGGATATCGCAGACTCCCTCCGACGCGGTGAGTACGCGTTCCAGATCAAGGTGTTGTTCGGCACCGCGGAGGAACCGCGTAATCACGTTACGTTTGTGAAGCAAATCCCCTGGGACCCTAGTGCACTTCTGCGGTTTGACGAGTGTCGCACAATGCTGCTCACTCCCTCGTTGTTTGCACACACTTTAAGGTGGGCTGCACTTGTGACGCCAAACGAGCATATCTTCAAACGCGGTATTACAACAGCCACGACGCCGGTGGATTTGTCAGGGTACACCAAAATGGGTGGTAGTAAATCGCGAGCGCAAAAGCATAAAAAGGTGGAAGAGCGGCGGTGCGAATTCAAAGTCAAGGACGATTGCATGGAAAAAAAGTGCCTGGGCTTGTGGAGCATACCGCAGTTACAAAAAGCCGTAGAGACAAATGGTTTTTTATTTAAAAACAACAGGCAAGTCGAACAGTGCAAGTCTAGCTTTACGTCGATTATCGAGCTTGTGTTATCGGAGCTCGCATTTGTTCGCCCAGAAATAATTGACGAGACAAGCTATAACAACATCAAGCATCGATCCTTTACAACAACGCTCTGACGTAGGCGTCGTGAACACTTGCGACACGAATGCCGGCGTGTAACGGTACAATTATATATTCGATACCCTGCAAGTCGCGCATGCTTGCAAACATGTGATGCAAACACTCTAGCAACGAGTAATCTGCAAAGGGTGTCACGGGTATAAAGTCTTCAATACTTGCGGTGCCACGTTTCACCAGAAATCCCGAGTTCGCTTGGACGTCGTCGATGACGGCGACAACGCACGGCACGTTAATGGTTTTTACCAGTTTGGCTGTAGTTTGTTCCATAATGACAGGTAAGAAATTATAGTTGATGCGTGTGTGCATGAACAAATTCTTTAAATGGTTTAGTTGGTACGGATTCGGACACGAAAACAATATTCGCATTGTAGTGGTATTGTGGGAAGATGGTTGATACGTGTATTTTAAACTGTAGGCTGCAGCAAATAAATTCTGAATCATTACAAAAGAATTACAGCTCCGACGAGTCGCTCTCACTATCTTGTAGTACGGCTTCTATATCCACATCATCCAGCATGTACGCCGCAAAGTGCTTATCGACATATTTTACAGGCGGCCGCCCTTTGGTACTCCGAGTCGAGCGTCTGCATCCCTGTTCAATGACAGCCGCGGGCACTGCCTCCGCGTGCTGACCACTGACGATAACACTTTCATCGTCACTGTCTAGTATCTTGCGTTTTTTCAACTTTTTTAGGCGTGCCGCTAAAGCGGGAGCTTCGCTATGTTCAGCAATGGCAGTACTGTGCTCTGCTTTCGCCTCGCCGGCATCTTCCTCCTCCTCCTCATTGTCAACGTCATCGTCATCGTCATCGTCATCGTCATCCTCATCCTCATCCTCATCCTCATCCTCATCCTCATCCTCATCCTCATCCTCATCCTCATCCTCATCCTCATCCTCATCGTCATCGTCATCGTCATCGTCATCGTCATCGTCATCGTCATCGTCATCGTCATCGTCATCTTCTTCGTTGTCCGTATCTTTGTCGCTCGCGTCGTTTGTTTGACTTGTTTGATCGCCTTCACAAGTACGTACAACGTTACGACTACGGCGTGATACCTTTTCTTTTTCGACGTATAGAGAATCTTTATCTTCTAAATAACACTCATTGCTATCATGTTCAATAAAATCAACCAAGCTACCTTCCGTGTCCTCCTCGTCGTCGTCCTCCTCCTCATCGTCGTCCTCGTCCCCCTCGTCGTCCTCGCTGTTTTCCTCGTCATCATTGGCATGGGAGGGGCGGTTGTCTTCATTGTTGGGGTTGACGGCAGTGGGGTGCTCTTGACTAGATGCCACAGCCGTAATTTGTTCCTGTGTGTTTTCAGGCGTTTGTGATTGTGTTTTTGGTTTAGTTTTTAAATACAGTGTGGTTCCTGTGTTTTTCATGTCGAATAAAAGGCGTTTCTTTTACTGTATACTACTTTTTTCTGAATGACATGGATGTGCATGTATTTAAACGACGACACAATTTTTTTTTTAGCTAATCGTTCGATCACTTTTGCGGGGGTCGTTCGAATAGTGTCGATTTTTTTTTTCTGTATATAATGTAAAAGAAACAAATCAATCAACCAAAATGTCAGCTTGTTTAGGAGGTGCTTTAAATCAAATGGTCTCGCTCGGTTTAGCCGATGGCGTTCTCACGGCTAAGCCCGTGATTACCTACTGGCGTCATGTAATTAAGCGGTACACCAACTTCGCGCTGGAGTCTCACGACCTGGACTTTAACCAAGGTACCGCGCAGTTCGGTGCGACCCCCAGTTGCAACCTGGACCGTATCGGCGACCTGGTGTACTGGATGTACGTGCGCATTGATCTGCCGGGTATTGGTCTGCGGTACATCGACCCCCAGACGCAGGCGGAGGCGATTGTGCCCCCCAGCCTGAAGGTGGACAACGTCAGCATTGAGCCGTACTGGACCCACGCGGTGGGGCAGGCCGCCATTGAGCGCACCAACTTCTTCATTGGTGGTCAGTGCATTGATGAGATTTATGGTGAGTTGATGTACATCTGGGAGGAGTTGTCTGGCGCCCCGGGTAAGCGTCTGCAGGAGATGACGGGTAAGTACGACTCTATTTTCGCGCTGCAGACCTTGAGTCGCCAGCCGCGCATTCTGTATGTCCCCCTGTACTTCTGGTTCACCCTGAACTCTGGTCTTGCGCTGCCGCTTGTGTCTCTGCAGTTCCACAGCGTCAAGGTGAGCGTCCGGTTCCGCATGCTGACCCAGCTGCTCAAGCTGACCTGTGGTGCCCTGAGCGCGCCGTACGGCTACACTCTGAACTCCATCGAGCAGCGCGCCAAGTTTAACGGCCAGTACTACGAGGGGCCCGCCCAGTCGGTGTCCGACTTGTCTCCCCTGACGCCCTCTTCCCTGGGCGCGCAGATTATGGTGACGTACGTGTACCTGGACCAGAACGAGCGCGCCAAGTTCGCGGAGGGCGCCTTCGAGAGCGTCATCCCGCAGCACCAGCAGCAGAGCATGAGCACGGAGCAGACCGTGTCTGCGGTGTACGCCACCGGCCAGGACAAGTCGCTCAACATCGACCTGAACTTTAACCACACCGTGATGGAGCTTTTCTGGGTGCTGCGCCTGGCGGTGCATGGAGATTTCCAGCCCAACATCAACCCGTGCACCAACCTGTACAACGAGTGGTTCAACTTCTCAGGCCCCCTGGACTTTATCACCCAGCTCAGCGTGGACCCGTGCAAGCAGGCGCGCCTGCTGCTGAACAACGCCAACCGGTGGGAGGCCAAGGAGGGGCGCTACTTCCGGCTCATCCAGCCGTACCAGCACCACACCAACATCCCCGACAAGTTCATCTACTGCTACTCCTTCGCGCTGCAGCCGCAGGACATCCAGCCCTCTGGCACGTGCAACTTCTCGCGCATCGACTCCACCCGCCTCGAAGTCGTCATCGACGGACGCTGCTTCTACGGCCCCACCCTCATCCAGCCCGCCAACATCGTCCCCGGAAACGACGGCAACACCGGCGTCTCAGCCCTCGTCTTCGCACGCAACTGGAACGTACTCCGCTTCAAGTACGGGTTAGGCGGTTTGAGATTTGCGAATTAATAACCGTCGCCCTCTTAGTGTTAGCAATCTTAAGGGGTTAAGATTCGCCAACTGTAATCCTCCAAAAATAAATATTATTTTAAAGTTTAATAAGTGTCTTTTGTCTTTTGTAAAACCTGTCATAACTCAATTTTCATCATCATGACGTCAACCGTAGTGTCTTTCTCATGTCCCAGGTGTGAAAAGACGTATTCGTCTCGTTCGAATGCGGGTGCGCATGTACGACGCGTCCACGAGCAAAAGGCGACGCACGAGTGCAGCACGTGCAAAAAAATGTTCTACGACAAGTCGCAGCTCCGGGTTCACGTAAAAAACGTCCACGAGAAAACGAAAGACTTAAAGTGCCCGCACGACAACTGCAACGAAACGTTCGGGTACTCCAATGTGTTGTCGAAACATATTCTACGTAAACACACAACGATACGCGCGTTCCCGTGTCCGGTTACCGACTGCGGCATGAAATTTGCAATTCTCAGCGATTTACAGTCGCATAGCACAACACACACGCAAGAACGCAACCACAAATGCACGTGGGTAGACTGTGACCAGACGTTTCCGCATCGAAGCACGCTGGTGGAACACTTGAAGAATCACGCGAATCCCGGCGATAAACTATTCAAGTGCTCCGAGTGTTCGTACCAAAGCAATCGGCGCGCAAAGGTTGTAGAGCACGGCAAACAAGTCCACAAAAAAATAAAACCGTTCAAGTGTGACAAATGTGAAATGAGCTTTCCCAGACCCGCGCATCTACGGATCCACAATGAGGCCGTGCACCTCCAGCTTCGCCCTCTGGCGTGCACTGTTGTGGGCTGTGATTACGTTTCGGCGTACGAGCAGCAGATCGCGCACCACCGCGACTTTGGACATCGGGAGGACGGCACGCGTGTTCGTAACGGCGTCGAGCACCGCGTGCTCACCATGGTGGAGCAGCACTACCCTGAGCTGGAGCGCGGCTTCAAGATTGACTGTCGTCCCCTTGGCATTGCTCGCCAGCGCGTAGAGGTCGACGCAGCGATCCGGTTCCCCACGAATGAATTGTTAGTGCTGCTGGAGGTAGACGAGGACCAACACAAGGACCCGACGAAGTACACCCCGGAAGCCGAAGTCGCTCGGATGAGCGACGCAAACGAGGTGTTAATGGATAACGACGCTTTTGCGCATGTGTTGTGGGTACGTTTCAACACCAGTGTGTTTACGGTGAACGGCGTGGTGTGCGACGTTAACCTCAGCGAGCGCGTGCATGCGCTGTACCGTTTCTTGGAGGCGTACAAGGCGGAGGGTGAAACGCCTATGGTGGCGTATCTCTTTTACGATCGCGTGACTGCGAGTGAAGGCGAGGATGTTCACATTAGACTTGTATAACTAATTGTATATAACTACTGGTCGTATGACCGCAAACGTGTTACGAATAAAATAGTGTGTATAAAAAAAAGCAAACCATGTCCCATCTTCGAGTATTACAGCTTCGTGAATTATCAGAGTGCGATGTGTTGGATAGTTCTAATGTTGCAAATATCGCCACCCGTAACGGTGGGTTAACGCTGAATAATCCCGGTCCGGCAAACGCTCCCGTTTTTTCGTCGCAGCTTTTCGCCAACCTCAATGTTAACGATAAGGGCGAACTTATTGTTTCGGGCGATAATATTGTTAACCTGAACGCTTATGCGCTCCCCGGTGTTCCGACTACCACAGCCGAAACCCCCGCTCTTGTTGTTAATGTTGTGTCTGGTGCTGGTATTGTTGGGAAGTACTACTTGCCGCTATGGACTCTTTGATTTCATTTAAGCCGTTCGTCGTGGTGGCTTTCCGTTCGTCGTCGTTGTATTTTAATATAAATCATAACTAGTTTCAGTAGTGAATAAATAAATGCATAGTAGTAGTATTTTATTGACGAACTTGTTGCATGTCGTGTATATCTTCACTGGTTCCCCAGAACCTCATCTCGAAGCACTAAAAAATTTTTTGACGCATTTTGAGTGGCTGTACATTTTCCGCTTCCCGGCGAATACCGACGACGATGACTTGTTTAATAACTTGTTGGTTCTGCATGAGCAGGATGAAACATTGAACAAGGTTGTACCATTTGTCCCCGAGGTGTTTATAGAACAGTATCTGAGTCCAGTCCCACGACGGATTTGGGGCCCTAAAATGTGGTCGTTGCTCCACGAGTTCTCTAAACAGGAAGGGACGACGCCAGTAATGGTAGATCTACTACTACAAACTTTAACAATTCTGTTGCCGTGTTCAAAATGTAAGCGGGGGTTATCACAGTGGCTAGTGTCCAACCCAGTATGTGGCGCGCATCCAGATCGGCACATTATTAATTTGCACAATCATGTGAACCGGAAATTGCACAAACAACTACATTTTATTTTCTAAGTCCAAATGTGAACCGGAAATTGCACAAACAACTACATTTTTTTTTCTAAGTCCAAATGTAAAACAACGTAATGTTTAAATCAGATACACGTAGTGACTTGCCGTGTACAGCCGTCTACAATGGACGCACTAACACATCAACTGGACGTCAAACTGCGGCACCAATAATACTACACGCCGCCACGCCGCCCACACTACACGCCGCCACGCCGCCCACACTACACGCCGCCACGCCGTCCACACTACACGCCGCGACCACGCCGCCCACACTACACGCCACCACCACGCCGCCTCTTGCTACACAATCATTTGTTGCGCGTCACAGGGAAGTTATTGAGCCCCCGGCATGGACCGAATCTCTACAAAAAAAAAGAGAAAACATAATGTTAAAACCCAAAACAAAATGTAGAGGTTGTTCTTGATTTGAGTATGCTTCCTAAATCACTCGCGGTTGCAACATACTGTACTATTATACCTATTCCACCTGAAAAGAACGTCGTTGGGCTATTACGCAGTGGTTGACAAAGTGTTCACAGTTGTTTGTCATCGCATTATAATCACGGTAGCCGAGTTCTTGTCGTGCGCGCTTCACACTTTCCCGTCGTGGCACTCTTTCATCGCCGTGATCAACCACGTAAACGCGCGCGCGTCTCTGTCTGGCCAGTTTCTCAAAGTCTTTTATGTTCATGTATTGAACAGAAGCACTGTCTTTGTTTTTTTCGCTGCTAGGAGCCCAGAAGTGAATCACCTTGTTGTAACCACAATAAACACCATGATGCGAAAAGCCCGGCGTATCAAACGCTTTGTCGAAAAACAAATGGTCACCCAGTTTGTATGTTTTGGTCGTGTATTTGTTATGGATTTCGGTGTAGTCCATCGCGGGTTTTAACTTGTATACCAGATTAAACGACAATCGTATCGTACCTAGTAATAAAAACAAACCCCATGTCGGCACTACGAGCAATTTCTGCTAACGTTGGCGCTTTCACGACCGTTACCAGCTCCACCATTGAGAACAGCGGCGACCTGACCACCAACCAGTTCCAGCTCATCCCCGCCGTGCCGTCACTTGGCTACACCCTCACGTCTTCCGATGACGCGGGCAACGCCACCTGGACGGCGCCTCTCCCCGATTACCGGGCTTACGTAAGTGATCAGCAGGGGTTGGGGTCAGCGTGGATTTCATAAACGGCACGTTGTCTTTTTGTCACCCAACGTTTTGGAATTCAACGATTTTTTTTTTTCTATCAGTAGTATTAAAAACAAACACCATGTCGTCGCTACGAGAAATTTCTGCTAACGTCGGCGCTTTCACGACCCTGACCAGCTCCACCATTGAGAACAGCGGCGACCTGACCACCAACCAGTTCCAGCTCATCCCCACCGTGCCGTCACTTGGCTACACCCTCACGTCTTCCGATGACGCGGGCAACGCCACCTGGACGGCGCCTCTCGCCGATTACCGGGCTTACGTACAAAGAGCACCTAAGATCAGACTGAACAGCACCGGCAACGGCAATCACCCGTATGTCGTGGTGTCGTCTGACGGTGGCATGATTGTCGTGGTGTACGAGCTCTTCGCCACCCTCCAAAATCAGTTTCAAACATATCTCTACACCGCTGGCGCCTGGGTGTTAGACAGCACGATCACACCACCATTTACAAACAACATCGAGCCCCGTATCGCTTTAAGCGACCAGAACGATTTATTGGCTGTCTCTAGCCCTTCCCGCAACCAGGTTGTCGTGTACCGCCGGACCGCGGGAGTATGGGTTCAAGTAGGTGCCATGCTCGACCTCACCGGTACTTACGTAAACTTTGGTGTAGGCTTAGTGATCAACAGCGGGAAACAAATGCTGGCGGTACTTAGCGATTCGGGTGTCTCTTTTTATGCCATTGGCGCCTCCACCCTCACCTCTGCGGGTTTCCGCAGCATTGCATCAGCACAGCATTCACTTGCTATCTCTCTGGACTTTCGTATCATGGTCACCGGTAACTACTTAGCAAACAATTTAGTCGGCCAAGTAACCGTGTTTGTTCGCGCAGCTTTGGACCCGCTTACCGCGTGGTCGTTGTTACAAACTATAAATCCATACAGTCTGTCGCCCAACAACGTGTACGCCGGTTCAAGTGTGTCGCTTAGCGGCGACGGTTCCACCCTGGCCGTCGGAGCTCCAGAAGACGCGCTAAATGCTCCCGTGTCGGTAGGCTCAACGGGTGCCGTGGTGATGTTTAATTACGTAACAGGAGTGGGGTTTGTGCAAGGCCAAAAAATTGTTCCAGTGGACTACTCTTATCAATCGACGCAAACTGTTGCTTTCGGAGGGACCGTACAGCTCAATTTTGCGGGAGACACACTTGTGACGGGAGGCTGGTACGACCAACAGGCTTTAGGGTCAACATGGGTTTATGTGCGAGACGAGCGTGGCTTGTGGATTCAAAACGGGAACAAGTACCGTGGTACCAACTTAAATCCAACGGCCGCTAACCAGGGGTACCATGTGGCGATTGCGCGCGGAAACGCATCGGTCGTGGTATCAAGTGTAGGGCGAGATAACCCCGGTAACGTGAACGCCATTGTCATTTACCAGTAGGGCGTCTATCCATGTCCTCCCACACACCAAAAGGGTTTATTTTTGTTTTTATTGACATGCGAAACGTAACTTGAAATAAAAATGAAAAGGTTTATTTTTGTTTTTTTTTGTGCACGGAAACGTTGTTACAATTTCCTCGTTCTTCGGCTACGCGATCTATACGACGAGTCGCAGGAGCAACGTGCGGTTCGCGCCCGCAACACCACCGACCGGAATGCTTGTTAGGGTGAGCGCAGTCGTCGATGAGTTGGTGACGTTTCGCAAGCTCACACTGTCGGCCACGGCCAGCGTGATGAGCCCGCTACCAACACAAACCAAGGGGTCAGTGATAATGGCGGCGGCGCCGCTTCGGAAAATGTTTTGGGGAACAGCTGCACTCGCGCCTACGACGACCGCGATCATCAGCGGTTGCACAATTCCTGCGCCGTCCGCCGCGGCGACGTAGAAACTGTACTCGTACACGCCCGCCCTGCTGATGACGTACGAACTGCCTCCGGCTGCGGGGACACTTGTGAAGCCGGTGTTGCTGACCACCGTGCCCAGGTCAAACGTAAATAGCGCTCCCGCAGCCACCGTAACGCTGCTCTGGCCGACGGCGTAACCGTACGCCGAGGGCAGCGGCTGCCACGACCCGTTACCCGTGGCGTCGGACGTGAGTAAGCGACCTGCGGCGGGCAGCGTGGTAAGCTGCAGTGCCTCCGTGACGACGGAGTTTGAGGTAATGGCGCCGGACGCATTCAGGTCCAGACAGCTGACCGTGTCCGAAAAGTCGGCATACTGGTTGTGAGTTTCTTGGAGGAGAGACATAGCGGTTTACTTTATCACTACAGAAAATAAAAAAACGCGTTATAAAATCATTCGACCACTGGTTTGAAACGGAGATACGAAAAATGAAAACGCAAGTATGTCACTCAGCCACCGGTAGATAAAACTACCGAGGTAACCCGGCTCCACGTGGAGCACAACGTTGGATGCGGGGATGTACTCTTGGAGCGCGGCGAGCAGCGAGGACACGAACAACGGCTCGGGCGTGTATAAAAAACACTGGACGAAAAACTCTAGCGCGTTACCACGACCGTCCGCGGTGATCAGATTTAAATTACTCCGAAGAATCCGAAGTTTTGTCTCGAAGTGCGGCTGGCCGATGGACGGATGATAACGTTTATTTTTGTTCGACTCGGTGATTCTGCCATCGAGTGAGGTTTTACTGTTTTACCTAGTCACACGTTTAAATACGCGACGACAAAACGAAGTTAAAACGCGATACGTTTAGTCCGGGTGCCAACGTAAAAGCACCCGGCGTTGAACGTGTCAACTTCCATCCAGCAGCGCTCGTAATTGCTTTTTACATGTTGCCTTAATCGTACCGTTTTAAAAAATAAACATGTAGTAAAATAAATGTCGCTTCTCCGGGAAAACACGGCCACTGTCACCGCCGGGGACACCCTGCGTTGCACGCACGCCATAAACACATCGGAGGTGAATGTCCAGGGCAACATCTTTTCCACCGCCGCCGTTACCATCCCCACGCACGTGCTTGTCGACTCCAGTCACTCACCTACCATCGCCGCCGCCACGTCCAAGGTGCTCGTCAACGTTAACAGTCAAACAATCACCATCGCCGCCACAGACGAGGTGTTCCTCCACAACAGTTCCGGCCTTTTTGTCACACCCTTGCGTGGTGCGCCGCTGGAAGACCTAGTCAGCTTTAAGCCCATGCTCCGCGACCAGGTCACGGCGGAGCTCGTCTACAACACTCTGGGAGAGAGCAGCAGCCTTACGTTTCTGCGCCAAGAGCATGTGAACTGTGTCAATGACTTATTACAGTATATTGTAACCGTAGCCAGTGCGGCACCGACGACGACCAGTCGCTTGTGCTACCTTCTCGCGATGCTTTTCGCCACGGCTTGGAATCTGGTTTCGCCTTCTATCAACTCGGACACCGCGCTGCCGCCAACTGCGTCGGGCTTCCCCTCGACCGGCACCATCCGCGGCAGCCACGACAACTGGGACTTTGACCTCCGCTACCCGCAGTCCTCGAACGACGCCACCGTCTGGGTTGTCTGGGTGCTCTCCCAGTACGGCCCTACAATTATACCCGGGTACGACACAGCCGCGCTGCTGGCCCGTGAACGCGCCCTGTTCAACTGGACTGTATTGAAGCAGGATGCCGCGACAGCTGACGTGTTAGCGCGAGTTGGCGGTGCCGCCTTTAGCGTGCGATGGCAAGCGTGGTGGGCTTCACGCGCTAGCGACGGTTATAATGACCCCACGACCGGCGCGTACGTCGCCACCAGCGCCGACCTGCCGAACATTAACACACCGCTGGTAGTGGACAGCAGCGCCGATCCGGGCAACTCGGGTCAGTGGACGCCTCTGCAACTACCGGGGAAGACGGCGCAGAAGTACCTAGGATACAAATGGGACGAGGTACGGTCCACGTGCTTGGAGCCCGCGGATGAACTGGTGGTGGCGGGCAGCGCCGCGCCCTACTTTATCCCCCACACTGATCCCGCGCGCAACACTGAGGTGCACGACGTCTACGTTGCCAGCGCCTCCTTGTCCGACGCTCAAAAGATGTCGGCGGAGTTCTGGGCTGGCGGGCTTCATACGTGCACGCCACCCGGCATGTTTGCGTGGCTGTGGGCCGATTACGTGCGCCACTTTGTCACCGCACCGGCGTACCAGAGCACCTCGGGCGAGACAGATGCGCAAGCACTGGCCTTTTTGCAGCTGTCCGTCAACCTGTTCGAGGGAAGCCGGCTGGTGTGGCGGGTGAAAAGCCAGTACAGCGAATCGAGACCCATTCAAGAGGTGCGGAACCGGTTCAGGGGCACGGTACAGCCCGACCCCGTTTCTGGTGTGCCCACCGACGCGTCGCTATGGGTCCCCTACCAAATGCCCAACTTTGTCACCCCGCGCTTCGCTGATTTCCCGTCGGGGCACACGTACTTCGCCGCGTGCTTCGCGAGCACCATGACCCACTGGTTCGGTGCCAACATCGACGCCGCCAACTTACCCGTAGTTAATGCAACTTACACCAGCACCAACTTGACGGTCCTGACACCCCTTTTTAGTGGCGCCCCCGACCGTCAAACTTCTTTCGGCACCTTTTTCGTTGCGCAGGGCGGCAGCGAAGTTCAGCCGGGCGTTGCACCGGCGGGGTCCGTCACGCTGGACTGGAGCGCTTCCACGTGGACACAGCTGGCCGACGACGTGGGTCTCTCGCGCTTCTACGGAGGCATTCACGCCATGTCCGCGTACTACGGAAGCCAAGCGCTGGCGAACGCGCTCACTCCGCTCTTGCACACCAAGTGGGAAATTTCTTCTTTGTAAGAGGATGAAAATATTAAGTTAGTGGTATTATAGTATACAACAACACCACCACTACTCGCGCGCCCCAAATTTACACTACAAACATGTCTATGCTTAAAGAAATCTTCGGCCAGTGCTTGACTGTGAATGGCGACGTGTCGTGCGGCTCGTTAAGCGTGGCCGAACTGTCCGTTTCTGGAGCCATCCAGCAGAATCCCGTGCGGCTGGGAGACGCCATCACGGGAATTCTTAACCAGGGGCGCAACTCGGTCGCCATCGGCGCGGGCGTAGGCGTTTTGAACCAAGGTGAGAATTGCATTGCGGTGGGCACAAACGTGGGTGTGAGCAACCAAGGACAGGGCGCGATTGCCATCGGTGTCAACGCAGGAGTCACCAACCAGCATCCGTACAGCGTATGCATTAACGCGGATGCAAACACGATTCTGGACTCCACCCAGAGTTCCAGTCTTTTCATTAACCCCGTTCGCGGCCTGGCAGCGGCGCAACTGGCGGCAGCTGCGCCGCTATACTACAACCCGACCTCGGGCGAAATCGTGTACCTCATCACACCATAACTTACAAAAAGTCTACTTAAGTTTTCGACTGACGCAAACGGATAAAATTATTAGCTGGCCGATCGACGCGTCTGGTGTGTTTAAACCATGACTTATAAATCCATTTTTTCCCCCCTCGAAACAAAGAACACCTCTTTTAACACTGTACGGGGATCGACATGCACGACCAAGCGCGCAACTTCACCCTGTTCCTAAAAGCCGTGTTTGCTGACTCGTTTCGGAACAAACGTGTGTTGGACGTGGGGTCGGGCGACATCAACGGCAACAACCGCTTTTTGTTCGACAACTGTGAGTACCACGGCAACGACGTCATCGCGGCCGCCAACGTCACGGTGGTTTCACGCACCAAGGACCTCGAGTTCGCCGACGCGAGCTTCGACACCATCATCTCCACCGAGTGCTTCGAGCACGACCCGGAGTACGCGGAATCCTTCCGAAAAATCTACCGGATGCTCAAACCAAACGGGCTGTTCTGTTTTAGCTGTGCGTCCACGGGTCGACACGAACACGGCACGCGGCGCACCACACCGCACGACTCGTACGGCACCATCGGGCAGCAGGCGGACATGAGCGACTACTATAAGAACTTGACGATCAAAGACGTGGACGCGGTGCAGAACCTGGACTCTATGTTTTCGTCCTGGAAGTCGTATTATAATGGGCACAGCTGTGATCTGTATTTTTACGGTGTAAAACGGGGTCCGCGACCGGAGCCGCCGGTGTACGAGGACTTTGGCGTCGTAGAAACAACTCTTTAACGTTTATTGTGTACATAAAATAAAAAAATGACAAACTGGTTTTAATGAGCCATATACTTAAGCGTCAACTCCTAAAAGCGAGTCAATGGACCGCCACCTAAACCATCATTGCAATATAATTCCTTTAAACGTCGGTTTTCCACGAATTCAGTGGGAATCCCGTACCACGGATTCGCTTTCAACCGCAAATATCGGAAGACTTTGCGCATTTTTCGTTCCAACCTTGTGTACGTCCTATTCGGCGTGTTGGTGTTGCGGGTAAGTTCGACGCGGTCGAGAACATGAATCCAAAACAGCAGCTCGTTGAAATTAAAACCCCGATTACAAATATCACGCCAATGTTGCGACTCAAAATAATAACCAGGTCTTTCAAAATACTGAATAACCGAAAACAATTCTTTTAGAAATAACCGATAAATCCCAAAGGCGTCGACAGGTTCATCCGCGATTTCGCAAATATAAGCGAGCGCGTCGTCCAGGTGTTGTTTGTCGTTTGTAAATACCCGGAACGACGTCACGATAAGACAGGTGGTACAATCGAGAAACTCCATGTTGGTAACAGGGTTCGCTAGTATGTGCGGGACGACCGGGTGGCTTTGGTGGAAAGACTGATCCGTGACAACAACTTCATTGCAGACACTGACTTTGCATTCGATCGATTCACGTGACAACCGCACGACTTCCGCCATGACGGCAGCGTTACCGCGCGTGCGTTCTTCTTTCGCGGCGGCGGCGACAACCTCGGCGTGCGGGGGGATGTACGCGCGTCGTGCAAAGTCCGACAGTTCGACGTGTTTTTGCCGCTGCGTGTCCAGCTCGGCCTCCAACGTGCGCATCTTGACGCTCGCCGCCGTGACGAGCCGATGGGCGTCTTTGTTTTGGTCGGTGAGTCGCGTAACTTGTTCGCGGAGCTCGGTCACGATATCGCCGTTGCGCCGTTCACGTCCGATAAGTTCCTCCTTTAATTCGCGGTGCAACTGTACGTTTGCCGTCTGTACTCGATCAACTTCGTCGTGGAGCTGCGTGACAACTTCGTGGATCCCTCGACGTAGCCCTTCGAGTTGGGCGGGTAAGACGTCGAGTTCGGCCTCCAACGTGCGCGTCCTTAAAATCGCCGCTGTGACGAGTTTTTCGGCGGCTTGGTTTTGTTGACTGAGTTGTGTAAACTGCTCGCGTAGCTCGACCACGAACTTGTCGTCGCCCGCGTGCAAGTCGTTAAGATCTTCCTTAATTTCTCGGAAGACGTCGGTGTTGGTGGCACGGACTCGGGCGACTTCATCGTAGAGCTGCGCGACAACTTCGTCGGTTCCTCGACGTAGATCGGCAAGTTCGGCGGGTAACTGGTCGACGTGCTCGATGCGTAACTGCTTGAGTTTTGACGTGGTGTACACAAACGCGTAACAAAAGGCGACGGCGTACCCGAACAAACAAAGGTAAAAGTTGCACGTCTGTGAAATTTGTGTGAGTTGTGCGTCGAAGACCACGAGGTCCGAGAGCATTACGTAGAGTTTTAGACTTGTGAGACCACCACCCGACTCAAACTTTTGCGTTGAAATGAAAAACGCGTCCGTTTGCTCAAAATTATTTTTAGTTTGAAATCTTTCAGGTACCTTTCACCACCGGCGTCGAACCTGTTCCCGCTAGGCATTGTACCCTGTGACGCGAATGATAACGCGGTGGTAGGCCAAATACCCCGTGGCGCTTACGGGTGAGAAGAACACGCTGGTAGGGTGTGACGTTGCGTCGGACATCGGAAGCGGCGGTGAAAATACGATTCTGGGGTATAACGCGGGGGGGGGGGGGTAACCACCGCAGCCAACAATGTGTTACTTGGAGCATACGCTGGAAACAACTTAACTTCTGGAAATAGCAATGTCATTATTGGACACGAAGCCGGTTCGGGTCTTATTTTAGGAGGTCGAAACGTT
>Ga0208718_1000082_pt1 | contig 17253 bp, 15 predicted proteins | sample LakMenE29Apr09ns_FD_150743 | JGI IMG/M metagenome (GOLD analysis project Ga0208718, IMG submission 150743) | Freshwater microbial communities from Lake Mendota, WI - 29APR2009 deep hole epilimnion ns (SPAdes) | ecosystem: Environmental > Aquatic > Freshwater > Lake > Epilimnion/Euphotic zone ...
CGTAATTGCTAACATTCACGTCGTTCCTGTCCGTCCGCAACACCAAGATATTACTCGTAGCCATCACATAATTACTCATATTCGCATCATTCAAATCTGTCCTCGCCACCAAGATATTGCTTGTCGCCATCACGTAATTACTGGCGTTCGCGTCATTCAGGTCGTCCTTGGCGTTTAACACGTCCCTTGTGTATAAAAGGAGGTTGCTCATACTGGCGTCTCGCTCTCGAATGGTGGCATTCAAGGTTGCGACGTTTTCGAATAGCAAGTCGCTATTGTTCGCCCCGAGACTCAATATTTTACGGTCAAGGTCTTCGATGATATTTTTACCCGCTACATTGAATATATTGCCACTGATATATAAATCGTTGCTCGTGCGAACGTCGCCGTAATACTGGATGTTTCCCACCTTGTCAATGAGTAATTGCGGATGCTCGAATTGATTGTCGCGGTAATTAAACAACAGGTTGCCATCATAACTATATATTTCGTTGATGAGACTGCCTCGGTCGAGCGTCTCGTCCTTCACAGAACTCGCAAAGATGATGTGCGGTTTCAAGTTTGCCTTATTGAAGTTCGTCAGTTGTATGTTTAGATTGCTATTTTGAACGTATCGCCTGTAATATTCGTCAATCCGAATCGTATTACTTAAACTCGCACCATATATTGCGAATTCGTCCTGATACAGATTCGAACCAACATAGATTAACTCCGTGTCATACGCACCATCAACAATCTCATTCGACGTCTGGATACTCACGATATTCGAAATATTATTCGCTGCGATAGCCGCGGTAGAAGCGATAGCGTAGCGGATATTCGAACTATAATTTATGATATAGTTGCTATTCGTCATCGTATTCGGGAGCGTATTGGAACTGTTGATGCTCGTCCTGTTTGTTCGATGGATTGCGAACCTACCTGTATAGGCAAATGTTAGGTCTGTGCCACTCGTGTAATTATAACTGACGATATTCGACGTCTCCGATACAATATACACGTTCGATAGCGAATAGTTGTCGTCCAATTTGATTAGATTTTTATTCACAAATACCTTCGATATATTCTTCGTCCTGCTATTCACCTTCGGCAAATAACTATATATTTCGTTTTTTAAAGAAATAATATTACTTGTCCTATCTCGTCCCACATCCACGACTCTCGTATAGTTCGAAGTGAATACCGTGTTCGATGTCGTCATCTCCGTCAGATACGACGGGATATTATAAATGTTGTTAAAGATACACGAAAAATTGTAATTCTTATTCATAATCGTATCATCAAGCGTGATGTTAAAAATATTCGACGTTTGATTATTTACAAGACGCATCTCGTCAAGTCCGATAATCTCATTCGTCGCATCCGACAATTGCGGAGTGATGTCAAAAAGCACACGGTCGTTTTCGAGCAAGTTCTCCAAGTTGAACTCTAAGCGATACGACGGCGTCGTGTCTATCTTGATGTCCCTCGTGCTATATCCGCCGTTTATGATATTCGCATTCGACGTATTGAACTTATACGTCAAATCGATATTCGAATGTTTCGATAGATAGGTGATTTCCTTCACGGCGTGTAGCGTCTTATACACAACCGTATTCGGATTGTCTATATTACTTCCGAAAATATCAAACGTCGGCACATAAACCGACGAAATCGTATTGTTAAACGCTGTATTGAATGTTTTCGCATTGTTATCCCATCCGACGCCGCCACCTGTCGCTTCCTTCGAAAATACGATATTGCTACTATTGACGGTCGCCTTCGTATAGATGTAATCCTTCGTGTATCTCGCATTGATGAGCATCGTCTGTTCGTCGTATTCGCTGTTAATCGACATCGTCTGCTGTGGTGTCGTTTCGTTGAACCCGTAGCGAACCCCGTCTCGCAAATTAATACCCGTCGTGTAGGGGTCAATCGTTAATATATTGAGCATATTGTTGTTGTCTGGTTCGTTTCCCACGTCTAATACGGCGACATCCACAGTGAAACGATAGTTATTCTCGCTCCCTCCACTGCTTATCGTCGTATATTTATTGCGGTCTCCTGCGATATTCACCATATTTATTTTCACAGGATTATAACTGTTCGTCAATTGTAATCCGTATTTATTGTCATCGTCGATATGCAAAGTGATGTTGCTATTGTATCCACTCGCCCCCTGTCCTACATGCATATAGGTCTTTGAAAAACTGTTGTTAAACTCGACAAACGGATGATAAAAATGGTTGTTGCTGTCGTTCTTGTAATAACTAAATGTTAAGTTCGTATTGTCGGTCGCGACATCATTGTTATTGGATACGAGGATTTGAACCATATTCTTTATGTTCGTAAAGCGGTCTTTGTCGTAATTCACGTTAAAGTCATTGAACTTATAGATACCCATCTCAATCGCCGAATAATCGTGGTTATTGCGAATGTTATTATTCATACTCGTCAAATTATTATCCGTAAGCACATTCGACGTGTAGGTGATAAACTTCGCAACCGAGAGCCTATCGTTATTCTGCTTAATCACAAAGGGAATGTCGGTATTCACAATCGAATCCACAACAATCGACTGTGTAGGCTTGAATACGATGTTCTTCCCCGAATACTCGATATCGTTATAGTCTATGATATTTTTATAAATAATATTTGACACTGAGACTACGTCGATATACTTTGCCAATTCTGTAAGCCCCTCTACCTTTTTGAGGCGAAAGTTGAAATTATTACTGCCGCTACTGCTATTGTCGATAATATTGATATTCCCATAAACATCCAAGTCGCCGAAAATGGATACCGCGACATTCGTGTTCTCATCCAAGAAATCATACGACACGTTCGGGTTGTTAAAATCCACGTGGTAATTCGAGTTGAGCGTATTGTAATACATCGACATCCCGAAGTTCGTCGGTTCAATCGTCTTATCCGTGTATCCGATTTGAAGTGGTCCGATTCTCGCGACATCCCGCGAATCGATATCGTTGAACTTGTGGTTTTTATAAATGAACCATCGCTCCAAATCCCTATCGTTCCTTAAATCCCTGTCGTATTCGCAAATGTCAATCCCGCTATAATCGGCGTTGTTGTGAAGTCCGCCTCCGCGAACCCCTCGATAGATGCGGATGACAGAATGATTGTAATCTTCGATAATCGTATTGCGAATCTGTAAAGGTGCATGAACGTCTTCTCCGCTCCACCCAAGCGATATCTTCTTATTCGTATAAAAACTCCCGAGATTGTTCGTGACTTGTAGCGTCTCGATAAGTTTATCATTTTGATAATACATATCGCTATTGATACCCTGTTTCACATTCAACCCTCGCATCTTCGCAGAATATGCCGAGATATTGTCGTAATTAATACAGTATTTATAAGTATTCTCATTGTATATATTGAAATAATTCTTCGCACCGTTATAGACAAACCCCGACATCTTCGTTATCACATCGTCCTTGTAAATGTTATACTCGGTAGCGGCGATTTTGCCATTAATATCCAAGTGAATACCTTCGTGCGGTAATTTCGTGTTTATGCTAACGCCCGTATTGGTTATCGACAGTGTCGGCGGCGTATTGATTAAGTTCGGGCGAAACACGTTGTTCTCTAACGACGATATATCGAAGGATGGGTAAAAATACACGTTGTTCTGTTTCCCCGCTACCTTGTTCGTATTCACGAGAAGACTGTTGTCATAGAAGTCCAGATACGAAAGTCGCCCGATATTCGCGATATATTTGTCGGTATTCACCTTATCCTGTATGATAATCTCGAAATTATTACTATTATATAAACTGCTCGACTTAAACACATTCACTACGCCCCTGAATCCCTCGCCCGTATTCTCGCCGACGCTCAATTTATTCGGGAAACTGATGTTGCGATTCGCATCGAGGTTCGCGATATTACTATGAACGTAGGTGAAGAAGTATTTGTTGCCATCGTCCGTATTGCTCGTTATCGTCGTATATCCAAGCGTCGCGTCGCTGATATTGATGGGATTCACGCGGATTCCCCCAATCATCAAGTCATTCGCAATATCCAAGCGATTCATCGAGAGCGTCGTCGTATTCTCAAAACTCGCTGTCCCGCGAAACGTCGCGTTTTCAGATACGATGAGGCTATTCGCCTCGATACTCGGGGCGGTGATAGAGTTTGTGGCGTTTATCGTCTTCGCATTTAGCGTCTCGCGAACATCTACGATATTAAAGGAATAACGGAGTCCGTTGAACGCCCCCGCGGTTATTTGCGACGGACGAATGCTACCTACGCCGTCCGCACGAATATAGACTTCGTCAATATGCTTGTAATTGTTTGTAAAGTTGTCATAGAGGATGATGTCGTCGAACTTTGATACGCCCTTCACGTCGAGACGCGTCGGGTTCGCAAACGCCGTGTTCGAACTGATGCCGTTCGTCAAAATATTCTTGTAATATACCACGTTTATCGCCTGATTTTTCCCGATACACACGTTCCCGTTGTTATCTATCGTCATTGCCGCGTAATCGGCGTCTTTCGCGTATCTCGGCACGGCTTCTCGGGTATATAAGGCGTTGATTTCAACCGCCGATTTATTCACGTGAAACTCCAAGGGCATCCCTTTCGTGGTGGAGATGACTGCGGGGGATATGTTGCTACCGCCAATGATACCGATGCTCAGTTTGGATAATTCGTTCGTGGTGTAATTGTAGGTGTCGTTTCGCAAGGCAATATGGATGTTGTTGTAGTCGTTGTTCGGCGTCGAATTGATATTCAACGGATGCTGGTTGTAATTTGTATCGACCAACCCGCCTAACGTTAGGTAATTGGGCGTATAGATATTATTTACGGGATACGTCAAATCATAGAGATTGTTGTAGTAGGTTACGACGCCCGTTTTGAATGGCTGGGACTCCGACAAGATATTTATGTTTTTTATTAAATCAATGAGGGCATTGCTACCAATCTCTCCGCTAATCGAGATGTTGCTGAACTGGATGCTGTGGGCGTTAATGATGCCGTCGCACTGGATATTTCGATTGACGTAGAGAGACGCGTTCGGTTGCCTGAAATTCGAAGTGATAAACCGCGACGTGTTGATGGCGACCCCCTCGTGATTCACATACATATTCCATTTCGTATCCAGTTGATTGCTGTTATTATTCGCAGTTCCCAGTCCATCCCCGACCACCAAGTATTCGTTATCATATAAGGATAGACGCTGGATGTCGGGAATTGTTTTTATACCGATACCTAACGAATCCACTTTGATGAGTGGTTCGGTATCCTGAATAATAAAATCATCCATTTTACTATATGTAATAAAAGAAATAAACAAATAATATTTATATAATAAAAAAATGATATAAATACATCGGCGTTCTTCTTTTGAAGGAAATGAAACGCATTCAAGGAATCCATAATAAAACGCAGGAAATCGACATAATCAACCAACCCTATAATAACAAGAATGTTCTCTTACAGAGCGGCGATTTGACGACGATATTCAATCAGAACGGGCTGAATGGCATCGTGTTTAAGAATCTCGACTTGTATCGCGTAGCGTTCGTTCATAAATCGTATTGTACGATGAAGAACATCGACTTTGACAAAAGCAACGTGAATTGTCCGCCCGATTGCCTACCGCTCCAAGATATGTCCTACGAACGCCTCGAGTTTCTTGGCGATTCGCTAATCGGTATGATTGTCGCCAACTACCTATACACGCGGTTTCCCGACCAGAACGAGGGATTCCTTTCGAAAATCAGGACGAAAATCGTAAATGGACGGATGCTCGGCTATTTGTCCGATAAAATAGGTTTCCCGAAGTTCGCTATCATCTCGAAGCAAGTCGAGGAATCGGGAGGCAGAAATAACTTTAAGATTATGGAGGATATATTCGAAGCCTTCATCGGGGCTTTGTTTCTCGACTTCCAGACTGAGAGCGACAAGGTTCAACTCCCGAACACGATAAGCATCGCCCCATTCACGGGGGCGGGATACTTTCTGGTGGAGAACTTTATCATCTATATCATCGAGAATTACATTGACTTTTGCGAACTGATACGAATTAAGAATAACTATAAGGATATGCTTGTATCGTATATGATGCACAACCTCCAAGATATTCCAAAGTTCTACGAAGTAAAGGTGTTGATGAAAGATAATGTCCGCATATTCACATACTGTATCAAAGACAGGAACAATGCGATTATCGCGACCTCCACAGGTAGCAACAAGAAGGAGGCGGAGAACAATACCGCGAAAGAGGCGTTGCTTTACTACAACATCGATATATGCGAGTATAGTTCAAGCATATAAACAAAATATATAATTTTATAATTACATTATTAATGGATAAATTGAATATCACGCATCTCGTTTTATCTGGCGGGGGTATGCGCGGTGTCATCTATATCGGTGCGATACGATACCTATACATCGAGAACTTACATCAGAAGATTACGCATATCGCCGCCAATTCAATCGGCTCTTTTGTGGCGTTATGTATCACGTTCAAACTGACTATCGAAGAGATTGAAGAGATTATTTATAATTCAAAAGACGACAAGGAACTATGTAATATCCCGACGAAGAACTATTATCGCATCATATCCAAATTAGGACTCAGTTCCATCTCGCATTTTATGGAACATTTAAAAAAAAGACTGCGTATCAAGTATGGCGAAGCGGACGGCGATGGTGAGGGGGGCGGGGGTGAAGTGGATACGGATGCGGCGGATGCTGCGGACGCGATTAGCCGAATGACCTTTAAGGAGGTATCGCAACGGTTCGGTGTCAATCTGTATTTCTCGACCACGAACATTAATCGATGTGAGAATCGTATTTTTTCCATTGAGGATACGCCAGACGTATGTGTATTTACTGCGTGTGAAGCGTCTATGGCGATTCCCTTGCTATTCACGCCGATTGTGATTGATGACGAGTATTACTATGATGGGGCTTTTACGAATAACTTTCCGATTAAAATATTTTCCCACATATCGAAAGAGAATATCATTGCGATGCTCTTGTATAAAGAGAGAGCCGAATACGTGCCGACGAAAACGAAAATCAACATCTTTTATATCCTACAACAAATCTGTAAAATGTTTGAGATATTACGCGTCAATCAAGTAACCATCAATGAACTCAATGCGGATGACAAGGACTACTATTTTATGCCTAAAAATATAAATATGAAGTATTCGATGAATGTGATTGTCAATCGCAGGGGGGTGCGTTTAGATTTGTCGGCGGAACAGATAGACGAAATGATATTACACGGGTTCAGTTGTATGGCAGAGTATATCGATAAACGCAAAGCGTTATTGTATGAGAAGAATAAGGTGCGACTATGCGACACTGCGGATTTATTGGAGTGATACGAGTCTTTACGAGTCTTTACGAGTCTTTACGAGTCTTGTTTGTAAGACTCTTGGAGCGAGTAGAGGAGCGAGAGTTCGTTAATGCGTTTCTAACGGCACTTGACATTCTAATATATATAATAATACTATATTATAGTATATATTATATTAAAAATGAATGCTAATGGCGAACCCTATATATTCCTCTTAGATTTGGACGGGACTATCATAGGCGATTGTAGTTATCAATGCGACATCTATAATATTCAGGAGATTATCAAGAAAAACATAACCATCAAGAATCACAATATCCAGTTGGGGGATTTGACGAAGTATAAGACGACGTGCGACAAGATGCTCGAAAAATGCTACGATTTACAGTCGAAATTGCTAAGACCCCACTTCGCGACCTTTATGTCCGAGATGAAAAAGCGGTTCGCGAACTGCTACTTTTTTATTTATACGGCGTCCGAGAAAACGTGGGCGAATAAAGAGATATTGATAATCGAAAAGCAGAACAACATCAAGTTCAATCGCCCCATCTTTACCCGCGACAACTGCTTAAAGGATGCGTCAGGTAATATTCGAAAATCCGTTCATAAGATACTACCGCAACTATTAAAAGCGATGAAGATGCCTAAGACACACGCTATCACGAATCATATCATCGTTGTCGATAACAACCCGACGTTCGTGGATTATACCGACAACCTGCTTATCTGTCCCACATACGATTACCTGAAATTTCATAATCTATGGGAGAATATCCCGCAAGAATACGCGAAAATATCCGAGTTGAAGCACTTCGTATCACGGCTCATCTCCAATAAAAAAATGTATATCCGAAACAACCCGTCGAATACAATCGTATTGGAGAAATTACACCGATGGCTCTATCGCAAATATAAAAAAATAAATAACTACAATATGAAGTTCGCAAACGACTCCTTCTGGCTTAACCTCGCGACTCTCATCAAACACCACAACATCACGGCGTTTAATAAAAAGACCGTTTCGATGCTTTCAAAAAGCATATAAGGAAGGAGCGAAGCGACGAAGCCAGTGAAACGGCGAAGCGGCATAGCATATAAATAGATGACACATAGTATTATATTATATACCTATTTTGAATTATGAATGTTCCTGCCGCTTCTGCCGCTGCTACCGCTGCTACCTATATCAGTTTCGATATCGGGATTAAGAATCTCGCCTTGTGTATCTTGGAAAAGACGGAGGAAGAAATCCACATATTAGACTGGCGTATCATCTCGTTAGCCGAGAAGAAAAAGGACATCAAGGGGATTGACGACATCGCCGAGCGGATATATGTAGAACTCGATAATGTCGTCGGTTTCTTAAAGGGCAAGGGGATTGAGAACATCGACTATGTGTTGATTGAGAACCAACCGTCCAACCTAAACGGGATGATGAAGTCCATTCAATACATCATCTATTGCTATTTCAGTCTCCTTAAATACTGGGACAAAATCGTCGAGAACGTGGTGCTTGTGAATGCGGGACTGAAAACGAAGACGCACGATTTCAAACCAGACATCCAAGTTAAAATGGAAGAGACTCCAAAGTCCGCAAAGAACATTAAGGGGTTTCGCAACGATAAATATAAAATGAATAAGCGGACGAGCATCGAAATCTGTAAAAACTACATTAAAGATGATGCGACGCTATGCGAAATCTTTGACGACAACAAGAAGAAAGACGACTTGTGTGATGCGTGTCTCCAAGCGGTCGCATATATACGGACGGCTGCTACGGCGACTGCCGCTGCGAACGCTAATGAAGACAAGAATAAAACAAAATATAATAAAGTATCCTTTAAGGAAGTCGCAGACGTATCCGCTGTCTCCTTAGTGGCTTGACGGGCTTGACAGGCTTCTTTTTCTTAGTATCCTTAGGTTTCTTAGTATCCTTAGGTTTATTTTTTGGTATTTTAGGAATACGCCCACCAGAAGATACATTTGTTATCTCGTTGGGGACATCGTCCCTCCGTTGTGTTCTTTTTCGATAGTGTGGTGGTTCTATTCTTTTTTCTTTTCTTTTTCGATAGTGTGGTTTAGGTTTAGGTGATACATTAGGTGATTTAGGTGATACCTTAGGTGTTTTAGGTGCTACCTTAGGCTTCATAAGTTCATCATAGTAATTTACAAGATGGGAATAGCGAACATGAAATGTAGTCGATTTAAACTTATAGACTGTAATAAGTTCGGACAAAAGCGTTATATATTCTTCACGGTTCGATAGTAAATGTTTTATTTGTTTAATGGTTTGTTCTATTAACGGGACGTTTTTAATATCCTTTAAATAATAAGCAATTATATCGACACTATCAAAGACGGCATCCGTGATTGTAATGAACTCGTGTAGGTCATTTTGTGAATAATCAAATAAGGTACGCGAAGTCTGCGAAGTCGGCGAAGTCGGCGACGACGCTGGTGCTATTTTTTTGGAACTGGATAGACTGAAACGACTACTCCTCTTTTCGGATGTTATATTGGTAGCACGAGAGAAAGTTTCAAATCTATCTTTTGCTTTCTTAAACGTTTTTTTTATTGTTTCAAAAGTCTCTTTAAACTCTGCGTATTCTTCCACACACGCTACCAATATTTTTTCAATAATTGTTAGAAACGATGTTATACGTTTGTTCTCTGCGACTATCTTAGCACGTATATTCTTATCGGTTAAGGGTTCAAATAATGTAAATAAACCGTCATCAGGAAATAACCCTTTTCTTATTTCAGATTCCGCGATGGTGGCTTGTCTAACGACGCCATCAACTTTGTATATTCCGATAACATTATTCGCATTTGTTATGCGTCTCTTCGCTTGTTTAAATAAAGTATCTAAATGTTCTCTTTGTATGTCATTTATTACACCCCATTTGCTATACGTCCATCGTATCTGTTGCTTACTTAATGCGTATATATTTTCAACATCTTTACTTTGTGATATAGGTACAGATATATATAATAATATATCAAATATTCTCATAGCAAAATGATTGAAATACCGTGTTCTCAATTCGATATAATAGATAACCAATATCTTCCTTTCTTGAATTTCATCTCTTTGCGGAATAATAGCCTTCATCAACCTCGCTTTTCCTGCTGCGTCCATATATGTTATCTATTATTAAAAGATTTTATAATATCTTCTTTCTCTTTAATTTTGTTATAAGTTCCTTCTTCTTATAAATAATACGCACACCATCTTTCGTCGTCGAAAGTTTAATTTGGTTGGCTTTACATAGCCTCCTGATGTCTTTCATATTCATATCTGCGTGATTTGATTTCTTGGGCTTCTTCGCGGTGGGCTTCGTGGGCTTTCGTCGTCCGCCAGAAGGTGGGAGTTTAAGTTCATATACTGGCGGTTGATTTGTTTTCAAATACTCTGTCAAATACTTTGATTCAATTTGTTCTTCAAATATCGCTTTATATGTTGTATCAAGTTTGTCTGTCAATACTTTCCTCTCTTTTAATATTTGTATAATAGTATCGTATGAAAATTCCTGTATCTTATAGATTTCATTGCGAAATGAATCTAATATTCTATAAATTGACTCTTTATCATTCTGATTAAGTTTATTCTTCGATAAAAAACTATGTGCGATTTCGTCAATAACTTTGAAAATTTGACGAAAAATATTTTTGAACTCTTCCATTTCATTTGTAACTATATATTTTAATAGATTTTCGTGTTGGTTATCCGCGAATATATCTTGACCTATGTGGGATATTTCGGTTTGAAATTTTTCTAATCTATCCCGCATTTGTGTATGTGATTTTAAAAGTAGCAATTTTAGTTGTACAGCATAATTTTTTAAATTATATAATGACGATTTAAAACTTGGAACGCCAAACATTGTTATCAAATCAGCAGGTTTAAATAAATTATTAGCACTACTTTTGACAAATGGGTCAGTAAATAAATTAGTAATATAAGTAATCATCTCCTGTTGGTTTAGTATATTTGTGCCGATACCTTTATTCGTAATAACTACCTTGTCATAAATCGCATTCTTCATATCAAGTTGCCTTTTTCCTTTTTTTTCTTCCACAAAAGAAAACAAATAGATTTCATCCTTCTTATATATTCTTATTAGTATCTCCATAAAATATACTATTTTATCACTATACGCAATTAAAAATTCATATCTATCCTTAAAATACTTTATAAAAATTGGATTATATTTTGTTTGATAACGTAAATCAATTCCACTTGGAATAGGAACGTCAGGCAACTGTTTAGATGATGACTTCCTTACATTATCAGTAGGGACAGGGACATAATATCTCAATCCTTTTGATACTTGTGGTGTTGTGTTTAAATTGTCATACGTTGGGTTATGCACCTTATTTTTTTCAATTAATTCATTAATTCTTTCTTCTTCTTCTATTGTTAAATTGGAGGCAATGAGAGGTGTTTTTCTAAACAAAGTTTTCTTGCTTTTTAAAATTATTAACTTGTTTTCGAGTAATTTTCTATCGTCAATTTCAAGAAGATTAAATGCAAGAGCGTATTCGATTTTATTTATTTTATCTTTTATATCGTATTCTAATCCTTTTTTTCTTTTGTTTTCATCATCAAACCTTTTCTTCATAGCATATAATGCTTGTGATGCTTGTGATGCTAAAAAACTCAATGTACCTTTTGTTGGGGTTGCTAAGTCATCTTTTTTTGTTTGTGCTGCTAAGTCTCCTACTTTATACTGAGAACTACGTCTAAACATGTAAAGTTCTTTCTATAAATATACAAACAAATAAAAAATATTCTATATATATAGAAACATAGTGAATGGCAGTTGGTGGCAGTAGTTGTAGTATGGAAGGAGGAGCAAAGAAGCCGAAGGCAAAGAAGGCAGCAAAGCGTAAATTAACTCCATATAACAAGTTTGTAAAGAAGATGTTTAAGGAACTTCGTATCAAATACCCCGACTATTCCGCACCCGCGATAATGAAAGAGATTGGTATCGAATGGAGAAAGACGAAAGCGTAAGCGAAGGCGTAAGCGAAGGCGTAAGCGAAGACGTAAGCGAAGACGCGAATCAGCAGTGGAACGTATTATTTTTATAAATTATATCGTATATAATATAGATTATGGACGCGAAATATAAGAAGCCATCGAACACGAACTACACTGTGTATAGCATCGCAAACTGTAAATACTGTGTGATGGCGAAAGAGCATCTCAAAAAGAAGGCAACGAAATGCACCACGATACAATGCGACAAGTATCTCGCGTCGTGTAGAGAACGCGATAACTTTTATAAGTTTATGAGGGAACACACCGTAATACCCTACATCCACTTTCCAATGATATTCAAGAACGGCAAGTTCGTCGGCGGATTAAAGGAGTTGTTAGGAAAGACGTAAGCGAATCTGATGAGCAAAGCATTTAAGCATTTGGGCTACTAAGTATAGTAGCGATTGAAGAAGCGATGACGAGCAAACAGAGCGTCGATGGCATCATCCTTGTGACGAGTTGCCAGAAGTATCGGAATACCCGATTGAAAGAGTTGAAGTTGAAAGAGACTTATGGGAACTGGAAGGTCATCCACGTCGTCGGCGATTTGTTTTTAGATTGCGACTACAAGATGGACGCGAACTTGATGACGATTAAATGCGAAGACTCGTATATTTATAATTTAAAAAAGTTCGTATTGGCATTACAGTATCTCTATGAAATGTTTGAGATACGCGACGGTGTGTTGCGTTCAAACGACGACTTGGAGTTCAACGAACAACTGCTCGTCGATTTCTTAGAAACCCCCAAGAAAATCGGGACGCTCGACATCGATTTCTTAGGCAGGTCTTCAACGGGGTATTCGCTCGTCGATTATCCATTCACCTACGAACCGCAAAGGGCGGCGACAAACTACCACTTGGTTCAATATTACGAGACGCATCCCGAAGACTTTGAGAACCCTCTACATAATATCAAAGGCGTCGATATATTGAAGTATTCGCGGATGCCTCATATTCCCGCGTTCTTACACGGTCCGCTCATCTATTTTTCGAATAAATCCTGTAAAATACTAATGAATCACCTGCGAAACATCAATTACGACATCTATCATTACGACGAACTATCGAACTCCTATCCTTATACAATCGACGACTTAACCTACCCGCTCGTATTACTTTCAAACGGCATCAATCTGCTACACGCCAACAACTGGCACAAGGAACTTGAAGGGTCTCCCGCACACACCACGCAGTTCCCGTATGCGATTTGCGGTAATCAAGAGAACAGCCCCGATTGTATCGCGTTCCACACAAATAAATATAAATGATGAATGATGAATGAATGATTCATCATTCATCATAAAAAGTATATAAATAATATACTGTTTATTAACATAAATATAACTATGATTGCCGTGAATGGAATCATTCTTGTGTTGAGTTGCCAGAAACATCTGCCTACGCGAGTGAAGCATTTTAAACTCCCGAAGGGTGAATATGCGGGATGGAAGGTCGTCTATGTGATTGGCGATTTATTTTTAGATTGCGACTACAAGTTCGAAAACGAGTTCTTGTTCGTTAAATGCGAAGACTCCTATATTCATCTGTTAAAGAAGTTGGTGCTTTCTTTGAAATATCTATATCAAACCTTCGACATCAAAGAAGGCGTTCTACGTGCGGGGGACGACTTGCTATTTAACGAAGATATGCTTGTGAAGTTTTTGAACTGTTCTAAGTATCACAAAGACGGCGTTCGAGTTATCGATAGCGGAGGCGGAGACGGTGAAGCGATTGACTTCTTGGGACGTTCGCCATCGGGCAAGAACCTGCTATCACACGAGATATCCGATGCGGATATTAAAAACACGATACGGGATACATTTATGGCAGACTACTATATGTGCCATCAGGAAGACTTTCACAACCCTCAGCATAATCTGGTAGGCGTCGATATCTGTAAATATATGATGCGTCCTCATATACCCGTGGGTCCGAGTGGCGTCATCTATTATATCTCAAACAAAGCCTGTAAGATATTAATCAATCAATTGGAAAGCATCGGCTACAATATCTTTCATCACGACGAATATACCAACTCGTATCCTTACACCATCGAGGATTGTGCGGTATCTTTCATCCTGTATTCGAACAAGATTAGTTTCATCCACTGCCTCGCTCTCTATGAAGATTATACGAATCTCAAAGATAAAGAAAACGACGCCAAAAGTCTTATCGCGGTTCATACGAACCTCAATAAATATTAAGATATATATGGATATATAAAAAGGATATAAGGCGGTATTGATAACAATAATACAATCGAATGATGATTGCGGTCAATGGCATCATTCTTGTGTTGAGTTGCCAGAAACATTTACATACGCGTTTGAAGGAACTGAGACTCCCGAAGGGTGAATATGCGGGATGGAAGGTCGTCTATGTGATTGGCGATTTATTTTTAGATTGCGACTATACGCTACGAGACGACTTGATGGTCGTTAAATGCGAAGACTCCTATATTCATTTGTTAAAGAAGTTGGGATTGGCATTGAAGTATCTCTATGCGATTTTCGATATTAAAGAGGGTGTTTTGAGAGCGAACGATGACTTGATATTTAACGAGGCGATTCTCGAAACCTTTTTGCGTTCGCCGAAGACGATAAATGCCGATGGCGAGTCCGATGCCAATGGCGAGTCCGATGCCAATGGCGAGGAGATACATTTCTTAGGCAGGTCTTCGTCGGGGAAAAGCCTGTTCGAACGCGATTTGTCGGTTGCGAATAAACCGCCATCCAATAGCAATCACCTTGTCTATTATTACAACGACCATCCTGAGGATTTTGAAAATCCGCAACATAACATCAAGGGCGTTGATATATCGAGATATACGAAGCAACCTTGTATTCCTGCGTTTCTATTCGGTCCGTTGTATTATTTATCCAACAAAACCGCAGGGATATTAGTCGAACATCTCGAAAGTATTCAGTATGACGTCTTTCATTATGACGAAAGAACCGATTCCTATCCTTACACGATTGAAGACTGTGGCGTATCCTTCATCTTCTATTACAAGGGTATTAATTTCATACACGCGGAAAACTGGCATCACAACGACGATAACTATGTTCGCAGTGTAAGCGGCGTGAGCCACGAAAACAATACGGGTGTGATGGCGATACATACGAATATGTATAAGTAAAAAATATAGATAGAGACATAGACATAGAATATATATATATATTTTTAGACTTTCGAAAGGATGTAGGACATCTCAAATGTCGCATAGGAATAAAGGTATTCGGGGATAGGAATCAAGCGATACCTCAATTGATTTACAAACCCTCGCATCTTCTCTATGATAGGATGCTTTTCTAAATTTTCGAATAAGAGTATAAACTTACATATTTGAATCGCAACATAGATTCTAAACTTGTGATATTTTACATCTAAGCAATTATCAAATAGGGTGTTCAATAAGCCCAGATATTTTAGTCCCATTTCATTTTTATTCAAACATAGCAACGATACCTGTTTTTTATCTGCTTTTTCAAACAAGATATTCGAACGCACCGATGACATTAGCAAGGTTAAGGAAGTGCTATTGAACCGCCTATCAAAGTTCTCTATGAAATTGTCCTTCAACTTTTCTTTGAACACCGACGTTTTTCCGACGGTTGATGAAGTAAATATTTCATATATCTTATAGATATTAACGTATGCCAAAATATTCAAGTCGAAAGAATCCCCAACGAATCCTTTGAATACCTTAATTTCTTCTGATTTTATATTTTGAAAGACGAGGGTTATTGGTTCTGTAAATGGTATCATAGCATCGAAGTAGTTCATCCAATACGGCATCCTTGTTCTCTATATTATTATACTTCATATTTATAATGCGATTTGTAGCCAAAATACTACTGTTCGCTATCACTGCTATATCAAAGTCCGACTTAAAGGCTAAGCCTGACGTTCGGAACGTTCGGAAGTCTAAATAATCGTGTCTCAAAATGCTGTGTCCTATATTCTTTCCAATGTGAATCCTCCACCTATTATTTACAAAGAGTTGTAGGACTTCTTCGGTTATAAAGTTGTGGTTCAGGGCATACAGTCTCATTATCGAAATAATCGAACATTTTGATAATATATGATGAAGGATGTCTTCGCTCGTGATGCTGAAATTCATGCGATTTGCTTTGCTGCTTTGCGGATTGCTTCGCTGCTTTGCGGTTTGCTTTGCGGATTGCTTTGCGAGTTTGCTTTGCGGATTGCTTTGCGGATTGCTTTGCGGATTGCTTTGCGGATTGCTTTGCGGATTTGCTTTGCGGATTGCTTTGCGGATTTGCTTTGTCCTTGTTATTAAATCACAAGGAAACTAATCATTTTTACATATTATCTTCTAAAAATAGAACATATAGAAATATAGTTATGAAACTGCGTTTTGGCATAACTTTTAGACTTTATAAAAAGAAATCTAATATCACAAAGTATATGCTTAGCAATACTTGTGATGCTTCTCAGGATATGTTAGAGAATTTCGAAAGGTTATAGAAGGTTCTTAACTATTTCTATAATCTTTTAAACTTTCTATAATCTTTATAAAAATAAATAATATACTTATTACATATACATATTATCATATTGATGGCAATACTACCCCCTGTGGATTCTCAAACGTTAGCAGAAGCGAAGTTGTATATATAGATATCTTTTTATTAAACTTTATAACTTTCTATAATCTTTTAGACTTTCCAAAACTTTTAGACTTTATAAAAAGAAATCTAACATCCCAAAGTATATGCTTAGTAATACTTGTGATGCTAAACACCGCTACTTCGTAGCGTATCTGCCGACTTTTAGGTAATATTTAGTAATATTTAGTAATATTTTGTTATCAGAATGGTAATAAGAATATGCTTTATTTTATCTAAAAAAGTAAGCCGATGCGT
>Ga0208718_1000088_pt1 | contig 16769 bp, 10 predicted proteins | sample LakMenE29Apr09ns_FD_150743 | JGI IMG/M metagenome (GOLD analysis project Ga0208718, IMG submission 150743) | Freshwater microbial communities from Lake Mendota, WI - 29APR2009 deep hole epilimnion ns (SPAdes) | ecosystem: Environmental > Aquatic > Freshwater > Lake > Epilimnion/Euphotic zone ...
AGTTATTTGTAGTTATTTGTAGTTATTTGTAGTTATTTGTAGTTATTTGTAGTTATTTGTAGTTATTTGTAGTTATTTGTAGTTATTTGTAGTTATTTGTAGTTATTTGTAGTATAACGTATATTATCTAATATTATTTAATATTATCTGAATTTACAAACTAACAATTTTTAACTTGTATTCTGTAGAACCACCTATACCATTTGGGTATGGTCTATATAATAATTGTGGTAGTGCATCATTTGGCCATTGAATATCAAGTTGATCATTATGCATACCTTTAACTGATATTAGACGTACAACTGTACCTGGTACACCTACTCCATCTACTCTACCAATCATAAATATACCATGTGTTCTAACAGTATCATCTCGTGGTTTAATAAAAACAAGATATACACCATAAGTTTTAGGAAATCCGGATATAGTTACAGGTAATGTGGAATTATTATTAAGAGTGACATATGTTGTTACATCTGCATCTGAACCATTTATTGTATTTATTGTAATGTCACCTGCAATCAAATCGTTAATATGTAAATCCGAATAATGTATTATATTTGTATTTATCGATGGGTCTTTATTGCTACAAACAAATGCAAATTCATTTTGTACTTCATCCCAAATCATCATTACATATTCACATGGATAAAGTGCATAATTTGATGTATTGTCAGGAATTGTAGTAAAATCTAGACCTTCAACTGGTTCTGGTTCACCTAAAATTCCAGTTTGATCACTTGTACTGTATATTGTTGCAGTATGGGTTAAACCAACGTAACTACGTATACGTCTAACCTGACCAGAACCTGTACCACTAGTAATTTTAATCCACCATCCATTATAATAATCGTTTGTACTATTTGCACTCATACTTAATTGTACAGTTGTTGCTGTATTAGAATTACCGGGAACAAGACCGGAATGGTCTGGTGAATCAGCAACAACATCTCCTGATGCAGAATCATTTGCTGATTGGTAACGTTTAATTGCTAAACCACCATCTGATGTACCTGTAGGAGCGTTATTTACAATAATCATGTTATCATCTATTGTAACTACTGTCGATTGTATAGTTGTTGTTACACCTTTGACATCTAAATTACCATAAATAGTAGTTGTACTGTTTGTTGTACCAATATATACTGGTACATTAGACGTATTTGTTGCAATTTGAATACCTCCTGATAAACTTGCACTTTCTAATTGAATAGTTCCATTTGCTGTCATATAAATACCACCATCTGCATTTGTTGCGTTTAATCTAATAGCTTCATTGCTAGTTCCAGATGATGAAATATTTACTCGTGAATCGGTATTACCAGTGACAGTAATGTTTAAATCTTGATTATTAGCATATGTAGTATTTGTATAAGTACTTGATGCTCCATATGTTGTCATTACAATTGAACCACCAGTTTGAGTTGAAGCATATAATCCACCCATTCCAGTTCTAATTGATGTATGTCCAATTGAATCTACTGGTTGTAATATTGAAATATTCCCAGTAGATGATGTTGTAAATATTTGTAAAGCTGTATTTGTAACATTTGTACCAGAACTTTTTAAAATTAAAGCTGAATCAGTATTATTTGTTAGACCAACAACCATATTTTGATCAGTACCAGCACTTTTAACAATATAATTTGATCCAGCACCTTGAGATGTTATATTAATTGCACCTGTTGTATTTGTAGTCAGTGTATATCCACCAGCACCTACTAATTGAGTCATTGAACCATTTCCTAATCCATTTGCTGTAGAAATTTGAATATTTGCATTTGTATTTGATGTATTAACTACCAATGCTGTATTTATATCATTATTACCAGCACTTTCTATTCGCAATTGTGAATCTGTATTACCATTTAAACCAATTGTTAGATTTTGATTTGCAGAATTTGAATTTACATAAAAACTACCAGTACCACCGTTTGCTGTAATAGCTACATTACCATTCGATGTAGTTTCTGTAATTCCGCCAGAACCTGACATAATTGAAACTTCACCAGTATTTGTACCAGATAAAATAGAAACACCACCATTAGGATGTGATGCTACTATTTTTACAGCATTAGAACCATTTAAACCACCGTATATTTGAGAATATCCTGTCATTGAATTTATATTAATATTTCCAGCAGTACTAACAAATTGTGCATCTGCACCAACTTGTATAAGAGCAGTATTACCACCTGTTACGGTAAATGGACCATTATTTGTATTTATATGCGTTTCAGTTAGACGTGTAACACCATACAATACATTTAAATTTTCATGAACGTTTAATGTTTTTGTAATACCTACTCCACCTGCGACTATTAAACTACCATCTGTATTACAAGTACTATTTTCTGTTCCATTTATAACACATCTTCTATTTACATTTATATCACCCCAGCCAAATTGAGTGACATCACTTCCTTGTTCCAAATTAACATCACCGTGAAATATAGTTGCTAGGGGGGATGACATATATAATTTTGTTAGTTACTAATAAATTATATATTTTAATCGAATTTTGGACGTTATTTATTATTTAATCAAAATTCCATACAGTATCCAAATTTAATGGGGAAACGTTTTTTATTCTTCTTCCCCCCCGTACTTTTAATTGTTTATCATTCGTATCTTCTCCGTCTTCTATATTACAAGTTAATCCTATTTTTTCTAGGTTATTTATTGGTCCTTTTGCAACAGAACATAATTGACCACATCTATCAGATGGACAGTAATACTCAACAGAATTATATTTTGGATCTGAATAATTTTTAAAAAAATTGTACTTTTTTATATAATTATTCAATGATATATACATGTTTTTTGAAAAATTATCTACGTATGTTGTATTAATTACAAAGCCTGAATTATTATAAAATCCTTCATCTGAATAGTCCTTCAAAACACCGGCGTGAGTTGTTATAAATACATTAAGATTTGTATCATTTGTATTTAATAATGTCATGAAATATTTTGCAAACCAATTCATAAATTCCCTTATATCACCAGGTTCGATACGTTCTCGTGGAAATGTTTCAACAAATGAAAAATCAAAAGCGTCTAATATACCAAGTTTTTGTAAATATTGTTTTTGTTCATCTATAGATTTAATACTATAACTAGGTGTTATTCTTATAGTTTCTCTACTTTTTTCTGAATATTTATCAAAACTTGATTCATCTATTTCTCTTAATAACGGAAAAACATATATTTTATTTGGTGGATTTTTCCATTTTCTTGTCATGTAATAAGATGTTTCCATACATCTAATTAAAGGTGAACATCCAACTACATTAAATGTTTCCATTCGTAAATTTTTATTATTGTACATACTACTTAATTGCCTTAAAATTTTATTAATAATACATCCATTATATATAGAAGCTTCCACACCAACATTTGTTAAGACAGGATCGTTTAATGGTAATATTTTACCTGATAATATATTTTTAGTAGACCCCTCTCGCCCTTCTCGTTCCATAAATTTGCTAGCATGAGATTTTGATATTACATCATGGTACACTAAATTTGACATTGCATTATGACAACCATATCCGTGACGTAGAAAGGCAAAATTGACATTCATCTTGTTATTTCTTATATTATAAATGTAAAATAAAAAAATTAAAATAATTTAGATTAGTTTGTAAATAAAGTAAAGATTGTAATCATTTTTACTAAAGGATTACAAAGTTATCGATATGTGTTTATTCTATGACAAGGTATATACATTTTAGTAGTTAAACTTAACTAAAGTAGTTGAACTTAAGTAAAGGTAGGTTCAGGAGTAATAGTAGATGTAGTTATTGCACGGAAGTTAGCATAACCTTTAGTATGATCAACAACATTAGTCGATGTATATTGCATTTGACCACCATTTGTAATTGAGAATGTCACACCTGTAACATCGCCAACATAAGAGCTGTTTACAACCCAATTACTAGCTTTCTTAATACCCTTAAGATTATAGTATGCATACTTGTTTCCTGATTCTGCCAAGATTACAACTGATACAATAGCATCAAATGCTCTAACAGAACCATTGAATGCAAATCCTGTTACATTTATAGCAGACGTTTGGTTATTAACAATTCTTGCATATCTTTCTCTTGCAATATCCCCCAAACTTGGAGAAACATCTACAGTATTAAATAAGATAGAACCACCTGAAGCTGATGTTGCTTCTTTGATAGGAGAATAATCATTTGTAGAAATTGTAACATTACCAGTTGTAACAAGCAAATTGTTTTCCAAAATAGAATCACCAGTGACATTTAAGGAACCTGCAGTAACAAATCCTTGAAGAATACTGTTTCCAGTGACGTTTAAGGCACCAGCAGTAACAGCTCCTCGTAGGAATGACTCACCAGTTACAGCTAAAGCACCAGCAGTAACAAATCCTTGAAGAATACTGTTTCCAGTGACATTTAAGGCACCAGCAGTAACAGCTCCACGCAAAAATGATTCACCAGTAACAGCAAGAGCACCAGCAGTAACAAATCCTTGAAGAATACTATCTCCAGTGACGTTCAGGGCACCAGCAGTAACAGCTCCTCGTAGGAATGATTCTCCAGTAACAGCTAAAGCACCAGCAGTAACAAATCCTTGAAGAATACTGTCTCCAGTGACATTCAAGGCACCAGCAGTAACAGCTCCACGCAAGAATGATTCACCAGTAACAGCTAAAGCACCAGCAGTAACAAATCCTTGGAGAATACTGTCTCCAGTGACATTTAAGGCACCAGCAGTAACAGCTCCACGCAAGAATGATTCACCAGTAACAGCTAAAGCACCAGCAGTAACAAATCCTTGGAGAATACTGTCTCCAGTGACATTTAAGGCACCAGCAGTAACAGCTCCACGTAGGAATGATTCACCAGTAACAGCTAAAGCACCAGCAGTAACAAATCCTTGAAGAATACTGTCTCCTGTGACATTCAAGGCACCGGCAGTAACAAATCCTTGAAGAATACTGTTTCCAGTGACATTCAAGGCACCAGCAGTAACAGCTCCACGTAGGAATGATTCTCCAGTAACAGCTAAAGCACCAGCTGTAACAAATCCTTGAAGAATACTATTACCAGTGACATTCAAGGCACCAGCAGTAACAGCTCCTCGTAGGAATGATTCTCCAGTAACAGCTAAAGCACCAGCTGTAACAAATCCTTGAAGAATACTGTTTCCAGTGACATTCAAGGCACCAGCAGTAACAGCTCCACGCAAGAATGATTCACCAGTAACAGCTAAAGCACCAGCAGTAACAAATCCTTGGAGAATACTGTCTCCAGTGACATTCAAGGCACCAGCAGTAACAGCTCCACGTAGGAATGATTCGCCAGTAACAGCTAAAGCACCAGCAGTAACAAATCCTTGAAGAATACTGTCTCCAGTGACATTCAAGGCACCAGCAGTAACAGCTCCGTGAAGAACAGATGCACCGGTTACATAAAGATTACCAATAGTAGCAGATTTTAATGCTGCATTATCCATAGTTACGCTAGCAACAAGTAAATTGGTAATAGCTAAATTAGCAATAGTAGAATTTCCGCTAGCTTGAATAGATGCTGTTGAAATAGTTGTATTAGCATCTAATCTATCTAATCTTAGACGTGCATAATTATCTCCATTTTCTAAATCAACTTTAGGATCTTGTGCATCAGCAACATATGCAAAACGAATTTCATCAGACTGTTCATCGTAGTATTGACCTAGATAACTCTTATTGTATAAAGTGAATCCAGTTTCCGTAAGATTACCCGTTGTAAAAGTGTTACCAGTTGTTGACAAAACAGCAACGTTGTTGGAATAACTTTGAATTTGCGCATATCCATTTCCACTATTTAATTTAACCCACCATCCTCTGTAATGATCATCAGGTTGAGAGTGTGTTGCACCAAATGTAATAGATGTACCATTTACACCTTCTAAACCAGCAAGAGTGCCAGAAGTAATAGCTACATCAGAAGTTACGTCTACACCATCTCTTCGAATAAGCAAACCAGCATCACGACTTCCAGCTGGACCAGAATTGATAACAAGAGTATTATCTTCTACATTAATAGTTTGAGTATTTACATAAGTATATGTACCTTGAACAAACAAACTACCCAAAATAGTAGTGTCACCTCCAACGTGAAGACTTTTTTTAATACCAACACCACCATCTACAATCAAAGCTCCATCATCAATACCAGTGCTATCAGTTGTGTTGTAGATGTGTTGAATACCTCCTACACTAATGTTTTTTTTCACTGCCATACCACCAGATAAGACAAAACCTCCACTTGAAATATCAGAACTGTCGTATGTAGCATTGATACTAAGACCACCATATAGGACAAAGGCCCCGGTTGTTGGACTAAGCGATTCTGTAGTATCAAAAATAACAACAGGTTGCTCAAAAAACATAGGTGAAAAATTTGACATTTTTGTATTTATACAAGTCAACAATAATAAAATAATTTATTTTAAACGAAATAGTTTTTTCTAAACACGTTTTTACGTTCAACGTGTTTAAAAAAAATTGCTTTAAATAAAGTTTTTTGCAGAAGTTTAAGTTTAAGTTTAAGTTTAAGTTTAAGTTTAAGTTTAAGTTTATATGTTGTTGTTAAAAAAGTTGTTATGAAAAATTGATTTAAATTGTAGTAACTATAACTTTACAGATATGACATATAAAAGTTTAGATACAACTAAGTTTAAAGTTACTAATATAAAAGATTTAGAAATTTTATATTCTGTATTAAGAGAAACTTATCCAAACAATGAAATTGAAATCCTATTCAATTGGAATACAAAAGAATACAATGTTTATGTAAAAGACAAACCTTATCAACAAGATCCTGAAGTACCAATTGATTTGAATATACAAGTCGTATACGGTGATACTGACTCTGTATTTCTTCGTTTTAAATATAACCGTGATGATTTTGAATTGAACAGACGTGATACTTTTAGATTGGCTACAAATTGTGGAGATAATTTAACAGAAAATATTTTCAACAGAAAACCAATTGAATTAGAATTTGAAAAAGTATTTCATCCGTTTGTATTGTTAACAAAGAAACGTTATATTGCAAACAAATATGAAAATCAAAAAGATCCATTCCAGCTTAAATGCGTTGACGCAAAAGGTATAGCATTGACTAGACGTGATTATTGTCCTATGGTAAAAAAATGTTACAAACAAATTATTGATACTATATTAAATGACAAAACATCAACTGGTGAACAGATAAACCAGTCTGTAGATTCAGTCAAACGTAGTACTGAATTATATCGAGGTTTTATAGATGCTATTTATAATTACAAAATTGAAATTGATGATCTTATTGTTTCTGCAATGTTAGCAAGTAGTTATAAAACACGTCCAGTTCATGTTCAGTTAGCAGAACGTTTAAAATTACGAAAAGAAGAAGTTCAAATAGGAGATAGGATACCATATATTTATATTGAAACAAATGATCCTAAACAAGCAAAGTCAGAGCTTGGTGAAGATCCACAATATGCAATCAAACATAATTTGAAATTTAATAGAAGTTGTTATTTAGAACAATTAGCCAAACCAATTCTTGGATTTTATAAAATTGTATTAAAAGATCGTGAAGACTTGTTAGATGAAATTATTACTTATACAAATACTACATTAGTAAAATGTGGAGGAAAAGCTCTTAAACCTAGCGACTTTAAAATTGAGGATTAGTAAGAATCAGTTTTTACTTTAAAATTGAGGATTAGTAAGAATCAGATTTTATTTTATACGTACATCTCTTTTGTCATCTGTATACCATTGGTAAAACGATTTTAATTCATGTTCTTCTCTAAATGGAAAATATTTATCACATGTACGATGTATAACAGACCCTTGTGGGAGAACTTTGTTTTCTATATCATCAAGAACCTCGTTTGTTACTAATGTTGTACAAAACTCGCCAAAAATTCTTTTATTTTGAGAATTCATTCTATGAGCATATTTTACATAATCTTTACCATGTCTCCAAAAATATATATCTGTTAAAGCATATTCGTTTACTGGTGTATTAAGTAAAATGGATACTACTTGTGTATCATCTGAATCTTGTGTATTATTTGAATCTTGTGTTTTAATATAATGAAATGAGTTATCACCGCAACATCTAAATGTAATTAATTGTAAACTTGATTTTGTTCCTAATAAAAAATCTGTAATGTATTCTTCAACATTCCATTGTAACCACTGATTATCATTTACAACTATTAATGGATTATCATTATTTATATATTTTTCAGCTAATAAGATTGAACAAGCATTTCCTTCTGTTTTTGATTCTGACTGTATAATTGTACAATCAGGATACATTGATTCTAAAATTTTATCTATTTTGTGTAAACGGCATAGGTGTTCTCTTATAACAAAAATATAATTTGCATCAATTTGCAAGTTACAAACAACCCAAGATAACATTGGTTTTCCAAACATAATTAATGATCTTTCCATTCTATAACTACTCCTTAAAAAACGGGTATTGTCTCCCATAATCGGAACAACTATATTAATTGACTTTTGAAATAACGTCTTTTTACCTATTGATCTATTTTCATTCTGATAATAAAGTATACTATCTAATATCTTATCCATAAATGCTTCGTTTTCATATTTATTTAAAAGACAAACGTTTAGATTTAATTGTTGAGCAATTTTAATAGTATATATGTCATCACTTAAATCAACTACAAGTATATTATTAGTATTCGTTCCATGATCAATTGTATTGGATATGATTTTTAAATAATAATCTTTAATACAATATAAATCATTATATTCTGGAGTTTTTAAAAAGTTACAAAATCCCAAGGTTAAGATTTTTTTATTAAGATCTTTTACAGAAATGTTATCAACTGCATAAAGTATGTATCCTCTAGATTGTAAATCATTAAAAGTAGCACATAACAAATTTTTATAATTTGTATCAATACAGTTTTCATCTACGTTACACATATTAAAAATTATAACACGTATCATTTTTAATATAGTTAAACAAAGATAATTTAGTAATTTATCGTGACTTTAAATTTTTAAAGTGTTGTTGTATACGATCGAATTCCAATTCGTCTTCAGGATAATGAATTGTAAATCCGTCATTGTGAGGAACAGTTGATCCTGATTTGTAACCATTAGTATGAGGATATACATTCCAAAATATTGTACCCTTTACATTTGTACGTCGTTCAATCTCAGTAAACCAATCCTCTTCAAAATGGCAATCATATTCTCCTATAATATATGCCTTTTTTACATTTGCAGCACTATTTGAACCAAAGTCTATTCTAGAATAATCTTTTCCATAAAAATGTCCACTGTACACATCTAATGAATCGATTTTAAAATCATTGTTTTGCCCAAGACTTTCATCAACTCCGTGTAGAATTAAATGATTTTTATCTATAGATTTAATATATGATGAAATGTCCCTTATCCAATCTTCTGTAGGGATAGAAGTACTACCAACATTTGGACGAATATTTCCTAATTCATTACCTAATTCTATTAACCCAATTGCCGCATCATTTTTAAACTGAATGCCTGTATATTTATTTGTGTGCTGTAACCACTCGTTAATATATTGCTTAAAATCATTTCTAACAACTTGATTAGACCAAAACTCGTTTTTTGGTAGACCTCTTGTTTTACAGAATTCACCATAACTACCGTGGTAATAATCATACCCATCTATTAATGGAATAACTAACTTTATATTGTACAAGTTTGCCATGTAAAATGCGTAATCAATTGAATCCCATGCATTTGGATTTAAATTATTATCAAAAGGTCTTAAAGAATTTGGTGAACCACCAGAAAAACCTAATGTATGAGATCTTATTACTGTTGCTCCTATTTGTTTAGCAATCTTAAACATTTCTTCTATTTGACTATGTTTAGGATAACTGTATTCTTCAGTAAATCCTAACCAATAAGCATTAAAACCTACAGGTACAAACTTTTCTCCATTTAATACAAAATCTTCACCATTCCATTTTAACATATTATTTTTGTTTGTATTATTTTTGTTTGTATTATTTTTGGTTGTATTTTTTTTGGTTGTATTATTTTTGGTTGTATTATTTTTGTTTGTATTTTTTTTGTTTGTATTATTCAGATTGGTTGTATTTTTTTTGTTTGTATTATTCAGATTGGTTGTATTTTTTTTAATATATTTATCTAAATGTATTTCTATAGTATCAGGAGATTTGTATGGTTTGTTAAAAGTAATATTTGATGACGCATTGCATTGACAAGGAGAAGATAAAACAAATGTTATACTTGCAATAATCAAATACATTATGTTCATCATTTTAGACACAATGGTTGATTTAACTATATAATTCTTATTTTTATTTTTATTTTTAAATTTTATTTTATTTTTATATAATAAAACAATATGAAGCGTGCATTTTTATGTGGAATTAATTATACGGGTACATCGTCAGCTTTGAATGGATGTATAAATGATATACATAACATAAATAATTTTTTAGTAAAAAATTGTGGATATGATCAGAAGAATATTACATCAATGACAGATGATCCGAAATCTCAAAAGAAACCAACAAGAGAAAACATGGAATCAGGTATACGTGCGTTAGCATCTGGATGTAAATCAGGAGATACATTATTGTTTTATTATTCTGGTCATGGATCAGATATTAAAGATAAAAATGGGGATGAAAGTGATGGTAGGGATAATGTATTAGTACCATTAGATTACGAATCAAAAGGTGTTATTACAGATGATTGGTTATTTGTTAATTTAGCTGATATATTACCAGATGGTGTTACACTGTGGGTGTTTACAGATTGTTGCCATAGTGGTACAATGATGGATTTACAATTTAATTTACAATGTAATTCTATCTGTAAAATTCCAAAACCGACAAAATATACATCAGCTGATTGGTCTAATCAATTCGCTTTATCAAGTGAACGAAACAGATTAACAAAAGCAGATGTATTTCTTTTTTCAGGATGTTTAGATGCACAAACATCTGCAGATGCTACTATTCGTAATCAAGCCCAAGGTGCGTTTACAGCTTGTTTTTTGGAATTTGTACAAGCTAATTCTACAAAACGTCCAGATGGAACTATTGTTTTTAATTCTGGAACACGAACATTAAATGAAATGTTAAAAGAAATAAATTGTCGTTTAGTTATCAATGGGTTTGATCAAAGATCCCAATTATCAATGGGGCGAATTAAAGATTTTACTCGAAAGTTTGCTTTGTAAGTTTGCTTTGCTTTGTAAGTTTAGTTTGCTTTTGTAAGTTTGCTTTGCTTTGTAACTTTAATTTTACTCGAAAGTTTAAATAAAATTATATATTAATATTATTTTATTTATAAATATTAAAATGGTGAAATATGCTATCTTATGCGGTATAGATTATAATAATACCTTACATTCAAGTAGTCATATTGCTAATATGATTAATTTTTTAGTACAAAAATGCGATTATTATTCTAATAATATAACAATTGTAAGTGATTGTCGGGATTTGACTAAAACCCAACCAACTAAAATACATATTATGAATTCCATGTACTTTACTATAAATAAATGTAACCCAGGTGATACATTATTTTTTTATTATTCTGGTCACAGTTCATTGGAAAGGGTGCGAGGTGATGTATTTGATAATATAATTGTTTCAAGTGATCAAGTTTGTATACAAAATGATGAATTGTATAAAATATTAATACAAAATTTACCAAATAATATTACATTATATGCTTTTTTTGATTGTTGTCAAAGTGATAAGATGTTTGATCTACCATATCATATAGAATCAAAAGTAATTTACAACCCCCAAAAAATACAACGTACAATTAACAATATAGAAAAAGAAAAAGAAATAGAAAAAGAAATAGAAAAAGATATTCATGGAATTTATTCTTTTTTACAATTTGAACAAGAATCGCCATGTGAACAAGAATCGCCATGTGAACAAGAATTGCCATGTGAACAAGAATCGCCATGTGAACAAGAATTGCCATGTGAACAAGAATCGCCATGTGAATACAATGATATGGATTGGTCAAATGATTTTACAATTGAATCTGGAAAGTATATACATAAAAATAATAAAATTTATATATTTTCATCATATGTTGAAAAGAAATATTTACATAATAATTGTGAATATTCACACGGAGATTTTACAAATTGTTTTATAGAATTTATTAATGATAATTGCACAACAAACAATGACGGAATTAGAAAATTTAATCAAAACAGGATGTTAGATATTTTGAAGGGTCTTAGTTGTAGACTTAGTATAAAAAAGTCATTACAAAAGGTAAAGTTGTCAGTTTTAAGGATTGATGATATAATAGATGTTTTATAGTTTAATTGGTTTATAAATTAAAAAATTGTCAATTGTAGTAACTGAATAATTTGTTAACAACTGTTGTACTTTATAGTTATCATTAGTATTTGATTTATTCTTTACAAAAATCAGTGGATTATATTTTTGTATTGTATTTTTTCCTCCAAGAATAACATCTTCAATTAAATCAGAATTTGTATAAATAATAGAAATCTTGTTTTTATATTTTAAATGATCTAATGTAAAAATTTCTGGAATTTGATTGTTACTATTCCTTGAACTGAGTAATCCATAAAAAAATTTAATACGTTTATTCATATTGTTGAATGTAAAAATATTTTTATAATATTTTGCTGTGTCAAGATCTTTGATAAAAGCTTCTATATTACAATCACGTTGTAGCAAAACACACGTTAACATGAATATACAATCATCTGGATCAATAGTTATTATTGTAGTATCTTTTATACGTTTTATATCTTCTGGTGTTAGTGTTGCATCTATAATTTTTTGACAAACGTTGACTTTTGTATCAATCTCAGTTTGTTGTTCGTGATAATTTATTTTAAAATGACCAACGTTTGATGTTTGTATATCATTTAATAAAACGTCAAATACAACTTTATTCCTACAAAAAATATTGTCACGAATAGTTTGGTATTCTTTTATAAGATTTAAACAAGAACCAGTTTCTATACCAAGTAAAATATCATCTATTGAATTATATGTAATGACACCACTATTGTTTATATTATATATATTAGCTAGTATTTCTGGAATAACAATGTGTAAATCATTATCAAATGCAAATTGTATAGAACCAGACCAACTTGACGTGTAAAATTTTGAATTTTTTGGTGGAGTGAATAATAGATATTTTACATTAAAATATTTAATAGTAAGTTGTAAATCTTTTGTAGTTAAATTCAAAGAAACATAAACATAATCTTGATTGTCTTCTACAAAATTCTTTAATTCATTAGTTAATTCTGTAGTACAAATAACTAAAATATATTTTCCAGTATCAATAAGTGTTTTTAATAAGGAAATATCTTTATTGTTTTCAAAAAATGATCCTACTATTAATAAAACAGTCATATTTCGATCTCGGATAGTTTGCATAACTTCAATATTTGCAATACTTGCGTTACCTGCGTTATCTACATTTAATTTAGGTTGTAAAATAACTTCAATATTTGCAATACTTGCGTTACCTGCGTTATCTACATTTAATTTAGGTTGTAAAAATGATACATCAGTGTATATTTCATTGGTTATTGGTAACATAAAATTAGTTGATAATAATCCAGTCAATGCAAAGTATTTAACATTGTGTTTTTGAAAAGTATCTACGTGTTTAGGACTATGAGCTATAAACATTAAATTTTGTTTATAATGTAAAAGCATACTGAAATGGATTATATTATCATATGATACAATAAACGTTGTTTCGCATACATTATTATTTGCATCTGGAAAAAAGTATTGCAAATCACGAACTTCTAAATTTGTATATTTTTGCTTATAAATACCTTTATTGTCGTAACGATCCTTATTGTTATATAAAATCATTTGTCTGTCTGGAAATTTTGTAGAAACTAATTCAAATAAAAAACTCAATACTTCAGAGTGAAAATCTTCTTGTAAAAATCCAAATGGTTTTTGTTTTGACATGTTATATTTATTTATTATAAAAAACAATACGAATGAGCGAGCTATTTTTATTTTTTGTATTTTGTATCTTTTTTGTATTTTTATTCAAACAACCAAACATTTTGTTGAACAAATTCGTATTCTAACTGATCAAAAAAGGCATTTTCATCAGTTGAAATTTTAATATTTTCAATAACAACATTTGTATTGTTTACAATTCGTATTGTTTCCATAACATTTGCGTTAATTATTTTAGTTATGTTATCATTTTTTGATGGTACAAACTCTTTTGCTAAAATATTAAGCCCGTCGTATTTTGAACAGTTTTTACGAATAATTTTATCCATATTAGCGAGGTAATCTTTGGTAATGTAAGTTTTGTCTTTGGTAAAAGTAGTCATTGTAATTTTTTACAATTTTGAAAAAAAAATCAATTTTTTATGATATGGTCACAATTTGTAAATAAAAAAACTTTATTTTATATTTTAAACGATAGTTGAATATAGTTTTATTTAATTAAAAGATATCAGGATAAAAAATCGAAAATATTTTCTTGTTAAAGATTATTAACAATGAAGATTAAAAAAAGAGATGGGAGATTAGAACAATTATCTTTTGATAAAGTCATTTATCGTTTGAAAAAATTGTGCAGTGATCGTTCTCTTGGTATCTTGACCTCTATTGATCCTGATGTAGTTGCTCAAAGAGTTGTTTCTAGTATTTATGATGGTGTAACATCGTGTGAATTAGATGAAGAAGCTGCAAGAATTGCTATTAGTATGACGGAAAATCCAGAATATCAAAAATTGGCATCAAGGATTATTGTTAGTAATGCTCATAAAAGTACACACGAATGTTTTAGTGAAGTTATGGAAAGACTTTATGGTAATACTGATAAAGCTGGAAATCCGTCACCTATTTTAGCAGATGACACTATAGAAATTATAAGACAACATAAAAATACACTTAATTTTGCAATTGATTATAAAAGAGATTATTTGTTTGATTATTTTGGATACAAAACACTTGAAAAAAGTTATTTACAAAAGATTTTAAATAAAACAACGAATGATATGGAAGTTGTTGAACGTCCTCAACATCTTTATATGAGAGTTGCAGTTGGTATTCATAAAGATGACATTGAATCAGTATTAAAAACTTATGAACTTATTTCACAACACTATTATACACATGCTAGTCCCACTCTCTTCAATGGAGGTACTAAATTAAATCAATACTCGAGCTGTTTTTTAATAGGAACACACGATTCATTAGAAGGAATTTTTAAAACAGTAACTGATTGTAGTAAAATATCAAAATTGGCAGGTGGTATAGGTCTTCATATTACTAACATTCGTGCTAAAGGAAGTTTGATTCGTGGTACAAATGGTCCAAGTGATGGTATTATACCAATGATTAAAGTATACAATGAAGTTGCAAAATATATTAACCAGGGAGGCAAGCGTAAAGGGTCATTTGCGATCTATATAGAGCCGTGGCACGCTGATGTTCTTGAATTTTTAGATTTGAAAAAGAATCAAGGTCATGAAGATTTACGTGCAAGAGATCTTTTTTATTCTATGTGGATACCAGATTTGTTTATGAAATGCGTAGAAGAAGATGGTGATTGGTATTTGATGTGTCCAGATGAATGTCCAGGATTAACTGATGTATATGGGGAAGAGTTTGAAAGTTTATATAACAAATATGTAGATGAAAAACGATATAAACGAGTTGTAAAGGCTCAAGAAGTTTGGACAAAAATATTGGATGCCCAGATTGAAACAGGTACTCCATATATTGGATATAAAGATGCTGTAAATAAGAAATGTAATCAAAAGAATTTGGGTACTATTCGATCATCTAATTTGTGTACAGAAATAAGTTTGTATTCAGACGATAAAGAATATGCTGTTTGTAATTTGGCGTCTATAGCATTACCGAAATATGTCAAATACGATGAAGCCGGTAACCCAAGTTTTGATTTTGAACATTTACGACAAATTTCAGAATATATCATTGGTCCAATGAATAATGTCATTGATAATAATTATTATCCAGTTCCAGAGACAAAACTAAGTAATATGAGACATCGTCCAATTGGTATTGGTGTACAAGGTTTAGTTGATGTATATGTAAAAATGCGTTTACCATTTGAAAGCGAAGCGGCTAAACAGTTAAACAAGGAAATTTTTGAGACAATTTACTATGGGTGTTTAAAAGGTTCTGTAAATGCAGCAAAACAGAATGGTCATTATTCTAGTTTTCCTGGAAGTCCATTTAGTGAAGGGAAACTCCAATTTGATTTAGCTAAAGAATTTGACGGTATTAATTTAGATGATTATCTTTCTGGTCGTTGGGATTGGGACTCTCTGAAACAAGATCTTGTAAAATATGGTTCTAGAAATAGTATGTTATTAGCATTAATGCCAACTGCAAGTACAGCTCAAATTATGGGAAACAGTGAAGCATTTGAACCTGTAGATAGTTGTATATTTAAAAGACGTGTTTTATCAGGCGAATATATTGTAGTAAACAAATATCTTGTTGAAGATTTAGTACGATTAGGTGTTTGGTCTAAAGAATTAAAAGATACTATTATTGCAAATGATGGCAGTATTCAAAATATAGATGTGATACCAGATGATTTAAAAGCCTTGTATAAAACAGTTTGGGAAATTAGTATGAAAAGTGTTATTGAACAAGCTAGAGACCGTGGTGTTTTTGTTGATCAAATGCAATCTATGAACTTGTTTATGGCA
>Ga0208718_1000089_pt1 | contig 16480 bp, 24 predicted proteins | sample LakMenE29Apr09ns_FD_150743 | JGI IMG/M metagenome (GOLD analysis project Ga0208718, IMG submission 150743) | Freshwater microbial communities from Lake Mendota, WI - 29APR2009 deep hole epilimnion ns (SPAdes) | ecosystem: Environmental > Aquatic > Freshwater > Lake > Epilimnion/Euphotic zone ...
TTAAATGAAGAATACTCTTCATGTACTCCAGAAATTTGAGCTACGTTTGCTTCTTGAGAAGATTTAACTCCTTCTGCAGTTTCATATTTTGTTGGTTGATTTAAGATAGGGTTGATACCAATAAGCTCGTAAGCTTTTCTTTGGTAAAACTCTGCCATCTGAACTCTTGTGCTAATCTCTTGCGCGTGTGAAATATTAATCGGCTGGACCGGATTCATATTTGTAAAACTTTTTTGAGAGTCTAGTGAAGTATTAATTGGCATTAATCCTACAGACTTCGCTGTATTTCTTAATTGCATTAAAGCTTCTTCAGCATCTCCCCATCCTTCATATTCTGAAGGTATCAAGTCTGTACTCATTAATAGAACCATTCCTAATTCCTTTTCAATAAGGCTTCCGATCTGGTTCATACATAAATTGTACTTAGCTTGGAATGGTAAAATCTTACCAACTAAAGATTCTCCTACTTTCCCTGCAACAGGTAATAATACATCAAACTCAGAATCACCTTTGATTTGGTGCTCCATTGCTTTTACGTCAATATAGATAGGCTCTTTTAAGTTTCCACTTTGTATCTTAACTCCATGATACACCACTGGCTTATATTGCCATTTTAATGTATTCAATTCGAAGTTTGTAATAATATCTTCTAATGATTCTTTGTATGTTTGTTTGATTCCTTTTTCTTTCAAGAACTGTGGTAAGATGTCTTCAGTAACTTCTTCTGTTACTACGCGGCCAAATTCGTTCTCGTATGTTAAATACCCCCACAAGTCGTAAGCTTTAAAATAAACCTCAGTAACTTGACATAAATCTTTTCTGTGTATAAAGTCACTTCTTAAAAGATTTGCTAAAGCATTATAAACTCCATTCTGTCCATTATGCATTCTTGGAAGCATTCTCTCGCGAACAGTTTGTGTACCATCCTTGTTGAATTGAGTTTCAATACCCATAGGTACTCCTAACTCATCTTGCATTCCCAACATAAAGTTGTAATCATGGTATCCTTTGAAAGGGACTGTCTCTATTTTTGAGAAGTTTGAATTAATAGCTTGGTCAATAGTTCCTGTTGCTATTCCATTTCCAATGAAGTTAGACCAAGTTGTATTTCCTGCTAGTAGCTCTTTTTGCTTGTTTGCTTCAATCTTGTGACCATACTCCTTAATAACTTCACCTGGAGTCATTGGTTGTACTCTACCACAGTATTCTCCTTTTTGAACTTCATCTCCTGCAATTTCTTTTGAGAAGAATACATTCCTTGGATCCCAATGGATAGGTTGGTATTTGTCAAAGTAAATCTTATACTCTCTAAAACATCTTCCGGAAATAAGATAATCTTTTAGATTCCTTTTGCCGAGTTTTAATAAGTTGAATCTCTCTTTATCGTGATCTAATGTTGCTTCAGCCCATTGTGTGCCAATGGTTTTAAATGTGCTTGCTGTAGCTCTTTGTGTGTCAACAGGTGTAAACTTTTGTTTAGCAGCTTCCAACTGTTGCATAAATTGCTGTTGCTCTTCTTCAGAGTTGAACTTCTTTCCTTCCGGTGTAAGTCCTTGTTCAGCTAAGTGTGTATTAATTGTGTTGTCAATAATCTCAGCAAGAAGTTTTCTAATCTCTTCATCCTTGAATCTCAAGAATTCATTTTGAGCGATCTCTCCTGTATCAGTTACGTGGAACTTATCTTGTAAGTCAACGTACTTATCTGTAATTGTATTGACAATAATACTTGTAATATCGTAATGTCTTAAGAATGTAGGAATACCTGCACCACTTAATAGATCTTCCAAAGAAGATAAATGAGGAACTACATCAGACAACTCTTGGAAAGTTAATTTCCCATCAACCATTCTAAAATTATCAAAGAATGTAAGATTCTCATGGAGCTGTCTCAATCCAATATATTCGAAAGAATCCATGACAGATTTCTTCCACTCATCCTTTTCCTTTACCTTCTTGGGTAATGTCATTGGAGGTAAAGAATCCGACTTAGCTAAAGAGTTTAAAAATCCTGTATCCATCATGCAACAAAGTTAAGAAATCTAAAACTATCTAGAAAAAGCATAGGAAAATGTGAAACTAAAATGCACTTGGACGACGGTTTCCGAATACAGCTAATCTAGGTTTTACCTTGTTGATTTGGTGCTGAAATTTGTCTTTTAAACTGTCCTTTGGTCTAATATCTTTCTTATCTAACTCACGGGCATATGCAAGTGCGTGCATGAATGCTGTAATTCTATCGAAGTTACCTCCCATCTTCCAGGTCATCATCTCTTTTAGTAAATCTATATCATCTATGAAGTCTATTCCGTGTTTGATTATTTGATTACCTTCTTCATCAATACCCATTACATGTTCCTCTTTAGTATAGTCTACCAAGAGGTTAAACATGTATGTTTTATTACCTCCAGTAGGGTATGTACCAAACTTAGTAGCTGCTTTATGATTACCGTTGTTAATAGAGTTGCTAAACGAAAGTGCAGAACAAAGAGATTGCTCAGCTTTGTGTTTGAAGTTTAAGTGTTGTAAGAACATCGTATCCACTGCCTCCATATTACATATAGCTCCCCAACATTCCAACATGGTTTCACAAGTTATGTGAAAATCTGCATGCCTAAATGGTCTAGCTACATAAGATGCCACAATTCTTTCAGCAGGAGAGTTAGCTTCTAGATTTCTACGTTTGATTACATAGAAGGCTCCAAGAGAATCCGTGTCAGATTGATCTAATTTGTAATCATCCAGTCCACTTACAAATAAATGTTTAGGTGGAATTTCTTTGGGAACTTCATCAAATAATATAATCGGTGCGTCTGCTTCACCACCACCGTGGCTAACTTCTGCCCTCTTTTTACTAGAGAATTCACTTCGATATCCTTGTGTAGAATTGTAAATCACTACGTTTTTACCAAGCAATCCATCATCCTCTAACTCACGAATACGTTTGTCAATAAGAGTAACCGGGAATGGGTTTGATCCAGTGGTTATCCACACATCTGCTACTTCTAGAGGGTAGTACATTTTTATACTGTCTTTGTCTTCCTCTCTTTTTTCGTTATCCTTTGTTTGATTAATGATTTCTTGGGCTTTTTTCCAATCAGTTACCCTAACTTTAATTTTCTTTAAGTCTGTATTACTCTTACCTAAATATTTTCCTAGATCACTGTCCATTTTTGACAGCCCTTTAACACGATATGCCATTTGACCTGGTACAAAGGTAGCAAACTTATCTTTCCTACTTCTATCCCAAGTAATGTATTCAGGGTCTGCTATTCTATCCAATCTATCCCAATCCATAGGTAGTAAACTAAATGCTTCGGGGTTCTCTATAATGTACTTCGCATCTTTGCTCAATGTAGTATTACCTGATGTACCTGCAACTAAGTGCACAAGTTTTGCACCATATTCTGTGTGAAAAGATGGGATTGCAGATCGCAGTATACCAATAGGATTCCATTTTCCGATCTCATCCGCTACAAATCCAACAGGAGATAATCCGGCTCCTTTTTCAGAAGAACTTGCTGTACCTTTAGCAGCATTTGTAATAGATATATTAGAGTGCGGTAACCTGAAGCCGTCTTTCTCTTTTATACCTAACTCTACATTACTATCCCATTCTTGAATTAGTTGAGGGATAGACATAGATGGGTGCACTGATGTAAGTGCAGTCTTTAATAATTTAGATATAGATTTTAAATCATTATCATTACCACCTATGATAGATGTTGTACCGTTTGGCTTTGTGGAGTTTAACCATGTTGTCAAACTCGCAATAATACTGGATTTACTAAACCCCCGAGTTCCAAAAAGACCTACCCCGAGACCAAGTCTTTCTGCCTCTTGATAAGTTTCAATAAAATATAGAAAGTTGTCATCTAGTGGAGGATTTAATACTTTTTCCTGCTTTTCTTTAGTTGGTATCGGGGTCTTAAAGAAGTTTATATGCCAATATAATAAAGGGTGAATAAAGTACCCACCAATGGTTACACCTTCCGTAATTTTTCTCTTTTCTTCTGCGTAGAAATCTAATACATCAATGCTCTGATCGAAGTAATGCTTCTTTGGATTCCACACAGGTGGATTCTTGACATTAATAAATAACTCGTTTGAAGAAAGGAATTGTGACATATTTTATAAGCCGTTAAAAATGTTTTGTAGAGCTTCGTCTGTTAATTGGCGTTCTGTTGTTTGCGCAATGAATGAATTAATGATGTCTGGATTAAGTTGGATAATCTCTTCTCCTTTCGCCGCGAAAAATAATTTAGTAGACTTAGATACTTCATCAATAACTTCTTTCTCCTCTCCTTCTAATCCTAAATCAATTTCTAGTAACGTGGCAAGCTCTGTTATCACTGTTAGACGATGCATAATGCCTTCAATATCTTTCAGCATAAGAACACCTGTCTGATGGTGTTTCATGAGCTCTAAGATAGGCTCACGCATCTCTTCGAAAGTTATTGCAGGATTCTCTGCTTTAATCTTTTTTAAGTTTTGATTCATTCGAACACCTTCTTGCAATTTACTGTCAAGTTTATTTGCTGTGTGAATGTACTCCTTAGTCTGTAACTTTACAGTCTCAATCAATTGTTTTACTTTTCCAATCTTAGGCATATCTGTTATTTTTATCGTTTTCTTTTTTAAGTGCATTTTCAATTGCTGTGTAAAAATCTTCATCTGTTATACTCAACAAATCTGATTTTTGGAAATTGTGAAAGTCTTCTCTACATTTTAACACCGCCAAGATAACTTGTGCAAATGTGTAGTCCGGGAAGATCGCGTGGAACTCGTTCAGTTTCTCACGGATAAATACTTTGTAATTTACTGTGTCTGCCATTATAATTTTATTACGCGAAATCTCACGACCGCAGTTTTAGTTTGGTTTCGATAATCTTTATACTCCACCGTTAATAGTTTCTCTGTTAATCCTACTCTAAACCCAATAGTACTAATGTCCACTTTAAGTTTGATACTTTTGTCATCAGGCTGAACAATTTCTTGTGGGTGTGTACATCCACAAGATACGGCATATTTCACAAACCTTATTGGAGCCGGAGCTTTCAATATGAAATGTGCTTTCAACACTTTTTCTTCAGATTGTCCAAAATCAAATAAGAACTCTTTTGCAGAATGGCTTACTAATCCTGTAGAATCTAATACTTCAATAGATAAACTTTTATCTCCTTCTACTTCGATAGCTTGCCATAGTGGTGTAAGCCCTAGCTCTTTTCTCCCACAAGTCTCTGTCTTAACAGCGCATTTACGTAATATACAACATCCACATGCTGTACAATGCTCTTTGTCATCACATACGCCGGACTGAACCTTTAGCTTATCTGTGAATTTAACTTTGTCATCAGACACATTTGCGATGTTGTAATCACATCCCTTGCAGATCTCAATACGTTGCTCATACCAATCCTCTCCAACTGGAAGGGGCTTAATAAACGCATTTGCAATTGTTTTAGCTTTTTTGTAATCCATGTTTAAAAAAAATTTTGTTGTTTTTTTTCTCTGTCTTGCATCTTATTTAAAACCTCCTCGTAGGCCTTGTACCCTTTTGTATCTGTAAAGTATTTAGACTCAACAAGAGGTTTTGCGATATGCAAATTATAAAACTTACCTGGAACAGTGTCCAATAAATACTCATACTTCTCAAGCATTCTTTTATACGTGGATCCTTTTTTAAATAAATCAGAAGCTCTTTGTAACTTATGCTTAAGTGGAAGCTTCTTTTGATAGATAATACCTACATGAGGAATCTGAACACCTAGTACATGTGTTTGAGTTGCTTGTGTACGAATAAGTTTCGTAATAAACTTGTACATATGTTCAACAGTCTTGAAATCTAAACCCCTCTGGTCAGCGACTCTTTGGATTAGATCTTTATCTGTTGCATATCCTTTTGGGTGTATCATCTTTTTGTGTATCGAGGTAATAATTTTTCATCTAACTCTGTCCATTCAGCTATAGTGATATATTTAAGATCGGGCTCAATTCCACACGTCATGCTCTGATTTCCGTTATAGTATTTGCGCAAGATAATAAGTTTTTCTCTATATTTTTTCCCCGAAGCTACGCCTACCATCTCCCACGTAACACTTTTGTAGTTATCATCATATAATCCACCAACCTCAACGTTACATGTTTCACTACCGTAAAATGGTTCTGACCATCTATCACGAGTATTTTCTTTTAGAGCTTCTAGTAAGGAGTTCTTTGCAGACATTGCTTCTAGTGGGCAAGAATCCACTACATCAAAATACATCTCGTTTTTCCATGGTTTGTATAATGCGTATGCATCAGTAAAACCAAAATACCCATCTAACTCTACCGCATGACTATCTTCTGTAATTTCAATAGGTAATGCTGATGAGTGAGGTCTAATCACTACACCTACTAAATCTCTTTTAAAAGATTCTAATGTAACAGGTAAAGTTAACTTTAATGGTTGGCCAGGACATGGTATATATTCTTCTATTTCTATAGTGTTTGTGTTTTTATTATAAATAGATGCGGTACTACCACTCATCTCTGGAAGAAATCTATATATAGGGCCAATGTAATAACTAATATCAGTATCCCCTTCAGACCATAAGTGATCGTCTTCAATCAGAAATATAGGATTAGGATTTGGAGTTTCATGAGAGACTTGTTGCACTATTTTTCCACAAAACATCTTTTTTAGTTCTTCTATTGTCATATGCTTCCTGCTGTTAGACTAAATAATACTAATACTGGGTTAGTTCCGTTTGACCTGTAGTAGTCAGATAAACCTTGGAGTTCGGGATTCAAATAAGATTCTCTATTGTTCATCTCAGATTTAATCAAGAAACCTCCATCTCTAAGTTCCGAATTCAAACAGTTTAAGTTTGTCTTCTTCAAATCAAGAAGTTCACATGCCAAAGCTTTTGAATCTTTGTTATAGCCGTCTCTAATGTAAATTGAAAGTAAGGTCACCAATTTTGGACGAAGCATTCTAGCCTCTTCTCCAGCTATAGTTTTGTAACATGAATACACAGTGATTAAGTTTTTCAAAGTATCAAACTCATTCTTTGCATTGATGTCTATTTTGTATAGATTCATTCGGTTTGGTTTTTCACAAAAATAATAAATTTTTCTGATACTACAATACTTTTAACAAAATTTAACAATTTCTTAACATTAGATATAAATAGTTTTCATATCTTCGCACGTTATGGAGTTTGAAGAATATTATTTAGAAGTCTGGAATACTATGCCAGAGTCTATCGTGTCGGATGAATACTTCCGAAAGAATGAAGAATTGTTTGATGCAATTACTTACGAGTTCTACCAGTACAATGAAATGAGCGGCAGCTTTAAACCTTACTTGGCCTCTGTGGCTATACAAAAAGTTTTCGGTAGTATGCTTGCTTATGGTATTAGATAATCTTTTATACTTTTTGTATTTGTCGAGAATTTGTGTATATTTACAGCACTGATCAGGAAATGATCCCTGTGTCCAGGCGGGTAGCTCCCGTCTGGTCCCGCTCACAGGTTAATAAAAAGCGGATAATTTTTTTTTAAACGGAGGGATATGTTCAATGTTAACACGCAAGATGCGATCAATAAGCCTACAATAACAGGTACAATACCTGTAACAGATTGGCTTTCTAAAATTAAGAATGGTGACTGCCGAGATAAGGTCACTAAAGCTAGATCTATAGCAGACCCTGATAAGTACAGAGAGTATAAAGCAAAGGAATTACCTTGTGTAAATTACAACGCCTTATTTAGGGAATATAAGGTAGACAAAAATATAATCAAACCATCAGGCCTACTTTACTTAGACTTTGATAACCCTTTGTTTAGTGTAGATAAACTAGATTTATCTAAAGTATTTGCTTATTACAAATCATTAAGTGGTTACAAATATTCAGTACTTGTTAAAGTTGAAGGTTTATCTAAAGTAAACTACAAAGATACTGTAACAAGTATTTGTAAAGAATTAGGTGTATTAGAGTTTATAGATACTGATTCTTTACGTATAGGTCAATCTAATGTAATATCCCATGACCCGGACTTATTTTTAAATACTAATTCTATTACCTTTAACTCTTTTAAAACTGCCCCCCTCTCTGTCTCTAATAAAACAAACAAAGGATATAGTCACAGAAGGGGGGGCGTTTTGAGATTTAATAATCTTAGTGATTATGCTAAGGATGGTTTTGATTATGTGGTAGACTTTGAAAAAGGTTTTGAACTTATTAAATGTCATATACCATTTGATACTTCAAGATGTAGTAGAAATGATATTTTATTGAGTTACTGTAATAATTTAGTTTGGTTAAATCAGACTATCACAGAGGATGAGTGCCTCAAGATATTAGAAGCTGTAAATGAGAGAGCTTTTACTAAACCTGTAGAAGAAGCTAGATTGTTTAAGATAATGGGGTCTGTATTCGCCTATTTAGAATTAGGTACACTAGGACCACTAGTCTTCCATAAAAATAGGAAAATATGTTTTGATAAGAATTCTACTTTAACTCGAGAAGAGAAATTAAGCGTTTGTAGAAACGAGTATGCTAAATTCCGAACAGATAAGTCTAGAGAAAAGTTGAGATCTATAATAGAGAGTTGGGATGTAATTTCTTCTGGTAAGATTTCTTCTAGAAAAATACAAGCCTTAAAATTAATGAGTAAAAAAACTGTAGATAAATATTACAAAGAATTTAAGGATTTGATTGCACATGTAAATAGTATTTAGTACATTTACATCATGGAAAAATCAATAGAAATTTTATACAACTGGGATAATAACTTGGAGTTAGAGATTGCACTTAAAGATGTTTATGGAGACACTTACAAACTTATGTACGATGAAAGTGGGAATATAACTCCATCGATACTATGGAAAGAAGATTCTGAATTCGCAGGAGCTATTTTCTTTAAGGAGAGATGTACGTATAAGATAATTATGCACCCAACGCACATGGTATTTGACCCACAGGTTGCATTTGTAGAGTTAAAAAGAAAGAACAAAAACCAAAAATAAAAATGGCAAAAGCGAAGAAAGAAGAAGACTTAACTGGATTAGATGCAATCCAGAAAGCAATGTTAACACTGAACTCTAAATTTGGAGATGGCAGTGTTTATCAAGTAGGTAAATATCAAGCAGCACCTATTGATAGAATATCTGTATCTCTAGGGATAGATTCTATCACTAACGGAGGATTTCCTCTAGGTAGAGTTGTAGAAATTCGTGGATGGGAAGCGGCAGGTAAATCTTTAGTATCTCTGTTAGCAGTTGCGTCGGTTCAACGTATGGGTAAAAAAGCTTTGTATATCGACTATGAGCACGCACTTTCATTGGAGTTTGCGCGTACATTAGGAGTAGATACAGACGCTTTGATATTATGTCAACCTGATACTATGGAGGAAGGTTTTGAGATAGTAGATACTCTTGTTGAGACAGGTTTATTAGGTATTGCAGTATTCGACTCTGTGTCTGCAATGACACCAAAAGCAGAACTAGAAGCTGATATTGATCAAAATAGTATAGGATTAATCTCTCGTGGAATGTCAAAATTCTTACGTAGACTTGTGCCAAAACTTAACAATAATCAAACTACAGCAATCTTTGTTGGACAATACCGAGAAAAGATTGGAATCTCTTATGGAGACAATAGAACTATCGTTGGTGGAAATGCCTTAAAATATGCCGCTTCAGTGATATTAGATTTACGAAAATCCACCAAGGAGAAAGACAAATCAGGAGATACAATTAGTAACCTCGTAGTAGCTACAGCTTTAAAGTGTAAAGTAGGAGTCCCATTCAAAGAGTGCGAATACTCAATCAAGTATGGAGTAGGTATAGATAAATCTAGAGAACTTATTTCACACGGACTTGATCTAGGTATCATCCAAAGAAACGGAACTTGGTACTCTTACGATGGTACAAACATCGGACAAGGAGAGGCAGGAGCTGCAGCATTGCTAGATGATAACCCAGAGTTATTTGCAATACTTGACGAAAAAGTACGAGAGCAATTATTTAACTAAAAACTACAACCCCGGTGCAGAATGTCTTGCTTCGGGGTTTTTAAATTAAAAACTATGAAAGAAAGAGATTTTGCTATCTATGATAAAGAAAAGAAAACAAATATTTTTAATCATGATACGCTTTATAACTTACATCTTTGCGTTGATCACTTTGAGTGGTTACATGACAAAAATAGTAATATCCCAAATGGATTTTTTAGACCTACTGTTGAGAAATTAACTGAAGATGAAATAGTTGTCTATTTTGCTTATGCTACAGATGGTAGATTTGAAAAGTTTGGTCATGAAATAGATGGTCCACCTAGAATGGTTAAACAGGGTCCTATAACTATAGACATAGCAAAAGATTTTTTTGATAAAATAGGTATTCAATATTTTAAAGATGGCGATGAAAACAACTACAAAAAACACCCATTCGATTTAGAAGCTTATAAGAAAACTATGTATTATATGCCAACAAAATACCTAAAAGAAGAACATAAACATTTATCAAAATACTATGGCGAAGAAGAAAGAAATAATTAATTGGACCTACCAAGGTAAAGAGATCAGTGATATTTCACAAACTCCTATGGGGAGTCTTGGATTTATATATCTTATAAAAAACCTCTCTAACGGACGTTTCTACATCGGAAGGAAGTCTTTCATGTCTACGCGTAAAAAGCGTCTTACAATTAAGGAAAAGACCCTTCCAGGCAATTCTAGAAAAACTTTTAAGATTGAGGTAAAGGAATTACCGTGGAAAACTTACACCGGTAGCTGTAAGCCTCTTAACGAAGATATTAAGAATGGGGATAAATATACCAAAGAGATCTTAAGATTCTGTAACAGTAAAAAGCAATTAACCTACTACGAGTTGAAGGAATTGTTCTGTAATAATACTATCGAAAGAGAAGATTGTTACAATGGAAACATAATGGGAAAACTATTTCCAGGAGATCTAAAAAATTGATTAGAAGAAAAGATATTAGCCAATAATCTTTGAGAATTCAAACCTAATATATATCTTAGCGAAAAATAAAAAACCATGGAATTAAGACCAATAATCAGCATTGAAGATGAGCTTACGGGAGGTAAGTTTTACAGAATAGTAGATCGCACTGATACAGAGTATTTTGTAATTAACAACAATAAAGTTAAACGGAATTACCCAAAGTCAATCTTTGAAAGAGAAGGTGAAGTATATACATACGCACAAGTTACGGGAGCACCTAATTTAGGCCGACTTGTTGAGAAACATGATACAGACACTTGGAAAAAGACTGCATGGGGCGGGTTAGATAAGTACGCTCGTTTATTAAAAACGCCATGCACTCCGGAAGATTCAGTAGAAGATAATGCAACTAACAACGGTGGATCTACAGATTATTATAAATTTGACCCTGAATGGAAAGAGGTATCTGACATCATTGAAGCTAAGGATATGGGGTTCAATATTGGAAATATATTCAAGTCCTGTTTTAGACTTGGAGGAGAGCACCACAGTTCAAGAGAGCGAGACTTGAATAAGATTATTTACTTCGCGCAAAGAGAGTTAAACTTACTTAAAAATAAAAAATAAAATGATTAAAGTAACACACAGACTCTTTGAAATAACAGAGGCTACAACAAAAAAGATTAACAATTTATCCGCAGCATATCAAAGAGCTGTAGATGAATATGAAGCAGAGATGATCAAGTACGAGAACAATCCATATGGAGATGCCCCTCTTGGTCCAAGTCAACCTCCAACATACAAGATGAAGGAAGATGATTACAAGATTACAGAAGTTCCTGCATACATTAACCCTGCTGAAATTGTATATGTATCTGAATCACTTGAAAAAGATACAGTGATTATGCTTAAGATTGCAAAGGAAGTTGTAGTGAAAGAAACAGTTGAAGAAGTATACGCACTTATAAACAAATAATTATGGCTACCCCAAACAAAGAAAAGAGAATCTTAAAAAGAGAACCAAAACTTAATGTAGAATTAAACGAGGAACAAAAAGAATTTGCAGCTTTGTTTTACGAGAAAGATGTAAACTTTGTTATGGGGGACTTCGGAAGCGGTAAGAGCCTAGTCGCTGTGTATCTGGCACTTACAACATTCAGAAAAAAGATGTTCAATAAGATTTGGATTACACGTCCGATGTTAAAAAACAATCTCGCGGCACTTCCGGGGACCGCTGATGAAAAGATGCGCCCTTACATTTATCCGATAGTTCAGAACTTACAAGTATGTCAAGGTAAAGAATTAACAGAGAAAATGATGAAAGAGGGGGACATAGAAATCATACCAATTGAAGTTGCTAAGGGATTGACATTCTCAGAATCAATAGTTTTGGTAGATGAGTTTGTTGATATGGATTATCAGGATTTTAGAACAATACTTACACGTTTAGGGAAAGATAGTAAAATAGTCTTTGCGGGGTCCAAGCAGCAAATTGACAAATCTATCGGAAAGAACTCCTGCTACTATAAAATAGAACAATTAAAAGACAGCGGGCTTGTGAACTGGGTTGAATTAACTGAACAACACAGAAACCCAATATTAGTTGATATCATTAAATACATAGAAAACAATGACTAAAACAAGATACAGCGAAGTACGTACAAAGAATACATTTTTGTATGAATACTTTATGGAAGAATCCGGAAGAAGACTTGATATAAACCAATTTGAACAAGCACTTGACGCATGGCTAATGACCCATGTAATGGTACACCCTATGCAAGGTAGAGAAATAATTGTAAAATATTTAGACACAGTGTTGCGAGAGTGAACAAGATTAACTATATTTGTACCCGAGCAGCGTTTGATATGCTTTTCATAATTGTTTTTTTTCAGAGGTCCCCATCGAAAGTTTTTTTCTTTGGGGATTTTTGATTATATTTGTATCGACAGTCCGTATCATACCTCTCATTTATGAAGTGTCCCAGGATACGTCTTTTGCTAGAATCCCTCAGGAAGAAACTTTTTCTTGGGGGATTTGTTATTTATTGAAAAAGGTTTCGTATATTTGCACATATATTAATCTAAACACAGCGAAGATGAACAAAGTTTATTTGCAATTGGAGTTTACATCGGGGAAAATCTTCGAATACTCAAAAGAACCTAAAGAAGGTTATGTAGAATTTACCTCCACAAAAGGTAACAAGTCTTACCGTAAGTACCACCAAGGTATTACAGGAGAATTAGATAGCGTATCTATCAGAGATACACAGTTTGGACAAGAGATCTCAGTATCCTTAAAACAAGAGAATGCACAAGTGTATTTGACATTTAGTTTGATGGATCAGAAAGGGTTTGTTGATAGTAACTACTGTGAAGACTTAATCAACAAGTTACCAAAACTTGAGAAGGGGTCTACATACACAGTTAATCCATACCGTTTTGTTCCTGAAGGAAAAACATATGATCAAACAGGTGTTAGTATCAAACAAGGGGATTTAAAGATTGAAAAAGCTTTCACTAACTCTTATACAACTAAAGAAGGTGAAGTAGTAGTTGGTGATATCCCAGCAATTGTTTGGAAGAAAGACGCTATGGGTAAAAACAAACCATCAGCAGCTTCTAAAGAAGCACGTTCAGATTTCTTCTTAGAGAAATTAGCTGAACAAACTGAGCGTTTGAAATGGACTCGTAATGAAGCAACTTCTTACGGAAGTCAACCAAACACACCAACTATGCAGGCAGCTAGACCAGCTGAAATAACACCTGTAACAGTTACAGATTCAGATTTACCTTTCTAAGGTAAAGACATCCCATACATTACATAACGTAATGATATAGACATAGTTATAAAAGTTTCCATATTCCCTCGCAAATTTCTGCGGGGGTTTTTGCTTTATATTCAAAAAGTTTTGTATCTTTACTGAAAATTAAACCAAATGATAACAGCACAGCAACAAGCCATACTACAAGCAAGACAATCAGTGCTTAGCCAGTATGCAAAGATGATTAAAAAAGACCTACCTACAAACTGCACATTTCTAGCTCCAGTTAAGAAGTCAGACGGACAATTGTACTTGAGAGCAACGGTTAAGGTAGACGGAAAGAAGGACAACTTCTTGTATACTTTACCACTTGACCTAGACTTAACTAATGCAGACTTGGATAGAATTAAAAACTTAATTTCAGAACAATGTCAGCCAAAGAATTAAAACTTGTTTATGAGTCCTTACGTGACTCAGGTGATCTAATGGAAATATACCCACACTTGACGGGAGAATGGAAAAAAGATAAGCCAATTTTTAAACAACAGTATGAATACAGTACAGACTTCTTGTTGGGGTCGGATTTAAGCGAAGACGAATATGAATTTTAAAATGACAACGTTCCTAAGAGAACACAAAGAAGAGTTAATCAGTAACTACTTAGAGATTAACTCAATTGCAAAAGCAGTTAGAAAACTATGTAACGACAATTTTATTGACTATACAGAGTCTTTCAGATCTGCAGCAAGTAAGATTATCAATAATGAAGACTTAACTTCCGTTGAGAATATTACAACAACTGAAACTAAACAATACAAGTCAGATAACCCAGTGTCAGTTCTTTCTGCATTAAAGCAAGATGGAACTATTATGGATATCGAAGAGTATTGTACATCTTATAACATACCTTTTGACCAGGTAAAAACTTACAAGCTTGTAACTCACACTGGCAAGGGAGCTTATTATAATATTGCTTCTTCTGATGTACGTAATGTTATCGAAGATGAAGAATGGATGGAAGAAGTAAAGTCTATTTTATCAAGTGATTTAGGTAAGTACACACTGTCCTCTAACCCTATCGTAAAAAAACCTGGTACTACGGGGGTAGTGAAATTAGCAGATCTTCATGTAGGAGCCTTAATTGAGAACCTAATCCGAACTAAAGATTTTAATGTACATATACTAGCGTCTAAGTTAGAGATTGCAGCTGAAGAAGTAAATAAGAGAAACTATGGATTAGTCCATATACATATCTTAGGGGATATATTGGAATCTTTCACGGGACTTTCTCATATAAATAGCTGGAAATCAATGGATAAAAACATTATCGGAGCTAAAGCTATCAAGTTGTCTGTTGAGATTTTACACACACACTTTCTAGAGAAAATAAATAACCTCGGAGAAATAAAGATTATCTCTGGAAACCATGATCGTGTTACGTCTAACAACAAGGAAGATGTGCATGGGGATGCGGCAGATTTAGTTGCTTGGGGATTAGAGTTAGTGGGGTATAATGTAGAGTTTAACCCAATTGTGATTACACACGTAGTAGATGGGATTGCTCACATACTAACACATGGTCATCACGGAATAAGTAAAAAATCCACAAAACAACTTTGTTGGGATTACGGAGTTCAGGGTAAATACAACCTTATCTGCGAGGGACATCTACATAGTATAATACAAAAACTAAGTGTAGCTCAAAGAGAGAGCTTTACAACTATCCAAGATGATGCAGTAGATCATAGAAGGATGAATTGCCCTTCATTTTTTACAGGTAACTATTTCTCTGAGACTTTAGGTTACACTTCAGAAAGCGGATTTGTTATCACAGAGGATAATGGATTCGGAGTACCAAATGTTTTTTACTACGCAGTTTAAATTTTTAACCCAACCCCTTGCAAGTCTCAGGGGGTTTTAATATCTTTACATTATGAAACCAACAGAAGCATTTGAAATTTTAGTTCAGGCGTTAAACGCAGCAACTAAAGCAGGAGTATACAGTTTAGCTGATACCGCACAGATTAATAACGCATTAATTGCATTGAATCCAAACACAGAAAACCAACCATTATGAAACAATTACTTGGAAAACGAATTCTAATTACTACAAAAGACCCCGCTGTAACTGACAGTGGGATAATCTTAGAAAGTGCCGCTACGGAGCACAAACAACGTCCTTTTGAAGGGACAGTTGACTATGTCGGAGATAAGGTAGAGGATATTCAAGTTGGAGATCATATTCACTTCAACTCTATTGCAGGAAAAGAATTTCCTCACGATGGGAAGACTTATTTATTAATTCACGAGCAAGACGTAAACGGAATTTATTTGGTATGAAAAAACTATTATGCATAGACGATAGTAGATCACCTGCTGCTAAGCATCTCCCTAATTGGATTACAGAGGGGGAGCTTTATACTGTTAGACGTGAAGAAGGAAGTCTACACGGAGCAACAAGAGTTTTACTCAATGAAGTAAGAAATCCACCTGTATTTGTACCTGAGTATCAGGCTAATATAGAACCGGGCTTCGATAGGAAGCGTTTTGTTGAAACGGACGATGCAATGAATATTATTGAAAAAGAAGTAGCTGTTAAAGAAGAGAATTTAGTATTAAACTAAGTGTGTAATAGATCAGAGTGGCCTGGTCTCGGGGTGTCCAAGCTTAGCGACACCCCATGCACATTTTTAAAAACCAAAAAATAATGAAGAAAAATGAACAAACGCTTAAGTTAATAGATGAATTAGCTTTGAACCTACCT
>Ga0208718_1000090_pt1 | contig 16416 bp, 11 predicted proteins | sample LakMenE29Apr09ns_FD_150743 | JGI IMG/M metagenome (GOLD analysis project Ga0208718, IMG submission 150743) | Freshwater microbial communities from Lake Mendota, WI - 29APR2009 deep hole epilimnion ns (SPAdes) | ecosystem: Environmental > Aquatic > Freshwater > Lake > Epilimnion/Euphotic zone ...
AATCTCTTAGAACTCTTAGTAAGTTAATCTCTTAGAACTCTTAGTAAGTTAATCTCTTAGAACTCTTAGTAAGTTAATCTCTTAGAACTCTTAGTAAGTTAATCTCTTAGAACTCTTAGTAAGTTAATCTCTTAGAACTCTTAGTAAGTTAACAACATTTTTTTTATCTTTTGTTATGTTTTTAAAATTAAAATAATTATTATTATTTTTTTATTGTTAATTATATTATTTTTAGAATTATATTCCGCCTAACAATTGAAAAACAGCTGGTGGATTGTCGACTACAAGAAGGATTCATGGTTCTTGGTTGCGTTTTTCAGGTATGCTTCCAAAAATAATTCATCAGAATTAAAGTTGGGGGAACTATGGTTCACTACTTGACAACCAAGAATGATTGTGTGAATACTATTGATTGTTTGTAAATGAAAGATTTTTTGTCGTAAATATTTATATTATACGTAATTCAAAAAATGAAACAAATAAATTCAGGACAAAATTTTGAAAATATTTTTCAATTAATTTACTTAAGAGTTTGATCCTAGCTCAGGATGAACGCTCGCGGTATGCTTAACACATGCAAGTCGTACGGAAAAGCAATTTTTAGTGGCGAACGGGTGAGTAACGCGTGAGAATTTGCCTCTAGGAAGAGGATAACATTTAGAAATAAATGCTAAAACTCTATATGCCATCTGGTGAAAAAAGAAATTTGCCTAGAGAGAAGCTCGCGTCTGATTAGCTAGTTGGTGGGGTAAAGGCCTACCAAGGCGACGATCAGTAGCTGGTCTGAGAGGACGACCAGCCACACTGGAACTGAGACACGGTCCAGACTCCTACGGGAGGCAGCAGTGAGGAATTTTCTGCAATGGGCGAAAGCCTGACAGAGCAATACCGCGTGAGGGACGAAGGCCTACGGGTTGTAAACCTCTTTTCTCAAGGAGGAAGATCTGACGTTACTTGAGGAATAAGCATCGGCTAACCCTGTGCCAGCAGCCGCGGTAATACAGGGGATGCAAGTGTTATCCGGAATTATTGGGCGTAAAGCGTCTGCAGGTGGAGAATTAAGTCTTTTGTTAAATCTTCGGGCTTAACCCGAAATCAGCAAAAGAAACTATTTTTCTTGAGTATGGTAGAGGTAGAGGGAATTTCCAGTGGAGCGGTGAAATGCGTAGATATTGGAAAGAACACCAAGAGCGAAGGCACTCTACTGGGCCATTACTGACACTCAGAGACGAAAGCTAGGGGAGCAAACGGGATTAGATACCCCGGTAGTCCTAGCTGTAAACGATGGATACTAGATGTTGTGGATTCTTTGAATCTGCAGTGTCGTAGCTAACGCGTTAAGTATCCCGCCTGGGAAGTATGCTCGCAAGAGTGAAACTCAAAGGAATTGACGGGGGCCCGCACAAGCGGTGGAGCATGTGGTTTAATTCGATGCAACACGAAGAACCTTACCAGGACTTGACATAAAGAGAAGTTTTTTGAGAGAAAAACGTGCTACGGCCTCTTATACAGGTGGTGCATGGCTGTCGTCAGCTCGTGTCGTGAGATGTTGGGTTAAGTCCCGCAACGAGCGCAACCCTTGTTTCTAGTTGGCTTTATGCACTCTAGAAAGACTGCCGATTATAAATCGGAGGAAGGTGAGGATGACGTCAAGTCATCATGCCCCTTACGTCCTGGGCTACACACGTGCTACAATGGGTATGACAAAAAGTTGCAAGTTTGCGAAAACAAGCGAATCTCTAAACATATCCTTAGTTCAGATTGTAGGCTGCAACTCGCCTACATGAAGGTGGAATCGCTAGTAATCGCAGGTCAGCTATACTGCGGTGAATCCGTTCCCGGGCCTTGTACACACCGCCCGTCACACCATGGAAGCTGGTTATACCCGAAGCTATTATCCTAACCTGTTGGAGGGAGATATCGAAGGTAGAATTGGTGACTGGGGTGAAGTCGTAACAAGGTAGCCGTACTGGAAGGTGCGGCTGGATTACCTCCAAAAACATTTAAAAAATGAAAAACTAAGCTATCAAATTTTTTTCGATTTTGTTTTGTTAAAAATTTTTTTGCTTAGGGCTATTAGCTCAGTTGGTTAGAGTGCACCCCTGATAAGGGTGAGGTCCCTGGTTCAAATCTAGGATGGCCCACAATTAGAAAACTGGGGGTATAGCTCAGTTGGTAGAGCGCTGCTTTTGCACGGCAGATGTCAGCGGTTCGAGTCCGCTTACCTCCACCCTGAAAATTTTCTTTTTGAAGAAAATTTTTTAGGAAAAAATTTAAAAATGCTTAAGAAATTAAAGGCTTGTAAAGGATCCCTTGGTATCCAGAAGCGATGAAGGACGTGGCTACCGGCGAAACGTTTCGGGGAGTTGGAAGTAAGCTTTGATCCGAAAGTATCCGAATGAGGAAACTCTTAAACTTCTTACTGAATCTATAAGTAAAGAAAGAGCAAACCTAGGGAATTGAAACATCTTAGTACCTAGAGGAAAAGAAAGTAAAAACGATTCCCTTAGTAGTGGCGAACGAAATGGGAAGAGCCTAAACTTTTAAAAATTAATTTTTAAAAGGGTTGTGGGATAGAAAAATCTGATACCGTAAGGTGAAAAGATAAAAAAGAAAAAATGTGAATTTTTTCTTTTCGAAATTAGGTGAAATAATTGGGAAATTATACCGAAGAAAGTGAAAGTCTTGTAACCAAAAATTTCAATAAAAAATTCTATTCCCGAGTAGCATGGGGCACGTGGAATCCCGTGTGAATCTGCGAGGACCACCTCGTAAGGCTAAATATTCCTGGATGTCCGATAGCGAATAGTACCGCGAGGGAAAGGTGAAAAGAACCCCGGGAGGGGAGTGAAATAGAACGTGAAATTGCAAGCCCACAAACAGAAGGAGAACGACTTAGCGTTTAACTTCGTGCCTGTTGAAGAATGTTCCGGCGACTTATAGTTAGTGGCAGGTTAAAATAGAGATATTGGAGCCATAGTGAAAGCGAGCTTGAATAGAGCGTTTGTCACTAGTTATAGACCCGAACCCGGTTGATCTAACCATGGCCAGAATGAAACTTGGGTAACACTAAGTGGAGGTTCGAACCGACTGATGTTGAAAAATCAGCGGATGAGCTGTGGTTAGGGGTGAAATGCCAATCGAAACCGGAGCTAGCTGGTTCTCCCCGAAATGTATTTAGGTGCAGCGGTTAATATTATAGCGTAGGGGTAAAGCACTGTTTCGGTGCGGGCTGGTAATTCGGTACCAAATCGAGGCAAACTCTGAATACTACGTGTACAGTTAACCAGTAAGACTATGGGGGATAAGCTTCATAGTCAAGAGGGAAACAGCCCAGATCACCAGCTAAGGCCCCTAAATAATTACTAAGTGATAAAGGAAGTGGAAAGGCTTAGACAACCAGGAGGTTTGCTTAGAAGCAGCAATCCTTTAAAAAGTGCGTAATAGCTTACTGGTCTAGCAATTCTGCGCCGAAAACTTACGGGACTAAGTAATTTGCCGAAGCTGTGAGATAGTTTATGAAAAAGTAGAAAAGATTTTATATCTTGGAGAAAACTTACTAGCAATGTCTAGGACATACTATCGGTAGGGGAGCGTTCTGTTGTAGGTTGAAGTGTTAGCGAAAGCGGGCATGGACGAAACAGAAGTGAGAATGTCGGATTGAGTAGCGAAAACATTGGTGAGAATCCAATGCTCCGAAAACCTAAGGTTTCCTCCGCAAGGCTCGTCCACGGAGGGTGAGTCAGGTCCTAAGGTGAGGCTGAAAAGCGTAGTTGATGGATAATAGGTTAATATTCCTATACTGATTATTACTGGTATCGAGGGACGAAGAAGGCTAAACTAGCCAGAAATTGGTTACTGGTTTAAGGACTCAAGGTGTTGAAGATTAGAGAAAATAATCTGAGCTGAGATCTGAATGCAAGATTTAAAAAATCAAAGTAGTTGATGTCATACTTCCAAGAAAAGCTCGCTATGCCTTAAGTAATAATTACCTGTACCTTAAACCGACACAGGTAGGTAGGTAGAGAATACCAAGGAGCGCGGGAGAACCCTCCTTAAGGAACTCGGCAAAATAGCTCTGTAACTTCGGAAGAAAGAGTGCCTTTTAGGCTGCAATATCAAGTTCCAAGCAACTGTTTAGCAAAAACACAGGTCTCCGCTAAGTTGTAAAACGACGTATGGGGGCTGACGCCTGCCCAGTGCCGGAAGGTTAAAGAAGTCGGTTAGCGTAAGCAAAGCTGGTAACTGAAGCCCCGGTGAACGGCGGCCGTAACTATAACGGTCCTAAGGTAGCGAAATTCCTTGTCAGGTAAGTTCTGACCCGCACGAATGGCGTAATGATTTGGAAGCTGTCTCGAGGAGGGACTCGGTGAAATAGAACTGTCTGTGAAGATGCGGACTACCTGCGCCTGGACAGTAAGACCCTATGAAGCTTTACTGTATCCTGAAATTGGATTTCGATTTTCTTTGCGCAGAATAGGTGGGAGACGTTGAGATTAGTCTTTCGGGACTAAAGGAGTCATTAGTGAGATACCACTCTTAGAAAATTAAAATTCTAACTTCATACCGTAAGCCGGTTGAAAGACAGTTTCAGGTGGGCAGTTTGACTGGGGCGGTCGCCTCCCAAAAGGTAACGGAGGCGTACAAAGGTTTCCTCAGATCGGTCAGAAATCGATCTTAGAGTGCAAAGGCAAAAGGAAGCTTAACTGTGAGACAAACAAGTCGAGCAGAGACGAAAGTCGGTCTTAGTGATCTGACGATGCTGTGTGGAAAGGTCGTCACTCAACGGATAAAAGTTACTCTAGGGATAACAGGCTGATCTCCCCCAAGAGTTCTTATCGACGGGGAGGTTTGGCACCTCGATGTCGGCTCATCGCATCCTGGGGCGGAAGTACGTCCCAAGGGTTGGGCTGTTCGCCCATTAAAGCGGTACGTGAGCTGGGTTCAGAACGTCGCGAGACAGTTCGGTCCATATCCGGCGTAGGCGTTGGAGTATTGAGAGTGACCTTTCTCTAGTACGAGAGGACCGAGAAAGACATACCTCTAGTGTACCAGTTATCGTGCCAACGGTACACGCTGGGTAGCTATGTATGGTTAGGATAACCGCTGAAGGCATCTAAGTGGGAAGCCGTCCTCAAGATGAGTACTCTTAGGTTGCGGCAAGACTAGCCGCTTGATAGGCATCCGGTGTAAGTATAGCAATATATTCAGCCTAGATGTACTAAAAAACCATATTCTTAAGCTTATATTATTATGAAAAGTAGTTAAATGCAATTCTTATTAATTTCGGTTTCTTTAGCATCATTGCACCACATTATTCCTTCCCGAACATAATTGTGAAACGTGATAGCGGCGAAAATACTTTAAGAGAAGTCTTCTGGGAAAATAGCACGATGCCGAAATTTATTCTTTTTAATATTCTTTTAAATCTTTGTATTTCTAAAAATTCTAAAATTGGAAATTTTTTTTATTTCTATGTTATTCTTTCTATTAAAAAAGATAATCAAATAAAAAAAATTAAAATTTGACTTTATTGTTTATTTGTTATATGCTTATATATATGGTACTTAGCAACCTTAAAAACAACACGTCTACTTTTGGTTATGCATTAACAGCTCATTCTGCTGATGGGGACACTTGTCCGTCAGATAAAGATGGGTTTTTGCCTATTTCAGATCCTTTGGAGGATTCTATTTCAACTAATCCCGAATTAAGTGCAAATTTGGGTAAAAATCCAAAGATACAGGAAGAACCTCTAGAAGAACAAAAAGTAATTTCAAATAAAGAAATTCTAGATCTAGAAAATAAAGAAATTCTAGATCTTCTAGATCTAGAAAATAAAGGAATTCTAGATCTAGAAAAGAAAGAAAGTATAGATCTAGAAAAGAAAGAAAGTCTAGAAGATGGAACAGATAAAGAAATTCTAGATTTAGAAGGAGTAATAAAAAGAAAAAATAAACTAAACCAATTTTTTCTCAATATGAAAATTTTAGATTTTATAAAGTCTGTTTTTTTAAAAGAAAAAAACCTTTCCTTCTTAGGTTTTGTAACTGGGCTTATGGTTATTTTTTGTTTTTTTCTTTTAATTATTTTTCGTATTTTATTTAAAGGGAGTTAAAAGACTCTTTAAATAAATACTATTAATTCTATGGTTTTAAGTAGTTTTGAGTTAGGGTATGGAAGTTTGGGATAATATTCGTTTTTATACCAGAATTTTTTTAATAGATTTCACTTTATTGATTTATAAAAGCTTTCTTAAAAATAAGAAGATATTAAATAAATATTTTAATATCTTCTTATTTCTTTTTTAATAAGCTAATCCCATGCTTCTTGTTGTTTCACCGCCTAAGTATACTCTTACAGATAAAAAGTCCGTCGGACAGGCTGATTCACATCTTTTACAACCAACACAGTCATCTGTTCTTGGTGCAGAAGCTAATTGACCAGCTCTACATTCTCTCCATACAACCATTTCAAGAACATCTGTTGGACATGCTCTTACACATTGAGTACATCCAATGCAAGTATCGTAAATTTTTACCGAATGACTCATAGGTTTCTCCCATCTTTTTTATTTAATTTCTATTATAAGAATCAATTTTTTTAAAAAACCCATCCATAGCTATGTAATCCTTTTCCTAAAAAATTGACTCCTAAATAACAAATCCAAATTACAAAAAATCCACAAGATCCTAAAAGTGCCGCTTTTTCTCCTTGCCATCCTTTTAAAAGACGAGAGTGAAGATAAATAGCAAAAACTAACCACGTAATTAAAGCCCAAGTTTCTTTAGGATCCCAACTCCAATAAGAACCCCAGGCTTCATTTGCCCAAACTGCTCCAGATATGATTCCAATTGTTAAAAAAGGAAATCCTAGTCCAATAATTCGATAACTCCATAAATCGACTGTCTGAAGAAGAGAAAGTTTTGAGTAGGTAATTGTTGAAATTAACTTTTCTTTGTTGAAATCATTCAAAATAATTCCTGATGGTTCTGTTTTTTGATTTTTTAAAGGAAAAGTTAGAAAAGCTATATATAGTAAAGAAAGTAAAGATCCAACAATTAATGTTGCATAACTAATCATCATCATTGTTACATGCATCATTAACCAATTTGATTGCAAAGAAGGAACCAAAGGTAAAGCTTTTTGCATATCAGTAGGTAAACTAAATGTTGAAAATCCTGCTAAAAAAAGGGTAATTGGTGTTGCAATAGAGCCAATTAAACGACTTTTTGTTTGAAATTCTAAAAATAAATGAATTGTTAAAATTCCCCAACTTAAAAAAATTAAAGATTCATAAAGATTACTTAAAGGAAAATATTTTTCTCCAATCCATCTTAATAAAAGAGTCATAGTTAAGAGAAAATTACTAAAAATACTTAAAGATTTACTTATTTGAAAGATGAAATTATTTTTTGGAATTGCTAAACTAATCCAATAAAAAATCATAGCAAAAAATAAGAAAAAACAGGCTATTATGGGAAGTTGGTAATCATAAAACATCAAAATTTTCATACAAATTTTTCATTTATTTGGTATTTCTGTTCTTTTTTTTTTTAAATTAAAAAAAGGAAAATTCTTGGTTGCTGGTTTTTCTTTTATTATAGATCTTTATTTTTTACCAATAGGGATTTGTATTAGTTTCTCTCATAAAGTTTATTATCCTATGGAAGAGGGGACGACTATGACAGCAACTTTAGAAAGATATGAAAGCCTAAATATCTGGGAACGTTTTTGTTCTTGGATCACGAGTTTAGAAAACCGTTTATATATCGGTTGGTTTGGTGTAGTAATGATTCCTACACTTTTAACTGCTACTACTTGTTTTATCATCGCATTTATCGCTGCACCGCCAGTTGATATCGATGGGATCCGTGAACCAGTAGCTGGTTCTTTAATGTATGGAAATAACATCATCACTGGTGCTATTATTCCTAGCTCAAATGCTATTGGTGTACATTTCTACCCAATTTGGGAAGCAGCTTCTGTTGATGAATGGTTATACAATGGTGGTCCATACCAACTTATTGTATTACACTTCTTAACTGGTGTTGCTTGTTATTTAGGTCGTGAATGGGAACTAAGTTTCCGTCTAGGTATGCGTCCTTGGATTTTTGTTGCATTTTCTGCTCCAGTAGCAGCTGCAACAGCAGTATTCTTAATTTATCCAATCGGTCAAGGAAGCTTCTCTGATGGTATGCCTTTAGGGATCTCTGGAACATTTAACTTTATGTTAGTATTCCAAGCTGAACATAACATCTTAATGCACCCATTCCATATGGCTGGTGTTGCTGGTGTATTTGGTGGATCTTTATTCTCTGCTATGCATGGTTCTCTAGTAACTTCTAGTTTAATCCGTGAAACAGCTGAAGGTGAATCTACAAACTATGGTTATAAATTTGGTCAAGAAGAAGAAACATATAACATCGTAGCTGCTCATGGTTACTTTGGTCGTTTAATCTTCCAATACGCAAGTTTCAACAACTCTCGTTCTTTACATTTCTTCTTAGCAGCTTGGCCAGTTGTAGGTATCTGGTTAACTTCTTTAGGAATTAGTACAATGGCTTTCAACTTAAATGGTTTCAACTTTAACCAATCTATTGTTGATAGTCAAGGTCGTGTAATTAACACTTGGGCTGATATTGTAAACCGTGCTAACTTAGGTATGGAAGTAATGCATGAACGTAATGCTCACAACTTCCCTCTAGATTTAGCTGTAACTGCTCCAGTTATTGTTGGTTAATCAATTGATTTTATTCAAAAAGAAATTTTTTAATTTCTTTTTGAATAATTTTTTTTTTTAATAATCTCTTGTTTTATAATCTCTTGCTTTTTTTCGATAAATTGCTATAATATTTTTCGTAGTAATAGGACATTCCCTAATAGCTCAGTGGTAGAGCGGTCGGCTGTTAACCGATAGGTCGTTGGTTCGACCCCAACTTGGGGAGATTTTTTTTCTTATATTTTTTCTTTTCAAAAAAGGTAAATAAAAATTTATTTTAAGTTAAAAAATTTATTAAGTGTAGAATCCGAGTTTTAAAAGTAGATGAGCATAGTAAAAGCTGCTACTTTCTAAATATTTTCGAAAAATATTTTACTTTCCTTGGGTTAAAATCGGGTTTTTTGAAAAATAAAAAATTCAGACATAATTTTTTAAGATTTTTATTATCACAGGTGGTATAATTTTTTATAATGAATTATTGCTTGTTCTTTTTATGGAAGCGTTTAATATTTATAATGCCAAAGATGTTTTTAATGAAAAGATCGAGTCGAAGCAAAAAATTGCTGGTTATGTTTCATCGATAATTGGTTATATTTGTTCAAATTACTGTGCTGAAAGGACTAATGTTATTAAATTAGCTTTCCTCAATTAATATTCGCTTTTTATTGATTTTTATCGAAAATAATTTAAATTTAATTCTTTATTAAAAAAATTAAATTTAAATTATTTATCTTTTGTATTAAATATATAACCTTTAATTTTCATAAAAAAAATTTAATTTTGATATTGTTCGTTCTATATCTCGGATTAAATTTTCAAATTCAATTTCAAGGTTGATTTTTCCTCTATTTGTTAATCCTCCTACCCAACAATTTTTTCTTTTTTCCTGTTGTGATTTTTTCCCTATATTTTGAAATGAAGATTCAGTAAAAACCCACATTTGTGTATACGGTAAATAACTTAAAGAAGAAGTAATCATTAATAATCCAAAACCAAGATAAATAATAGAAATATTGGGATCATATTTAATTTGTAAACCAGTAGAAGGAAGAATATCAATAACAAAAAAATTTGAGTTTATTAGATCGCCAATATTTTGAAAATTTAAAAAATTTCCAAATTGATCATAAACTAAAAAAGTATTTTGTAATTGATCAAAGACAAGAGTAAAATTTTTTTCGGAATTTAAAATCCATGTAATCCAAGATTTTGAAGTTTTTTCTAAAGCAAAAAAAGGGGCTTCATAAATAATATTTTGTTCATTTAATTTCGTTTTTTTTAATTCTTGAAAACGAATTCCTAATAAATTCCAATCACTTTGATAGAAATCAATGTTTTCAAAACGTAAAGGATTATTAACAGAAATCGTTTGTTCTTTAATTTCATTTCCAAAATTATCTAAAATGGAAAGATTTGTATAAAATTGATGAATTCGATTATTTTCATATTCTACCCAAAAATCATTTACTCTTGTTGTTAATGTTGGAATAGAAGTAAACCAACCAATTTGAATTGGATTTTGAATATGGAAAATTTCTCCTTTTGGTAAAATTTCTTGAGCTTTAAAGTTGTTAAAAGCACTAAGGAAAGATCCGAATAAGATTAAAATTAAACTAAAATGAACGAAAATTGGACTAATTCTTCCAATTAAGCCTTTATATCCATAAATGAAATTTCCATTTTGATAAATATAAAAATTTAAATCTTGTAGTTTGCAAAGAATGTTTTCTTTTAAATAAGAAATATTTTTTATTTGTATAGAAAAAGGTAAATCTAAAAAAGATTGTTTTTTTTGTCGAAAAAAATAATCTTTGGAATTTGAAAAAAGAGGAAATTGTCGAGTAAGAGTACAACTTATTAAACTAAATACTAAAAAAAAAAGTAAAAAGAAAAACCACCAAGTTTTATAAACATGATCTAATCCTAGAAGAATAATTATTTTCCATGTAATAAATCCAAAAATAGGTTTCTCAAGAGGATAATTTTCTTTGTAAAAATCGAGTGATTCCTCTTGTTCGAGAAAAGAACCTAAAGAACTTGCTAAAGCAATTAATGTTAAAATAAAAATAGCAAATTTCACACCAGTTAAGATTTTCAAAGATTTTTGAAGAGAAAATAATTTCATTTTTTCTAAATAAGTTTTATGTTTTTCTTAAGAATTTTTATGGTTTCGAATTGTAAAAACTTGGATTTTTCCATCCAAGTTATTTAATTGCTAATTTCCAACGTCCTTTTTGTCTTCTATTTTTTAAAACTTTTCTTCCACTTTTAGTTGCTAATCGTGCTCGAAATCCAGAGGATTTAATTACTTTTCGTCGTCGTCCATTTAAAGTATGTTTTGTCATCTTTTAAAAATTTTTTTCTTTTTTTCGTTTTTTCAAAATGGAAATTATTTTAGTTTATTTTAAAATTGGATGATTTAAGAAAGAGTATAACATAGAGAAACGAATTTGGTCGAACATTACTTTCAAAGATTGAAAAGCTTCACTGTTGTATTCTGTTAAAGGATTTTGTTGACCGTAAGATCTCCAAGTAATTGTATCTCGTATATCACTCATTCTTTCTAAATGTTCGGTCCAGTAAAAGTCAAGAATTGAAAGTACAATAACAGCTCTGGTATTTTTCAAGAAACTTTCTTGATAAGTATTTGAATCAGCAAATTTTAAATCATGTGAAATCCAAATTTCTGGATAAAAATTTTTTTTTTTTTCAAAAACAAAAGAACTTGAATAACTATCAAACCATTTTTCCCATTCTGACTGAAGTTCAATTGAATTTTTTTCTTTTTTCTGAAAAATTTCTTTTGAGATCATAAGAAGTTCCTCATCTAAAAAAGATTCTCCATAGCGTAAAAAGAATTCTTGTAAGATATTTTCACATAATAGTTCTTTTCGTGCAGTAAACAATTGCTTTCTTTGGATATTTAAAATATCATCGTATTGAAAAACATTTTTTCTTAAATCTGCATTATAAAGTTCTACTTTTTTTTGAGCATTTTCTAAACTTTTAGTTAATAATTCAGATTCTAATGGGACATCTTTATCTTGTAGAAGATAATCGACCCAATTTCTAAGATTTTCTCCTCCAAATACTTTAATTAAATCATCTTCTAGACTGACATAAAATTGGGATGTTCCGGGATCTCCTTGTCTTCCTGCTCGTCCTCGAAGTTGATTATCAATTCTTCTTGTTTCATGTCTTTCTGTTCCCAGGACAAATAAACCACCGAGAGATTTGATAAGAGAATTTTCTTTTTCCCAAGTCAGTGAAATTTTTTGATAGAAATAATTATATAAAGATTTTAAACTAGGAAGACAAAGTTCAAGAGAATAAGGAAGATTTAAAATATCTGTCTTTAATTTATCTTTGTGCAAATTTTTATATTCTTCAGAAATTTGATTTATTAATGAAGTTGTCCATTCGAAGTTTTCATTTTCGTTCTTTTTTTGTTCTTCGTCAAAAGAAGTGTTGGAGATTTTTTTTTCAAGAAAAATTTCCGTAAGTTTTTGCTTAACTTTAAAAAGTGAATTTCCTCCTAAAATAATATCAGTTCCACGACCAGCCATATTTGTTGCAATAGTAATTGCAAATCGTTCACCTGCTTGAGCAATTACTTCACTTTCCCGACGAACATTTTCGGGTTTTGCATTTAGTACTTGATGAGGAATTTTTCCAATTGTAAAAAGTTCGGAAAGAATTTCTGATTTTTCAACACTTGCTGTTCCAATTAAAAGAGGTTGTCCTGTTAAAAAACATTCTTTTGCTTTTTTAACGACAGCTTTCCATTTTGCTAGTTCAGTTTGGTAAACTAAATCAGGTAAATCTTTTCGAATCATTGGTCGAAAAGTTGTTAAAACAACAACTTCTAAATTGTAAATATCTTTAAATTCTTTTTCTGCTGTTTTAGCAGTTCCTGTCATTCCCGCTAATTTTGGATATAAAGGAAAGAAATTTTGATAAGTAATTGAACTTTTTGTTTGGGTTCCTCCTCCCAGTTCCACTTTTTCTTTGGTTTCAATTGCTTCATGAATTCCTTGGCTCCATCTTCTATCTTCCATGATACGACCAGTAAATTCATCGACAATTAAAACTTTGTTATTTAAAACAATATAATCTTTATTTTTTTTAAAAATATATTCTCCTTTTAATGCATTTAAAATTTCTAAAATCCAAGGGTCATCGGGATCATATAAACTTTTTTTTCCTAGTTTTTCAATTGTATTTTTATAACCAGTTTCTGTTAAATTGATATCCTTTTTTTTTTCATCCACTTGAAAATCAAAATCTTTTTTTAAAGATTTTGCAATTAATTTTGCTAAATAAAGTTTATTTATATCTTTTTTTCCTTGAACTGTTGATAAAATTAATGGCGTTCTTGCTTCGTCAATTAAAATAGAATCGATTTCATCAATTACACAATAATGAAAAGCTCTTTGTACTACGTCTGTAAAATTATAGGCGGAACTATCACGTAAATAATCAAAAACTACTTCCGAATTTGTAACATAAGTAATATCGGCAAAATAATTTCTTTTTTTTTCACTGATTGAACTTGTACTTTTTACTAAACCAGCTTTTAAACCTAAACCATTATAAATTTTTCCCATCCATTTTTGATCTCTTTCTGCAAGATATTCATTTACTGTGACAACATGAACTCCTTTGCCTAATAAAGCATTTAGAGAAACGGGAAAGGTTGAGGCTAATGTTTTACCTTCTCCTGTTTTCATTTCTACAATTTTTCCATTGTGAAGTTCTAAACCAGCTAAGATTTGGCTGTCATAATGTTTTAATCCTATTTTCCTTAAAGATATTTCTTGAACTAAAGCAAACCATTCGGGAATTATTGTTTCTAATAAGAAATCTTTTTTTAGATAATCTTTTTCTTTGATTAAACGATTTTTTATTTTCTCTATTTTTTTTTCTAATTCTTGGTCACTTTCGTGATGAAGATTGTTATTTTCTGTTTTTATTTGATAAAGAAATTTTTTGTTCATTTATTTTTTTTACTTTCTACTATCTCCCATATATTATAGGATAAAACTAGTATAATGAAATTGGGATTCAAAAAAATAAAAAGAATAATTAATTAGAAAAAACAAAGGAAAATTCATTATGACAGATTCTTTTTTCTCAAGAGAACGAATTGGAAAAATTTGGAAATATGTTCAAGATTTTTTTAAACCTCTTCAATATTTTTTCAAATTTATTCACAATTTTTTTAAACCGCTTTTACAAATGCAGGCAAATTTTAATGCCAAATATCCAAATATTATTCAAAATATTCAACTTACTTTTATTTATTTTTTTGCTATTGTCGATCTTCTTTTTTCAATTTTAAACAGTACTTTTGCTTTAGGAGGTTTTCCTGCAATTATTCAACCTTTTATGCCTGTTATTGAAGCCATTTTTTCTTCCCCCATTCTTCGTCTATGGGCAAGTCCAGAAAAAGTCTTTTTTTTCTCTTATGTTGTTATAGAATTGATGATTGTTCGCTCAACATTTAAATTTTCTAAATTAGTTAAATATAATATTCTTCTTATTTTTGCTTTATTAATGCTTCAAGGTTTAGCTATTAGTTATTGGGATCTTTTATTTCATCGTGAAATTACTACTAATGTTGCAAGATGGGCTTTTGATAAAGGTGTCCTTATTAATACCAATAAACCTTTAGCCATTACTTTTTTCTTTAATACTTTTATTCTTTTTTGTTTTGGTTATCTTTATTTATATATTCAAGCTATTCAAGGAAAATTTGCTCTTCTTCATAATATGGAATGGTTAACAGACTCTGTTGCTTTTTGGTTAAAGATTAAAACTCCAACAATGCGAATTGGGAAAAGAAAAAAAAGAGACGACAAGAAAGACGAAAATTGAGAAAATTCTGTAAAATTACAGAATTTTCTCAATTTTTTTATAATTTAGATTTCGTCCAATTTTTCTTCCAATATATTAACAAATCCTGAAAGAGTATAATTAACAATTCCATCTGCTAAAGCATATAAAGTATGGTCTCTTCCACAGCCTACTTTTATTCCTGGTTTAAATTTTGTTCCACGTTGTCGAACAAGAATTGAACCATTTTTTACTTTTTGAGAGCCTATACATTTTACTCCTAAACGTTTTGCTTGTGAATCACGAGTATTTCGTGTACTTCCTGCCCCCATTTTATGTGCCATTTTTCCTACCTCTTTTTTCTGTTTTTTAATAAAAAATAATTTTTAAATAACGACAAAATTAAATTTTTGTATCAATTTGAACACGAGTATAGGGTTGTCTATGTCCACGAGTTCTTGTATATTTTTTTTTTGGTTTTGTTTTAAGAACAATTATTTTTTTTCCTTTGACTTGTTGGATAATTTTTGCTGGAATTTCACTTTTTCCTAAAAACGGTTCTCCTAATTGAATTGCATTATTTTTTCGGAAAAATAAGATTTTTTTTATTGAAATGAAATCTCCTAAATTTACATTTTTTATATAATCCACATCATACCATTGACCCGGTTTTAGCAAAAATTGTTTTCCTGAAGTCTGTGCAATCGCATATTTCATATTTTTTCTCGTAGAATTTCTTTTCTTAAATCAAGAATTTCTCCTTGAATCTTTTATAAATTATACTCAATTTGACCCGGAAATTCAATTCCACTATCCCCCACATTCTAGTCAAACATTCAGGTTTTCTTTACTTGCAGATGGAGAGACTTGAACTCTCACGAAGTTTTTCATTAGATTCTAAGTCTAATACGTCTACCAATTACGTCACATCTGCATCTTTCAAAGATTATTTTACCACATCCTAGTCTTTTTCTTCCAACATAGGAATTTTTACTTGGCTTAAATCATTATAATAGTTTGAAAAACAAAGATTTACTTACTAATACTTTACGTCTATGAAATTACTTTTAACTTTTGCGCCAATTTTATGTAAAATTAATAATTAAAAAATTTGTTTAATAGTAAAAAATAGTAACTTAAATAATTTAAATTTATTTATTTATAAAAAATATATTATAAATAAATTTATAGGATTTTTTAATAAAAATTTTAACATTTTTAAATTAATAACATATGAATTCAATTAATAATAATCAAATCCCACGTCCTTTGTTTTATATTATTTTAAGTCAATATGATGTCTTGAAAAATAATGTTATTGAAGAATTATTAAGAGAACGTACAGAATATTATAAAAGTCAAAATAAAGTATTAGATTTTTGGGTATTTTTAAATCCAACATTTTTAGATGTACCTTTTATTAATTTATCTATAATTTCTAGTGATTTTTATTCAAATTTATATAATAAAATAAATTTTGATAACAATAATTACTTGGCAGTAATAGTTTCAACTAATAAAGAATATATTAATTGGTTAAAACTTCGTTTAGGAGGATTTGATATAATTTCAATTGAAAAAGATTTAAAAGGTACATTAAATAAAATTAAAAATTCATCTATAAAATGGGATGGATTATATGGTAGATTTAATAGTTTAAAAAAAATAAACTATAGTATTAAAAAATCTTATCTTTTTTATTTAATTAATTTTTTAAATTCTAAAAATATAATAAATCCTTTATTAAATTTAGAAGTTATTAAATTTTTGTTTTATAAAAAATATGGTAATTCTTATAATGAAAAATTTAAAAATGATTTTTTAAAAATTGAACAACTTTTTATTAAAACTCCATTTTT
>Ga0208718_1000092_pt1 | contig 16282 bp, 17 predicted proteins | sample LakMenE29Apr09ns_FD_150743 | JGI IMG/M metagenome (GOLD analysis project Ga0208718, IMG submission 150743) | Freshwater microbial communities from Lake Mendota, WI - 29APR2009 deep hole epilimnion ns (SPAdes) | ecosystem: Environmental > Aquatic > Freshwater > Lake > Epilimnion/Euphotic zone ...
TTAAGATGAGTGCTCTCACCGCTATAAGCGGGTAAGGTCACGGTAAGAACAACCGTTATATAGGCATTAAGTATACATGCAGTAATGCATTTAGCTGAGATGTACTAACAGACCGAGGGCTTGATACTAATCTCTTTTAATAAATTTTGCAGTTTTGAAAATTCTTAACCTTGGTGTTTATAGCGTATTGGAACCACTCCGATCCATCTCGAACTCGGTTGTGAAACGATACAGCGGCGATAATACTATGGAGGATACTCCATGGGAAGGTAGCACGATGCCAAGGTAAAATTTATTTTTGTATTGTTTTTTGTAATGTAAATTTAATAAAGTGACATTTTTAAAATGAATTATGCAATTGTAGAAGCAAGTGGGAAGCAATTTTGGATCGAGCCAGGTAAATTTTATGATCTAAACTATGTTGACTTAAATCCTGGTGATAAGATTGCTTTAGTGAGAGTTCTTCTTGTAAATAGTAACGGAAATGTCAGTGTTGGTTATCCATGTTTAGAAAACACTTCCGTTGAAGCAACAGTTTTAGGTCATATACAGAGTAAAAAAATCACTGTCTATAAGATGAGACCTAAAAAAAAGACAAGAAAAAAACAAGGCCACAGAAATAATTTAACTAGAATTATGATAAACTCTATTTCTATGAGTGGATCTAAATTATTGTAATTAAAAATAAAAAAACTCTAACAATATGGCACACAAGAAAGGTAGTGGTAGTACTCGAAATGGTAGAGACTCTAACGCCAAAAGATTAGGGGTTAAAAGGTATGGTGGAGAATATGTTTTAGCTGGAAATATTTTAGTTAGACAAAGAGGCACAAAGTTTAAAGCTGGTAATAATGTGAATATTGGGCGTGATTATACTATTTACTCCCTCATCAACGGAAAAGTAAAATTTGAAATTTCTGGGAAATCAGAAAAAAAATTAAGTGTCTATCCAGTTGAATAAAAAAAAGGTATGTAGAAAAATAAAATATTTTACATACCAATCTTAGTACCATAAATTAAATATTCTATAAAATTTAAAGACCTAGAGAGTATAGTTTGTATTTTTGAAGAGTTCGCATTATATATAAGGTTTCGATTGTACAATCTTTTGGATTCTATCCCGTTTTTTGTACAAATTAGCAATGGATATGTGTCTGTAGAAAATCTTTTTATAGTGGAATATGTAATCTCGGTATATGATTTCCAATATAGATATGTTTTCAAATTGATTAGACTATAAGAAAATAAAAGATAATCCACGGTATACCATTTTAAGAAAACAAATCCAGAAAGATTTTTACTAGAAAATATTTCGTAAACCATAAAATTACTAAGTTTTATAACTAAATTTTCTATTAAACTTGTTGTTAAATTTGCTGAAATATTCTCGCTTATACCCATTAAATAAATAGAGTTTAATAAATTTATTACTGAAGAGTACTCTTCAACTTGTATTTTTTTTATTATCCAATGATTTGAATTATCTAAACTACTATGCTTATTTAATCCCAATCGATATAAAATTTTTCGTTTAGAAGATAATAATAGAAATTTTATAATTGTATCTACAAGTAAGGTAGTATCCATTTCTTTAGAGTAATAATAGATGGTGTTGGAGAGTATCAATTTTAATTCTATAAATATCAATGTGGAAATAAACATTTGAATTTCTTCCCTAAGGAGGTCTAGACTCATAGGGTCGGAAGTAACGTTTTTCATATTTGAATAAAACTTTAAACAAATTTTATAAAATAAAATATTTAATTTATTTTTCAATCTAGTCATGTTAAATTTTCATGAATTGTGAATTTAATCATCAATGTTAGGTGATACAAACAAAGTTAAAATCTCTTTACTAAAAATTTCTGAAGCCTTGGATCTATATTTTTTAGGATTTACAATTATAGAGAGTGTCCGTTTTATTATGATGTCTTCTATTTTAACCCATTGCAAAACACCTAATTCTAATTCTTTCGCAATAGCTGAAACAGAAACAAAGGCCGCTCCTAGTCCTGATTGAACTGCATTTTTTATCGCTTCAACGGAATTCAATTCCATTTCAATCTTAAATCTTGTACTATCAATTCCATTCTGATTTAAAACTTTATCTATGACTTTTCTTATAGTAGATTGTCTGTCGAGAGCAATAAATCGTAATCTATATAAATCTTCTTTTTGAATACTTCTTAGGATTGAAAACGGATGAGACTTTGGTAAAATTAAAGCCAGTTCATCTTCCGCATAAGAGGTAACTTGCAACATATTTTTCAACTCTATAGGAACTTCCCCGCCTATTATAGCTAAATTAATATGACCATTAGCAACACTCCACGCAATTCTACGAGTCGAATGGACTTGAAGTTGGACAGCGACTTGCGGATACTTTTGACGAAATAAACCTATTAATCTTGGCATTAAATATGTCCCCGTAGTTTGACTAGCCCCAACTATTAAAGTTCCGCCCTGCAAATTATGTAGATCATCAATTGCTCTACATGTTTCATCACACAATGATAATATTCTATTTCCGTATCGTAACAACATTTCACCTTCTTCCGTGAAAGAAGCCTTTCTATTTCCTCTATCAAAAATTAGAACATTAAGTTGCTTTTCTAAGTTATGAACCTGTAAACTAACTGCAGGTTGTGATATATAAAGACTATCAGCTGCTTTTTTAAAACTTCCTTCAGAAGCTATAGCTTTAATTATTCTTAATTGGTCTAATGTAAAGGGTAAATCTATCATTTCTAATTTTAAAAACTTTTTAAACTATTTAATTATTATTAAGTTCTTAAAATCAATTATTACTTATTAGGAAATATATTGTTACTTTTATCTTCACATATGATTTATTTTATATCTATATAGTGAAATTCTCTTTTATAAATACATGATATGGATCTCATTAGCTATAATATTTAAGAAAGATATACCATAGGATTGTGTCATGGACATGCGACTTTTAATAGTTCTTTTCCCGGTTTTGGCAGCAGCATCTTGGGCGGTTTTTAATATAGCTAGAATTGCTTTAAGACAGTTGAGCCGTTTAGGATCCAGATAAACAAATAGTTTTCTAGAAAATAATTGTATCTGATAAAAGTTAAAATTTTCAGATCTTTTATTTTTTAGAATGTTCTATTTTTACTTGTATAATGAATGAACTGTATTTTATATACAGGTAATTTTTAAAATAAAATAATATAGAAGGAAATACACATGGCAGTTCCAAAAAAACGTACTTCTAAATCTAAAAAAAATTCTCGATTAGCTACCTGGAATAATAAGGCAAATATACAAGCTAAAAGAGCTTTATCTTTAGCGAAATCGATTTTAAGTGGTAACTCAACAAGTTTTATTTCAAATCTGACTGAAGAAAATGATTCAAAAAGCTCTTAGCTAAAAAGATGTATGAATATATACATCTTTTTTTTATAAGAACTTCGAAATAAATTAAGTTTTATAGTTTATTTGTATTAATCTAGTAGTAGATTTTAATTACGTATTTTATTTCACTCGGGGGAACATATAGTGAAACTTGCAGTTTATGGAAAAGGCGGGATTGGCAAATCTACAACAAGTTGCAACATTTCAGTTGCTTTAGCAAAGAGAGGAAAAAAAGTACTACAAATCGGATGTGACCCAAAACACGATAGTACCTTTACTTTAACAGGTTTTTTGATACCCACTATTATAGATACTTTACAAGCTAAAGATTATCACTATGAAGATGTTTGGCCTGAAGACGTAATCTATAAAGGCTACGCAGGAGTGGATTGTGTTGAAGCTGGTGGACCTCCTGCAGGTGCAGGTTGTGGAGGTTATGTAGTTGGAGAAACAGTAAAATTATTAAAAGAATTAAACGCATTTGATGAATACGATATTATTTTATTTGATGTTTTAGGTGATGTTGTTTGTGGAGGATTTGCAGCCCCACTAAATTACGCTGATTACTGTCTGATTGTTACGGACAATGGATTTGATTCACTATTTGCAGCCAATAGAATATCAGCTTCTGTACGAGAAAAATCTAGAACACACTCTTTAAGATTAGCTGGATTAATAGGTAACAGAACTGCAAAACGGGATTTAATTGAAAAATATGTAGATGCAGTACCTATGCCTATATTAGAAGTGTTACCACTTATAGAAGATATTCGAATTTCTCGCGTTAAAGGAAAAACTTTATTTGAGATGTCAGAATTAGATTCATCATTAAATTATGTTTGTGATTATTATTTAAATATTGCAGACCAAATTATTGCCAAGCCAGAAGGCGTTGTTCCAAACGAAGCAGCTGATAGAGAGTTATTCAGCTTACTCTCTGATTTCTACTTAACACCATCTGATAAACAAAATGATACTAATTCTTTTAACGATCAATCATTAGAATTGATGATTGTTTAATATTAAGATTAAAATATGAACTCACAAGTACTTACCGAATCTAAAGAGAGTTTACTAAATTTCGAATGTGAAACTGGGAATTATCATACTTTTTGTCCAATAAGTTGTGTAGCGTGGCTATACCAAAAAATAGAAGATAGTTTTTTCCTTGTTATAGGAACAAAAACTTGTGGATATTTTTTACAAAATGCCATGGGGGTTATGATATTTTCTGAGCCTAGATACGCTATGGCTGAATTAGAAGAAGGAGATATATCAGCTAAGTTGAGTGACTATGAGGAGTTAAAACGATTATGCCTCCAAATCAAAAAAGATAGAAACCCAAGCGTGATTTTCTGGATTGGAACATGTACAACTGAAATTATAAAAATGGATCTAGAAGGTATCGCACCAAAATTAGAAAATGAAATTGGGATACCTATTGTCGTTGCTCGAGCAAACGGTTTAGATTATGCTTTTACTCAAGGAGAAGACACAGTTCTTGCAGCCATGGCACAAAAATGTCCAGAAGGGACTGTGAAACATGATAATAAAGTAAAAGATCAATCTACCTATTATGATCACCCACCTTTAATACTATTTGGGTCAGTTCCTGATTCTGTTGCTAACCAGTTAACATTAGAATTAAAAACCCAGGGAGTTAAAGTTTCTGGTTGGCTACCTTCAAAGCGTTATACAGAATTGCCTTTTATAAATGAAGGCTATTATGTATGTGGTGTAAATCCTTACTTAAGTAGGACAGCTACAACTTTAATGCGTAGAAGAAAAACAAAATTAATAGGAGCTCCATTTCCAATAGGGCCAGATGGTACTCGAGCTTGGATAGAAAAAATCTGCTCTGTCTTTGGAATTAAATCATCTGGTTTAGAGGAAAGAGAAAAGAAAATCTGGAATTCATTAGAAGAATATCTTGAATTAATAGTCAATAAATCTGTGTTCTTTATGGGGGATAATTTACTTGAAATATCTCTTGCTAGATTTTTAATTCGTTGTGGGATGATTGTTTGCGAGATTGGTATACCTTACATGGATAAGAGATATCAATCTAGTGAGCTACTATTACTAGAAAAAACTTGCCTAGAAATGGGTGTTAGAATACCTTCTATTGTGGAGAAACCAGATAATTATAAGCAATTAGAAAGAATCCGAATTTTAAAACCAGATCTAGTTATAACAGGTATGGCACATGCCAACCCTCTAGAAGCTAGAGGTATAAATACAAAATGGTCTGTCGAGTTCACTTTTGCCCAAATACACGGTTTTACAAATTCAAGGGATGTTTTGGAACTTGTTACTCGTCCATTAAGACGAAACTCTAGTTTACAGCAATTAGCTTGGAACTCGTATACTTTGGAAAAATAATTGAATGCGGAAATTAACTCAGGGGTTAATTTATTCCGCATTTACAAAACCTAAATAATATCCTCCAGTTGCAAAATTCTACGAATTGGTAGATTTGCTATAAGTGCAGTCATGCGGCTATCAGTTCTTATTGAAAACTCCAAACTTTCAGTATCTAACTCTACATATTTAGAAACCACTATAAGAATCTCTTTTCTCATCTTTTCTAAAGTTGAAGCATTAAGAGTTGATCTATCATGAGCAAGAACTAATTTAAGACGTCTTTTCACGTCATCTCGACTTCCACGATTATTATTAACAAATAAACGTTCAAAAAATTCTGTAATCATATAAATTCATAACTTACACTATTAATTAAGTTGTAGAAGATCCTAGGAAAAAATTTCGTAAACGTTTTAATGGTCCTTTAGAGTAAGAGTCGAAGTCTATGAAATCTACTGGTTGTCCATCAAGTCTATAAGCTGTATTTTCAAAAGCTATACCAGGAAGAGAAAGCTTTTTCTCTAAAACAAGTGGCTCTCCTCGATTTGTTGATATAATAACGCACTCATCCTCAGGAATAACTCCAATTAAAGGTATAGCCAATATCTCTTTAACATCGGCAACAGACATCATGTCATTAGATTTTACCATTTCTGGTCTAAGTCGGTTTACCAACAAATTAATTTTTTGAATTCCATTAGCTTCAAGTAATCCAATTACTCTATCTGCGTCTCTAACAGCGGCAATTTCTGGCGTTGTAACTACAATAGCTTCTCTAGCTGGCCCTATAGCGTTGTGAAATCCAGTTTCAATACCTGCGGGACAGTCAATTAAAATATAGTCATACTGTTCTTCCATTAAAGAAATCAAATACTTCATTTGATCACTGTTTATAGAATCTTTATTTCTATTTTGAGCAGCTGGTAAAAGAGTAAGCCCTGGTTGCCTTTTATCTCTAATAAGAGCTTGTTCTAACCTGCATTCTCCTGATAAAACTTCTAAAGCAGTGTAAATAACCCGATTTTCCAACCCTAATAAGAGATCTAAATTTCTTAAACCTATATCAGCGTCAACAAGAGCAGTTTGATACCCCAACTGAGCAAGTGACATACCTAAATTCGCAGTTGTGGTAGTTTTACCAACCCCTCCTTTACCAGAAGTAATTACAATAACGCGAGTCATGATTTATTTATCTCATATGAAATTAATATGTAACAGATTTTATTCTATTCAGAATTTAACTTTGACCAAATTATCCTATGTCAAAGTTATGATTAGTAATGTGAAGCAAATTATATTTTTAATTACTAAAAATTAATTTAATGGTTCAATAGGTACTTTAAATCTTAAAAAATCATTCTGTAAACTATTTATTATTTCCAAAATATTCTTCTCAAAAAAGTATATAGCTCGATTAGTGTCACCGTAGACATAGAGTTTATTTTGTTTTTTTACTACCCAAATTTGGAAATAAGAAGTATAGCTAAGTAATACACTGAAAATTAAGAAGAAAAATCCAACATAAACTAGAGGAATACCTGGATCTGATTTGATCTGTAATCCAGTAGATGGTAAAACTTTATTTAAACGTAGCTTATTTCCATTAAAAAATATTTTATGCCCAATTTCACTTTGTCCTAACAAGTTTTTTTCAGAATCGTAGAGTAGGTACTTTCCAGTTAAATCTTGTAAAACAACAAGTACTTTATTTTTAGCTTCATATTCTAAAGACCCAATCCAAAATCTTGAACTATTTTCTCCAATTATTTCTTTAAGCGGTATCTCAAGATTCTGTCTTTCATTTAAGTTAAACTTTAATGAAACTATACTCCAATCTGTTTGATAAAATGTGACACCTGAATATCTTAAAGGTTCGTTAACAAAAATAGTTTTTTCTTTCTGCATTTCCAAATCACTGTCCAAAATGTCTATTTCAGAATAGAATTGATCTACCATACCTTGATCATTGTATGCGATATTAAAATCATTTATGTAGCCTTCAAAACCTTGAGGAATATAGCTTAAAGGACCAGAAGAAATGATATTTTGCAAATGAAATAGTTCTTTTTTTGGAACCAACTCTTGAAGCATAAAACCAGATAATGAACCAAGTATAGACCCAATTAAGATACAAATGATACTCAAATGAACTAAGATCGGACCAATTTTCCCAATTAATCCCTTATAAGCATATATATAGGGTCCTTGTTGTATCACATTGTACTGCCTTTGCCTTAATAAATAAGAAAATTGGGTTAAACTTCCATTATTCAGATTAAAGGTTATGCCCATTTTATTCGTAACATTTTTACGTCTAAAGAATTTCCATAATCTTGCAAGCTTTAATGAAGGGACCTGCCGAGAGATAGTGCAAGACAATAGACTGCCCCCAAATAAAAATAATAATATTAAAAACCAACTTGCCGTATAGACATGATCTAAACTAAAAAAAAGAATAAAATCTGAATTTATAAAACCAGCAAGAGGACTAGATATAGGATAATTTGTTTCATAAAATGAAATTGTTTTTTCTTGCTCAATTATTGTTCCTAAAGAACTTATAAAAGCAATAAATAAAAGCAATACTATTGCTAACCTCAAATTCCCCAGAAAATAAATTAACTTCCACGCAATACGATTGATGTGACTCGTCATAAATTAATCAAAAGGTTTATCTAACATACATATTATAAACTCCCCAGGTAGGACTTGAACCTACGACCAATCGATTAACAGTCGATCGCTCTACCACTGAGCTACTGAGGATATATTAAAGAGTGAGTATTTTTATTTGTTTTTCATAAGAAATTATACCACACTTTAAATTATTTTTTATACCATTTTATTGTATTAAAAAACTAACTAGCAGAAGCATATTAAAAAACATGTTTTCTTTTTTATATACTTCTGCTATGCTATATCTATCTAATTAAAAGCGGACGTGGCGGAATTGGTAGACGCGCTAGATTTAGGTTCTAGTAAGATTTCTTGTGAGAGTTCGAGTCTCTCTGTCCGCATAGTACTATTTTTATTTCCATCTTTGCAAAATTAGTTTTATACTTCCATTCTCTTGAGATATTTCTTCGATTCTTTGAAAACCTTGGATTTCAGTAGCCTTCAATATAGAATTATAAGCATATCTCTGAGTAATCTTATCTAAGAATAACTCTACAGACCAAGGTTGTTGCCAAAATTGGAGATCGGCAACTAATTGATACTCCGTTCCATCCCAAGTAAATCCGATATCATAATTGTTATTTTGCTTAATAACCAAGTTTGCAAAACATTCTTGTGCTTTATATCCTTTTATAGTACTTACAGTCTCATCCCAAGAAACCCCTAGATCGTTAAGTGATTTTTGTAGCAAACTCAAATCTTTCAAAGTAGTTTTTATTTTACTAAAATGTGACATAAAGGGTAAACAAAAGTGTTAGGTTTTATACTAATCATTAAGAATATATGTATTCTAGTATATAGTAATAAGTTACAAAATATATTCAAAATAAAGATTTAAAAAAGAATATGTTTATTCTTCAGCTGAGGCTAGGCGGGCTTTTCCGGCACTTGCCCAGTCTTGTAAATATTCTATTTTTTCTTGATTTGTATACGCAAGTGGCACAAATTGATTAATAGCCTCTAAAATGTCATTAAAAGTAAACTCTCTATTCTCACTGAAAGCAGTGTGCATAGCCTCTATGATAACTTCTTCTATCTCTGCACCCGAAAATCTTTTTGACATTTCACTTAACAAAGATATATCATAACTAGTCCAGGATTTTGGCCGTAATCGACTTAGATGGACTTTAAAAATTAATTTTTTTTCTTTAACGTTAGGCAGACCAATAAAAAAAATTTCATCAAATCTACCTTTTCTTATGATTTCAGAAGGTAATGAATTAATATTATTTGCAGTAGCAACAACAAACACGGAAGATCTTTTTTCAGATAACCAAGTTATAAAAGTAGCTAGAACTCTATTTGTTGTACCACTATCACCTTTAGATTCCATACCTGCAAATGCTTTGTCGATTTCATCTATCCACAAAACACATGGGGAAATAGCTTCGGACAATTGGATCATTTGTCTCATTTTAGATTCTGATTCTCCTATAATCCCCCCAAATAATTTTCCAACATCTAACCTTAACAAAGGTAAACCCCATTCATTCGCAATTGCTTTAGCGGTTAAAGATTTTCCAGTACCTTGAACCCCCACTAAGAAAAGACCTTTCGGAGAGGGCAACCCATAATTTTCTGCTCTTTGAGACAATGCCCCTACTCTTTTTTGTAGCCACTTTTTAAGATTTTCAAGTCCCCCTATATCAGACATCTTTTCTGTTACAGTACAGAATTCTAAAATTTTTGTCTGGCTAATAATTTGTTTTTTTTCAGTAAAAATAATGTCCAAACTTTCAATATTGATTTCTTTATAAGTGGCTATTATTTTCGATAAAACTTTTCGGATACGTTCTAAAGATAAACCTTGACAAGATCGAACCAGAATATCTAACGACGTCTCTGGTAGAAAATGCCCCAGAGAATTCTGAACCCGTACTAATTCTTTTTTTATTTCTAAAGGCTGAGGTAATTTAAATTCTAAAATAGTAATAAGATCTTTTAGCGAATCTGGAATTAGAATCTCTGGAGCTACAATTACTATGGTTTTAGTATTATTTCTCAAAGTTTTCGCTAAATTTTTCAATTTTCTAGCGACTGATATATCATTTAAAAATAAATGAAAATCCTTTAAAAGAAAAATGGCAGGATTTTCAGATGTTAATTTCTCAACCAATTCTAATGCTTGGAGAGGATTCCTTGCTCCAAAACCATTATCACTAGGATTTCCTAAATAACCATCTATAAAATCCCAAGTATAAATCCCTCGAGTTACACTAGATTCTTTGATAGAGGATTTAATAGTATATTCTAATCTCTCTTCTTCAGTAGTAGAAATATATAATATAGGGTATCTAGCTTTTAAAAATAATTTAAATTCTTTAGTGAAATTCATAAAATGTATTGTGTATAAAAGACTACGATTTTACATAGTCAGATGAAAAATATTTATTAAAAAATTACAGTGTAAAAAAGGTTGTTTCTCTAATTTACTAGTGTATAAAGACTTATTAGAGAAATTCAACCGTATAATTAACTTATGGACAAAGAATGCCGACCCCGAGCTCTTCTTGCTTTCAAAATACGTCTACCAGAACTTGTTTTTATCCTAGCTCTAAATCCAGATGTACGGGATCTTTTCAACTTTGTCCCACGTAATGTTCTTTTTGTCATATAAATATCTTGTAAAATTATTATTCTTTATATTGTTCCATTAACTCGTTAATGTCAAATTAATTGGGAAATTTAATACATACTATACCTTCAAAATGGGTTGGGACTTAAAAATTAAGTAAACAACTGAATGTCTTATACTTGTTGTCATAGATAAGAATACATTATACGCTTCGTTTTTATACTCTATTAAAGGATCTTTTTGACCATAACCTCGCCAACCTATATTTTCTCTCAGTGTATTGATTTGTTGTAGATGCTCTTTCCAAGCTGAATCTATCTTTTGCAATAAAAATGATCTTTCAAGCTCTCTCATTAATCCATTTTCTATTAAATCAATCTGACTTTCTTTTAAATCATAAGAAATCCTTGTATATCTAATTAGAACATCTCGCATTTCATTTATCGAATAATTCGAAAAGAAAACTCGATCGATACCTGAGGGAAGTCCTAATAAACTTTCAACTTTAATTAATAATTTATTTTGTTCTTCTAATGAAAAATTCCCTTTTTCTAAATAAGCATTAAAATAATCGAGAATGGTCGTTTCTGCATATTGTATTATCCAATTACGCAAGCTATCTGATTCTAAAATTCGCCGTCGTTCAGAATAAATCGCTTGTCTTTGATAATTTAAAACTTCATCATACTCAAAAAGTTGTTTTCTCGCATCATAATAGTATGCTTCAACTTTTTTTTGAGCAGATTCTAAACTCTTACTCAAGAGAATGGATTCAATTGGTATATCATCATCAACTTTCAGTGAATCCATTAGTTTTCCTATTCGATCACCTCCAAAAATTCTCAATAGATTGTCTTCTAAACTTAAAAAAAACCGAGATGATCCCGGATCACCTTGTCTTCCTGACCTTCCCCGTAGTTGATTATCAATACGTCTAGATTCATGTCGCTCAGTACCTATAACATGCAATCCACCTAATTTAAGAACTTCTTCTCTTTCAGTAATAATATCTTTATTATACTTTTCCAATAAAATTTTATAAGCAGCCCTAAAAAGAATGATTAGTGGGTCATTAGTAAAAGTTTTTTCACAAGCAATCGTTATATAACTATTTAATTCATCTTCAGATATATCAGGATTTTTTATTTTTAATAGCAAAAAATTGTACAAACTTTTCAGATCAGAATTTAAAAATTTTTCTATAGGGGTATTAAAAAATATAGCATCTAAAAAAATTTTTAATGCTGATCTTGCCATATAATTTACATTTCCTCCAAGTAGGATGTCTGTTCCTCGTCCGGCCATATTCGTAGCAATTGTCACAGCTCCTTTACGCCCTGCTTGGGCAATTATCTCAGCTTCCCGTTTTAAATTTTCAGGTTTTGCATTTAGTAGATTGTGGGGAATTCCATACTCGTTTAGTAAAGAAGCTAATAATTCTGATTTCTCCACACTTGTAGTTCCAATTAAAATAGGCCGGCCTAAAGTATATATATCTAAACACTCATCTGCAATAGATTTCCATTTCACATATTGATTTTTGTAAACTAAATCAGAGAGATCTTCCCGTATCATCTTTTTATGTGTTGGTACAGAAGTTACTTCTAATCCATAGATTCTATCTAACTCCAGCTCTTCTGTTTTCGCAGTTCCTGTCATCCCAGATAACTTAGGATATAGTAAGAAAAAGTTCTGATAAGTGATAGATGCTAATGTTTGAGTTTCATTTTGTATTGTAGTATGCTCTTTAGCTTCAATAGATTGATGTAGGCCATCACTCCATCTTCGCCCAGCCATAATTCTACCTGTAAACTCATCTACAATTAATACTTCTTCGTCTTTCACTATGTAATGAACGTTTTTTATAAACAATTCTTTTGCTTTAAGAGCGTTAAATATATAAGGGGCCCAAGGGTTTTCCACGCTATAAAGATCAGTAACATTTAATTTAGATTCTGATTGAATCACACCCTCTTCAGTCAATAATATATTTTTAGCTTTTTCATCTACTTCGTAATGAATATCTCGTATAAGCAATTGAGCAACCGAATTTGCTTGTGTATATTTCATGTTAGGAGTTTCTCCAGCACCTGAAATAATCAGTGGGGTTCTAGCCTCATCTATAAGAATTGAATCAACTTCATCCAGAATAGAAAAATAAAAAGGTCTCTGTACAATATCTTGAAGTTGTACAGCCATATTATCTCGTAGATAATCAAAACCCAACTCACTATTGGTAGTGTAGGTAATATCCTTTGAATAATTTATCTTACGTTCTACCTGTGTCATATCTTGTTGAATTAAACCCACGCTTAACCCAAGAAACCTGTGAATTTGGCCAACATATTCAGCATCTCTCGCAGCTAAGTAATCGTTTACAGTCACAATGTGAACACCATTTCCTGTAAGTGCGTTAGCATAAGCTGGTAAAACAGCTACTAAAGTTTTACCTTCGCCAGTCCTCATCTCAGCTATCTTACCCTCATGAAGTATCAGTCCGCCAATTAATTGAACATCAAAATGTCTCAATCCTAAAACTCTTTTAGAAGCTTCTCTAACTACAGCAAACGATTCAATTAAGAAGGTTTCTATGTTTTCTCCTTGTCCTATTCTTTGAATAAATAAGTTTGTTTGATTTTGTAATTCCGAATCTGTCAAATTTTTTACTTTTTCTTCTAATTTATTTATTCCGTTAAGTATCTGCGCATACTGTTGAATTTTTTTATCATTTGGATCACCAAAGAGAGTCTGAAACATAAGTTTAATTAAATATATGTATTGTAAATTGTCTATTCTTATTCATTTATGATTTCGGGTTGATTAATTTCTTCAGCTATTTCAAGAATAGCTCGAATAACTGGCTTAAGTTTAAAATCATCTAAGATATCAATACCTTCGTATCTTTTTCTTTTTGCTTTATTTGCGACTTGAACTGTTATCCTATACCTATTGGAAGCTGCATCTAAAAGCTCTTCTGTTTTGTATAATACTTCCAAGGAAGGAATAATTTGTTTTTTCTTTTTCATATAATATTAGAAACGTATAAAATTATTGAATAAAGAAGTTTAAATGTTATTAATATAAACTTTAAAAGTTAAAAATTTATTGTGAATTTTAATATCTAATTTAAAATTTCAATTGTTATTAATTTATAATAGATTTAATTATTTAAAACTTCTATGACTAGTTCAAAGGTGGAGTCTATTAACCTGTTATCAACTTAATTATGTCACATAGCGTTAAAATTTATGATACCTGTATTGGATGTACACAATGTGTAAGAGCATGTCCTTGTGATGTACTAGAAATGGTTTCTTGGGATGGTTGCAAAGCTGGACAAATTGCTTCTGCACCTAGAACTGAAGATTGTATAGGTTGCAAGAGATGTGAGACAGCTTGTCCTACTGACTTCTTATCAGTTAGAGTATATTTAGGTGGAGAAACTACTAGAAGCTTAGGTCTAGCTTACTAAAGTTTGTAAAAAAGAAAGATTATTAGAAAAACTAAGTAAGTTATGCTTGTTTTTCTAATAATCTTTTTAACTTAATAAACCTAAATAAGCAAAACCTAAGATTGCTCCACTTCCTACTATATGGCCAAGACTTGTACTTGCTAGTAGTTCAGGTAAAGTAAAATTAGCAAATGATCCTGTTAGTGGAAGAGATGATCCTACCCCTTTAACTTGGATTACATACCTACCTGCAACAATGCAGAATATGTTTGAACTAATCATTATGGAAGCTGTTTTAGCGGACCATATAGCTGTTTGGGGAACTACGGATAGTAATAACTCTGTGTTCATATTCTGTCTGGATTAGTCAGAGAAAGTTAATTTTTTACATAATAATAAAACTATTGTAAAGTACTTTTTAGTACGATGCAACCTAATCATTATAAGCAATTATTTCTATGTATCTTTTATTTTACATTAGTAATTAAGCAATCCAACCATAGCTATGCAGTCCTTTCCCTAAAAAGTTCACACCTAAATAGCATATCCAAACCACTATAAATCCGAAAGAAGCTACAACTGCAGGTCCTTTTCCCTGCCATGATTTTGTAATTCTTGTATGCAAATAAGCTGCAAATACAAGCCAGGTTATAAGAGCCCAAGTCTCTTTAGGATCCCAGCTCCAATAAGATCCCCAAGCTTCATTTGCCCAGACTGCTCCTGCTATTATGCCTATGGTTAATAGCGGAAATCCTAAACCTATAATTCTATAGCTAAGATTATCTAAACTTTCTAAAAGGTTTAACTTTTTGTCTAAAATTCCATCATAAGAAGTATGTAAGTATATATTAGATGTCTCAGAGATTTCAGAAGTCCTAGGTCCTTGAACACCTATGTTTCCAATGGAGCTACCTTTTAAAGTAACCTGTTTTCCTCTCGTTAGAATTAAAAAGATTATAGAGAGTAAAGAACCAATAATGAGTGTAGAGTAACTAAACATCATAATACTTACATGCATCATCAACCAATTTGATTTTAAGGCTGGGACTAATGGAGCCGCTTTTTGCATTCCATCTGGTAAGGATAGTGTAGCAAATCCAACTATAAACATTGCCAGTGGACTAATGATGGCACCTAATAAATTTAAAGAAGTAACAAATTCCAGTATTAGAGCTATAAAAGTAATTCCCCAAGTAAAAAATAGTAAAGATTCATATAGATTACTTAGCGGGAAATAGCCACTTTCAATCCATCTCCAAGTTAAAATAATTGTAATAAACAGATTGGAAGATAAAATACTATAGAAACCTATCTTTTTTCCAATTTTAAATGAAGGGAATGCAATGCTAATCCAATATCCTAAAACTGAAATAAATAACTCTAAGAATACTAAATTATCTAACGAATTTTTTAAATACTTAAGAAAAAGATTCATATAAGGTTTGTGTGGGGTTAAATTTATTGTACTATTATCCAAAAAGAAAAATCTTATAAAAAAAAATAGATATCATTAAACTTAGAGTAAAACAGAAAATGCTACCTTATTTTTATAAGGTAGCATTCATGCAGTAGATCGAATTAACCAATAGCAGAGCTAACTTTGTCGAAGTAGCCAGCAACTTCACTTGCTAAAGCTGAACAATCACCTTGAGGTGTAGAAAGTTTGCGTTGAGACGCTGTGTTGTTAACAAATGCAACAGCACATGCTTTCATAATGCTAACAGCTCTTGCGTTAGAGTTAGCTGGAACTCCTAAAGAAGAGTAAGTTTCTTTTAAACCATTAAGACAACGATCTTCTAAAACAGAAGAATCACCAGATAATAAAGCGTAAG
>Ga0208718_1000094_pt1 | contig 16239 bp, 10 predicted proteins | sample LakMenE29Apr09ns_FD_150743 | JGI IMG/M metagenome (GOLD analysis project Ga0208718, IMG submission 150743) | Freshwater microbial communities from Lake Mendota, WI - 29APR2009 deep hole epilimnion ns (SPAdes) | ecosystem: Environmental > Aquatic > Freshwater > Lake > Epilimnion/Euphotic zone ...
GGTAACGCTATTTCTGCATATACGGGTAAATGGTCAGAGAAAAGAATTCCACCATTTGAAGCATAATTTATTGTACCATTGTATGTCCAATATTTTGTAATCTTTAACTTATTCGAATAAATCTGGTCATAAATTCCTAAACTATAAGAACTTTTACTTTTTTTTGTATCACAGCAAGTTCCGGTAGCATCCGTATCAATATCATCAACTTTAACTTTAAGTTTTAAACTATTTTGAAGGTCTTTGTCAAATATTCCGGAACTATTCGAAAAGGGTCCTTCGTTATATGTTCCGTTTGATTGTCTTTCACCAAGTTTTACTAAATGTTTTTTTGCATCACCAGGATGCATATTGAAATCACCCCCAATTATGATTTCATAATCATTTAATTTATCAGAGATTCTGTCTCTAAGCATATTTCCAAGTTGTCGAAATGAATAGTCTTGTAAATTTGTGTAGTTACTATTTAACTCTGTTACTTTTGCATCTTTGGAATCATCATGAAGTCTAACACCTGCAACAAATTTTGTTTGTTTACCAAATTGTTTAGGATGTGGTCCATGTATATTAATTAAAATCATTTTTATATCATCAAATACTAATACTATATAAGGTCTTCCTCCACCGACTATGTCCCATGTTTGTGTAACCATACCATAATTTGCATATGATGGGTTATTCGGAAAACTTGTTAAATTTCCCATATAGTATTGCCTTGCAGGGGTAGGGAAAAATGTTTTAGAACATAGCGTAGTTATAGTTTCACCTACCGCATTAACACTATATACATAATATTCAACAGGTAAACCTCCTACAGATGGTGTATATGTCATCGTAAATGGAATTTGTTTTGTATCACTAAATGTACATTTATCAAAAACTTCTTGTATTCGAGTTGTAAACTCTTGCAAAAATATAACTTGAAACCCATCCTCTATTTGTGTCATAATTTCATTCATAATATTTTGTTGACATACATTTATTAAAGTACCATCCGCCTGTTTGATATTACAATATTCCATACTTGGTTCTTGAGGACTACCATCATCTTTTTTTTTTTGAGCACTAAATGGTTTATACCAAGTATTAAATGTCATTACTTTTAAAGTATTGGCAGATGCAGATGCAGACCTTGATACAGGCGGTTTAGGTGTAGAGTTTCCAGAAGAACCTGGCGCACTTGACCCTGACCCCGTTGGCAATGCTTTCTTAGTAGGCATTGGTGTTTGAATTTCAACTTCAATAGGACCTGTCCCTTTGTCTCCAATACGAGGATAAAAAATCGAAAAATCTATATTTGTAAGGTTATAATCTGCAGTATCGCCGTTTGTAGCACGCGCAGTTGGTAGGTTATTAAATGTTGTTGAAATAATAGTCTTTTGCCCTTGTATATAATTACATGTAAAAAAGATAGGTATCATATTCCCAGCTGGATACCCAAAACGCTTTATGTCCTGGGGAAATCGTTGTAACATGTTTACATTAAAATCACCCGTAAACACAATGTCATAGTTTTGGTATAGGTATAACTCAGCATTCTCTTTCGGAATTGAACGAATGCTATAAACGATTGCATTCATAAAGTTATACAACTCAGCTTGACGTTGGAATATATAAGGTGCTTTATCATTAAAACGAAAATGCACATTAAAAAATATCGTGGCTTTTGATTTTACTATATAACACATTACGCGTTTTAAATCGGGAGTATTCACATCAATATCATATGAGTCAAATTGTTGTGATATATATTTACTCATTGCAGGGCTTCCATCCTTGTTTTCGTAAAAATCAAATACAATAATGTCACTACTAGGGTCGGGAACAGCTGATTTTCTTACAACTAAACAAAACTCGCTTTTACCTTTATGCAATATTTGATAACTATTACCAAATCCTGCATCACTTTTAACAACTTTCAATAAAGTTTCTGGCGTGCATTCTTGTAGAAATACATAGTTAGTGTACTTGTTATAGTCAGCTTTCATAATTGTATCAATCGCAGTAAGAATATTTTGCATTCTTTTTTCATAAATTTTATCGTCTTCTATACATGTTTTAGGGTTTGTTGCTTGAGAACAATAAAATTTACTTAAATAGAAATTACCTGTGTGTGTCATCCGATAAGCAATATTCCATGTTATAAAACTAGTATTTATATCATCATTTGGTGTACTACCAGTAGTACATGTTACAATATTAGTATCCTCACCGGTTACATAATTATATTTAATAGGTTCATGGTCAGAATAAATATCACCCGACGAAGTAGTCCATAATCGTATATCTGAATCAGTTGAATAACTCACTGGAGGTGGAATACCACATTTACTATCACCATTTGTGCAAACTTCTAAATTATTACTAATTTTACCACCACCACCACCACCATTTATATCACCAATCATATTATTGGGTTTATGTGCTGGAGGGTTAGTGAAATCGGGTTTATCAATATACGCATCTGCTGAACACTTTGGTAAATCATTATCGTCGGCCATAAGGTGACCAATAACATCATCTTTTTTATATTCATCAGGAATAAACGGCGCTTTTGCTGAACCAATTTTTGATGTGCCGTCATCCAACACTTTTTTAAATTCGGTAAGTAAATTAGGCACAGGAGAAGTATCAAAATCTGTAACTTGGGTAAAATGTATACTAAATTTTTCACTATTATTTTTAATTTCATCTCCCGACTTATCATCAAATAAGTAAATTTTAAAATCACCTATTTTTGGAGTTAACTTTTTATTATATTCACTCCGTGTAAATAAACTTTGTGCATATATGGCATAAGGTTTTAGTCCTTTTTTATGAATATCATCAGAACCAGCCCATCCATCCTTATAATCAAGTTTTTCTTTATCACTAGCAGGAAGACTAGCGTCATTTTTTGCTTTTTTATACACTTCCCCCATAATAGCAGGATTCATAAATAAAAAATAATAATACGACTTATCAAAAAAGTCTTTATCAGGTCCAAAAAAATTTGTTGTAAAACTATCCTTTGTATAATCCTTATTCGCAGTTACTATCCATACATAATTATCACTATTAATAACTCTTTTCATATTTGCAATAACTTCACTTCTATATTGAACATCACTAGGATCCTTAGACAATTTATCAAATGAGTGGCTTCTAAATAATGTATCATCCATATCAAATGCAAAGATATATTTTGTTACACCAGGAGGTGGCGAAGATAGAGGAGGACCAGGAGGCTTAGACTGAGTACCAGGAGGCGGAGTAACAGGAGGCTTAGACTGAGGAGCAGGAGGAGGAGCAGGAGGAGGAGCAGGAGCAGCAGCAGCAGGAGCAGCAGCAGCAGGAGCAGGAGGAGGCGGAGGCGGAGGCGGAGGCTGAGGCTGAGGCTGAGGTGGAGAATTAGAAGGAGGTAAAATTTTTATTGGTTCAATGGGAGGTGCAGAAGGTTGATTAAAATATTTATTAAATGTAGCAGTTTGTTGTTCTTCACGTTCGCGTTGAACTAATGCTGTTTGTGCTTTTACCACTGCATCCTCTTGTTCTTTTTTACGTTGAATTACGCTTTCTTTTACAAGTTCAACATGGCTCTTGATATCGCTTGTAGTTATATCAAAAACTGCACCAATTGCAACACTATTTGACGGGTTTGCGCTATTTGGGAATATAGGAAAATTTGGTTTAGTATTTCTAGCCGGTATCATTTTATGCATTATTTTGCTATCGTCGCATATTTTAAAATTATCGCAGCAAATGATTAACTCAGATACAGATGAACTATTTGAACTTCCCGTTTTTAGTGGATAAAAGTCACCAAGTAAGTTACTATTAAACTTATCAAATTTTTGTTTATCTTCATTAAAACTTTGATAAAAACATGCGACTCTTATTTTTCCTACACGTAAAAACTTTAGTATATTCATATCTTGCACGAATTTAATAAGAGGATTATCATCGCCTCTGTTTATTTTACTACCAAAAACACTATCTTCATTATTTATCCATGGTCGTTCATTTGACGTTGTTAGTAACTTCAAAGCATAACTAAGTTGCTCAGATTTAATCACATCTCTAAAAAATCCAGAAAAAATTAAAGGTTTTTGAACAAGATTAGTAAGGACACCTAACCCCGTAAATTGCTGCATAATATACTTTAACCTGTTAAGAAATACCGCCATTAAAATGACTTGCATGACATCTTCAGGTAAATATTTAGTAAGTCCTGGAGCATCTCCTTGTTTACCAGTAGTAACAATATCTTTAGTATCAAATTTAATATTACAAATTCCGAATAGTTGTTTACCTGCATTTCCGGAAGTTGGTATAAATATTGAATCTTTCATACCATAACATAGTGATCGATCAGTAGGGGGTTTGGGTTTAGTTTTGACTTTGGCTTTAGTAGACACATCTTCATTTAATTTTCTATCATATCCTTTTACTTCGGTAGTATCAGTATCATACCACATAGATGGTGCACCTCCTTCTTGTCCTCCACTTGGATTTTCTACATCCAGTTCCACATCCACATCCACATTTTCGGCAATTATTTCTTTATTATCTTCCTCAAGTCTTTTTTCATCTTTTTCCATTTCTTTTTCCATTTCTGCTTCACTTACCTCAGCTGGTTCTGAAACTATAGACTCAGATTGCTGTGGTGCCGAACTTCTAAATTTTATATACACCATAGTTGCGAAAGATTTATTCTTACACATTGTCTCATATTGTTGACGAAAACCATCTCTTGGTTCAAAGATTGATGATGATGATGCATTAGGGATAGCTCCAGGTTGTTGTTGGTTTTTTGTTGTTAAAAGTTCAGGAAAATGTTTACTAAATTTTGTTTTATTAACTCCCGAACAAAAAGATGCACCCATTCGAACATCATAACGCAGTTTTTTTACGACTTCAAACTTACTTTTTTTAACCATAGTTAAATTTCCAAGTGCAACCTTTTTACCATATTCGGGATGCAACATATTTGCAGCATAACCACTAGCACGAATAGGGTCTTTATTAAATTCTACTGAAGAATAAAATACTTGTTCAAAAAAGTAGACAAATTCATACGAAGCATTATATTTTTTGTAGATATCATTAACACAATTCATACCATCTGGATCAGGAGTAGAAATCAATGCATCATGTATTTTATCGAAATAAATATCAAGGCGTTTTCTATATGTAATAGGATTATTTATATCTAGAAATTTTGTAAAATCTTCTTCCGTCAATTTTGCATCTGTTATACATTTACTATATACATCCAATGAACATTGCACATTTTGAAAACAATAAACATCTGCCATACTTTCATCCATTGCGGTAAATAGTCGTTGTTTTCGTTTCTCCCATGTATTATCATTCTTCCATGCAACACCGGCAAATGAGTTTTCTATATTTGGATAAAATTCTTGAAGTTCCGATTCTGAAAGTAGCGAATACTGAATAAGCGATACTTGTAATACACCCGCATCAAGAGGAGACATCAAAGGATTCTGTATTGATTTAATAGCATTTTTGATAAATGAAGGAACTATTTTATCAAATATACCTTCACCCTTGACTTCGTCTTCTTTTTTTTTACCAAAACCAAAGACTTCCTTCCATCCGTCAAATGTCCTAGACTCAAAATTATTTTTCCATTCGTTACGTATAATTGCACCTTTTACACCACACGATTCGAGGAAGGTGCCTTTTCTATCACTTGGAAGTTTCCCGGGCTCTAGTTTTTCAAGAAATAATTTTAAATTTATGTAGTAACTAGCATTCATGCGTTTTAGTAACTTGGCTTTATCCCTAAGTTGTTGAAAAGTATCATTCCAGTCTACAGAATTTATAATATATTGATTACCTGAATAGAAAAATGTATTCTTGTATGAAAAAAATATACCCAACATGAATTTTATATTATGTTTTATGATATCGTCAATTTCATTAATTGAATCTGGTGATAAAATTTGTTTTAATTCATCCGTACGCTTTTCATCATCATAATAGTCAGTTCCAATCTGACTAGCATCTGCTATTTGTGATATTATTTTTTCTTGTTGTAAAATTCCAATAGTCATTTGTAGTAATTGACTTTGAAATTTTATTATTGCTATGTTATCTGATATTTGTTTACCTGCTAATACATTGTAAATAGTTACTATTGGAACCATAACAAGTTCACCCGATGCAAGTGTAGTTCTACTTTTTGAATTTTGAATAATAGTCTGCATATTATTTTGACTTACTTGAACTGCATAAACAATAACAGGTAAAATCTCTTTATCTTGGTTTTTTTTCTCTAGTCTTTTTTTGATAGTATAAATCACATCCTCTATTTTTTTAAGTTCTTCCTCTTTAACTTCAATACTTTTTTCAGTTTCTTCGATTTCTGTATTAATTTTTTTTTTTTCATTTATACTATCGGCTGATATTTCTCTAGAACGTATCCTTGATTTTTTAAGTTGTTCTTTTAATTTATCTATTTCAGTAGTAACTTTTTGTTTTTTACTTAATTCTTCTTTATGTTTTTCTTCAGAATATGATTCATTAGACTCTTGACTTCTTGCATGATTTGGAGGAGGAGGAGGCTTATACAATAAATATTTTGATGCAATACTTGAAGGAAAAGATGTTCCCGTTTTTGAAGAAAATTCTTTTGTAATCGTTTTCTCAATAACATCAAATTTTGTTACTTGGGTTTCACTTTCACTGGTTACTTGTGTATTATTTGCAAGTAGTGTTTTAATCGTATTATCAACATAACCTCCAATTAAACTATACTCACTACCATCTTTTACCATTAACATCATAGGTTTATTTGCATTTGTGTTTCTACTCTGTCCTGATAGTTGTGCTTGTTGACGTGATTCTTGTGGGGATGGAATAGTATATAAAAATATAAAAGCTTTTCCTATTTTTTGTGGAACTTCATTTGTAGACCAAAATTTAATTTCTGCATCTTTTAATTTATCACTTTTATATTCTTTTAGAGTTGGTTCTGATGATTTCTCATGAATAACAGGTCCAAAAAACGTTCTAATTTTATATTCGATAGAAGTTGGTATGATTGTTTTTTTATCATTTACATTTTTAGTATGTAGACCTAACAATGCATTCTCAACATTTATAGGTTGGTTATTTGCATCTCTTATCGTGATTGGATTACCTAGTTTTTTCAAAAATCCTCTAAACGCTCTAAGATTAAAAAAAGTATCAACTTGGCTTTTTAACGTAGAGTAAGATGGAAAACCAGCATTTGAAAATTTAATAAGTGAAGCAATATAAGGTTCGGCATTCTGGTCTACACGACTCGAAATACTTGTTGATTGAAAATTAAGACCACTAACACCGCCCATACCCATACTACCCATACCATACATGGGTTCAGCACCTCCTCCCATTACTTTAACCGGTTGACGAACAAGTTGTTGCATTTGTTGCTGTGGTCGTTGCATTTGTTGCTGCTGCTGTCGTTGCATTTGTTCTTGTTGCTGCTGCTGTTGCTGCATTTGTTCTTGTTGCTGCTGCTGCTGTTGCTGCATTTGTCGTTGTTGCATTTGTTGTCCCATCCCCGCCCCTATCCCCATTCCCGTACTTGTTGCACTAGTTCCTGAAGCACCACTACCACTAGGCAACTTATTTGCAACTTGTTCATTTGTTATTTCTTTTTGTATTTTTTGAACTTCGCCAAGAGTTTTGGTATATTGTCGTGTGTAATATATACTTGGCATTTTACGTTTTTTAGTATCTCCAGAAGTATTCTTTACAAATATTTCAGGTGTAATATATATTTTTAGTGTTCCAATAATATATTTATTAATAGCTTCAGTCTGTTTTGTGTTTTCCTTTACAACATCTTCACTATCGTTATCATATCTCGTTGACATATTTATACTACCCTATGTTATGTATCCTATATTGTGTTTATATGATACGAGGTTATATATTATATTATACGAATAATATTATATATAATAATTATTTAATATTTATTTGTGTGTTAAATATTTAAAACTTATTCATGTTATACGAGTCTAAATAATTTAACTGATTTTGTTTGAATTTCTGAACTTTTGCTTTTTCTAATACTTCCAATGCGTCATTGATTTCTTTTTCGGAAAGAATCTTGTTATCCACTAGTTCATTCATTCTACGCGATCGAATAAATTTCTTCGGCAATAAACAATACTTACTTTTTTCATTCATAATAAAATCGGCTAAAACTATAAAAACAGCAGTTAACCCGAGCGACATATAAATATTTCTTGTCGCCATCCACGAGATAGTGAAAACCATTATTTCCTTTGTAAGTGCGTACTTAATATACGACTCAGTAGACTCGTCTAAATTAAGTTGGATATATCTTGAACCAATATTTAAACAAATCATCATAATACCTGCAAAAAAAGTGCTGGAATTTAATGAGTTAATACTATTATTTATTACACCGAACATGATTATTATTGTTGTTAGTTTGTGTTATTGAAATATATTACTATATACTACCTATATAATTAATAATTATATAATTAATAATTATATAAAAATCATAAATATCATAAATATCATAATTCATTAAAAATAAATTAAAAAACGGGAGATGTTTAGCACAATTGCGAATACATATTTAGCATCCATTGCCCGTCTTGTTGCAAGTAAGGGTCTAACTTAGGGTTATTCGCAACATTTTGCGCCGCAGGAATAATGCTTGTAATTGACTCATTTTTGCAAAATCGCGACTTAATATTTGCTGATAAACAACCGGGTGTATTCAAAACGTGATTAGTGTTTTTATAAGAGCATCCACTTATTGAACGTGGATCTACATTAACAAAGTCATTTGAATTTGCGTATGCTTCATACCAATTATCATTATAATTTTTATAGTATTGACTATTGTCGTGCACCTGTTGTTGTAAACTAGGTGACATAAAATCAACATATGTAATATTTCCATCAAATGATTCATCTGTTCTTAAACTTTGCCATATTCCACCCAAACATATACTTCCTTTATAAGTTGTTAATTTAGGTTTATTACTAATATTAACTATATTACCAGCATTATCACTGATATTACCAGTCATTCTAATTAATTTAATTTTATATTCATTATTATTAAAACTAATTATAATTTTATAAGGTGTATTTCCAAGTATTTGACCTAAACTTGTAAAATCCTGTGCCCATGTATCACCAATTCTAAAATGAAGGTAATTGTAAGGACTGATCCAGAACCCCCATCCGTCTTTATGTCCTGGAATTTGTGAATTATAGATATTCCCAATAATACCTTGCCACTTTGATGAATTACGAATTGCCGAAAGTATAATTGTTATAGTCCAGTTATTTAAATTACTATTTAACCCAAAAGTATTAAAAGAAATATTATTATATTTTCCTTGTTTAATACCTGCTGCATCTTCTAGTTTAAAAAAAGGAGTTATAGATTGCTGGGATAGCGCTGCCACTGGCGTATGCGAAGCAGAGCATATTTTAGATTGTAACATAATATTTTCTAACGCAATATTTGTGCTATCACTATCACTATCAACAGATTTTAATATATCATTCCACCTTTTTAACTTATCTTTATTTGGTCCAACCACATTTCCATTCGAACCTTTTTCACAATAATATTTTGCAAAGTAGTCATAAACATCTTGATTATTTGTTATATCTTTAATAGAAGTATTGGATGTGACTATCATGTTTTTTGCTAACACATTTTCTGTAGACATTCCTTCATACAACGGCATAGACGTAACTATAATAACTGCTACAAATACTAACCCCAGAAGTATACTATGTTTTGAAAAAAATATGATTAATAATACTAAAACTATTCTACCAATAAAACACTTATATGCATAATTATATATCGAAGGAACAAAAATACTTAGTAGAATAAGTATTAAAATAGAATAAAAAAATATACAAGTCATTTATTAATATATATTTAGAAATAAAATATAAATAATACTTATTATTATTATTTCTTATTATGAATACATTTTTTTTTAATAAAAACAATGTTTGCCTTCATTTTCAGTAATTCCTAGTCCCTTATTAGAATTTCGTAATACAAACCTAGAACAAACAACAACACCAACAACACCAACAACGCCAACCACCTCAGCAACCTCAACAACACCAACAACCTTAAGTAATGAAACCGGTTTTATAATATTACGACATGTAAATAATGCTAAAACAAATGAATACTGGAAAGAATGTTATCGATGTATACGAAAATTTTATATAACAAATAAAATTCTTATTATTGATTTTATTAATATATAAAAACTACGGAGGTGGTTCTTATTATAAAAATAAAAACAAACATCAATCTTTATTAGGAGATATAGAAAAATATTGCAGATGGGGAATTACATACGATGAATATATGAGATACAAAGGTAAAATAAATCTTCCTATAATAAAAGTTTGGACAGGGAGGTAAAATAGTATTGTTATTTGTTATTTGTTATTTGTTATTTGTTATTTGTTATTTGTTATTTGTTATTTGTTAATAGTTGTTAATTTCCGTTTTTTTTTTAAAATAATATCTCATTTTTTTATAGGAATGACATTACCTTTAGCACTATCTGCTTCATCGTATAATGAAGATGATGCAAGTGGAACAACGATTCAAAATTCTAAAGCATTGTATATGAGTAGAAATAATTTAGAAATGAATAAAAATACTAACAACAATAGTAGTAATAACAACAACAATAATAGCAATGCAAAGTATAAAAATAATTATAGAAAAACTATAAAACAGAAACAAAATGTTCCAAATCAGTCAAAACTTTCGGCACTTTTGAAATCAATGGATGAAGCATCTGATAGCGATGATGATAACGAGAATAATAACTACAAAGAGAATGAAGACAACATAGGCAATACGTCTCCAAATTATTTAGGTGTAAGTAGTAACCAGAATAATGACAAAAATAATGACCAAAATAACGACGATACAACTTATTTAAAGGATATTCCAACTACAAACGGCAACCCAATATCAAATAAAATGTATGACTCATTGCAAAGCAACTATGCAAATCAATACTATAATCAATTTATGCCAGGAGCAAATAAAGGATACGGAATTGGAATTGGACTTGGTTCTGATAATATTGTTGACTCATCGTTTACATCACCTCTTCCTAAGAATGAACTTGTTGAAAAATTAAACTATATTATTGATATCCTAGAAGAACAACAAGACTATAAAACGAATTCAATTTTAGAAGATTTGATATTATATGCCTTTTTAGGTATATTTATTATATTTATTGTCGATTCATTTTCCAAGTCGAGCAAATATGTCAGGTAATATATGTCAGGTAATATGTGTGAGGTAAATAAATTATATAACAATAACAATAACAATAATAATAACAATAACAATAACAATAACAATAACAAGAATAATAATAATTTATTATTGTTATTTTACACATAGTATTACTAATTTGCATATTTGTATACCTAATTCGCTGGCTTATACAATATATACAAAAACTGGTATGGTTTATTATTCGACATTAAGTTATATTGCGAAAGCATATTGAATCCGCAATCTTTTGCCTCACTTAAAATAATACTCTGATCAGGTGTATAAAAATTTGTTGTTTTATTATATTTCTTACCAGTTTTCTTATTTGTAAATACTTCATACATTTCAATCATATCGGGATCATATGTATTCATGCGAATGTTTGATTTATATATATAGTTGCCTACTACCATGTCATTATTACCCATTATATTTATTAGCGGTTTTCTATCAAGAAATTTCGAAATAGTAGGTGAGAATCGTCTTTCTTTTGCAGTCATTACTTGTGAATCATAATATCCACCGACATTTATTAAATGAAGCGCCAAGTATCCGCCTGGCGCTAACCAGCGATATGCATTTTCAAATATTGTCCGTCTTTCTCTTATACTATATATCGTAAAATCAAGAATAGATATTAGCGTAAACTGCTCTGGTTCAAAAACCAGTTGATTTATTCCATTTCCTAAAACATATCTATTTCCGGGGTATTGATTCATTGCATTAATAATCATATCTTTCGAATTCTCTAGTCCACAAGCGTTATAACCCTTTTTTGCAAGTGTGTCTACGTGTTTACCCGTTTTAGAACCAATAACAAGTGCATCTGTTTCACGAACAGGATTTATTTTATTTAGAATAATACCAACTTCATAATCATCTACCAAATTTCTGTAAAATAAATCTTGATATATTGTTGCATAAAACTCATTAAATGACTGGTTGTCATTACCTGCGTCATCGGTTGCCCTCATGTCTATATCGTTCACATCCGCAATCGTAATATCTTTATTTATAGTAAACCCTTCTTTTTTATATTCTGGTATCTTGCTAGCAGGCACTTTATTCGCTTCTATAAAAAATAGACGATAAATATATACAAATGATACTAGTATAATAATAAAAATAGATATAATTATCCAATTTGATGTTGTATTTATTTTATTAATTATAGTATCAAAAATAGTCATCGTTTAGTCGTTTAATCGGTTAGTTGTTTATGTATATAATATTTATATGTATTATTATTATATTTTTTTATAAAAAAGTAATATAATGGAAGGCGAATATCAAATTAATGATATACGAACTATTTCAGAATTCAAAGGAGAATCATTTTCAAAATATAAAAAAACAGATGTAAGAAAAGAACTACTAAATAGTATACTCAATAGTAAAATAGAACACGCATGTAACTGGAGCGCCGAACTTATTTGTGCAGGTCAGTTTCTCGACCTATGGGATATTATTCTAACATTTTTAGGAAAACATATTCATTTAGCAAATCCACGTCTTGCAATATATGTTGAGTTACGTTATGAAAATTTCAAAACTATTCTATCGTCGGGTTATCAAGATGATATGCTACGCCTACGTAATAGTCCAAAAATAAGAGCACTATTTGCTGAAGTCATATGTATCTTATGTTTTAGTAATAAAAAACATAGCTTCCAGGGTATCAAAATAAACAAACAAGAAGAATATGACATAACACAAATGACGAATAAATTAAAGGCACCTTCGGTTTCATTTGCACAAGTAGTATATCGCAAAGATGACCCTAAAGAGTTATTTATCGCAATCAATGAATTTGCATATCATGTTTCGCAGGACTCGAAGAATAGTTTGCAAGCATGTTTTTGGTTAGAATGGGTGATGGAGTTTCAAAAAATATGTGCAAATAAAAAGGGGGTGTGTTTATGCGAGCGAAGAAGTAATATTCACGTCGACGATAAATACCAGATGGACCCAATATGGATTCTGTGGGAAATAATTACAAACTACGCTGAAAAATCAAATAATAAAATGAAAATAAAAATTATTCATAGTATTTTGAAACTATATTGTTTAAAATACACCCCGGGTGTTAAAAAAAGGAGGCGTTATTTGATTTACTATGCTATTTCTATTTTAACCGAAAAATATGATGAAAAAATAGAAATTATAAAAGACAAAGAAGGAGTCGAAATCGTTGTTAAAAAAATAAATGCAGTATATAAACAAATTAAAAAAAATGAAATCGGTCCAAATGTTGACTACTTAATGGTGGATATTAAAAAATCAAGTATTGAAAAGTCGATAGATAAAATGCAGTTATTGAATAAATATGAATTTGGAATGCGCGAAACCGACGATGATTATAATTAAATAATATGGGAGGGATATTATGGCGTGAAGACTGGGAGGGCTGGGTGTGCTCAAAACATCTTCTTCAGTTTATAGGTAATAAAAGTAACAACAAAAAACAATATTGCACCCCATAGTGTATCGATAATCGCGGTTTTAAAATTATAGTTTTTGAATATTGCTAAATTGGTGAAATCAAAAATACCATATGTGCAAAATCCAAGAATAAACGCATCAAATGGAGACTTGTTTACAGATATAATAAAATAGTTAAGAATAACCGCCATCAACACATACGTAAAAACCGCTGGTGGCATACTTACATCAAGTTTCGTTTTCTGTATTGCATAAACTGCTTTTTCAAAAACAGGTTTTCCTATAATGTATAAATATACTGCATCGACTGCCACTAATAATGCTGCTGAGACTATAAATGTATTCATGCTATTAAGATAAGGCAGTATATATTGGGTTATTATGTTATAAAATAGTATTATAAAATATTTTATAGCAAAATATTTTATAGCTATATAGTAATATTAATATGACAAAAAAAAATTCACGTTCGAATAAACCTAAACGTTCTTCATTTTTAAAATCATTATATGGCGGTGAAGGTGAGTCTGATGTAGACAAACCCGCGGAGGCAACTCCTGAAAAACCATCAGCATTTTCCGGTATTTTAAATAAACTTTCAACATCATTATCCGGTTCTCCTTCACGCTCTAGTTTTACAAAACCTGGCGAAGACTATAACGCTGCAAACGACGAAGATAAAACCAATGATGCATCTTTCCCCATTTCTTTCTCCTCGTCTAAGTCAAAAAAAGACTCGGACGCCACAGCATCTTCGGAAACCAACGATGCCCCATCTTCTACTGCATGGTTTGTATTTAGGGTTGTTATTGTTTTTTCTATTATTATTTCATTTGGGTTATATTTTACTGGATATTTAGAAAAAATAACTGCCTGGTACACAAATGCCATGGGGCCATATATTAATCCATTGCTTGTTTCTATCGGATTAATGAATTATATACCAAGAGCAGATAGAACAACAAATGGACAAAAATCTGCAACTGGAACAAATTCTATTTCTCAACTTGATCAAAATGTAGGAACTGCGCCTGTATCAACCGCAACACCTACACCTACGCAACCTGTTCCTACTAATACATACCAACAACCAACACAACCAACACAGCCAACACGGCCAACACGGCCGACTAATAATATAAAACCAATCCCAATTCAACCCAACCAGCGACAAACGCCTCTTCAAAACGTAGGCGACTCTGCGCGACCGCCTGCTACACAACCGGCTAAGTATCAAGAAGAACAAAGTCGCGAACAAGCCAAATTAAAATCCATACAACAAGCTTTAGAATATGCGCAAAAAAATCAACAGAAACCTGCCGCAAATGATCCAAATCGAATCCCCGGACCAAAATCGGGATATTGTTATATTGGTGAAGATCGCGGATTTAGAAGCTGCATCGAAGTAGGCGAAAGCACCAAATGCATGTCGGGTGAAATATTTCCCACTAGAGAAGTGTGCGTAAATCCACGCTTAAGACCTTAATAAGCATATTATATGCTTGCAAAATTATTCAAAATTTAATAATATTATATCAATACAATATAGTATTATTACTAACTTTCAGGTTAAAGTATCACATTAAAGAATCGCATTAAAGTATGGCATTTTCGCTAAATGCATCTTCTTTTACAAGTGGCTATAGTTCAGGTGATATAGGTTGTAGTTTAATTGCTGCAACAAATAATACACCAAGTGTTAGTATTAGTGGAAATACCCAAATTAATCCATACCCATCAGGGGGTATGGGATATAATTCTATATGTTTTTGGATGTCATTTAATACAAACTATGCTCTTCCCATATATGGCTCATTTTACCCAGGTGGGGGAACGGCGACTATCACTGCAAGTCAATTAAATTCGATTGTTGATGTTTCAGGGTTTCCTGGAAGATTTTTTATAGGTCAATCACTACTAATATTATTTTATAGTAGTCAAACATATACTAATGAGTATGTTACAAATGGTTCGCTACCGCCGCAATTTATTATACCGGCACCCCCAGGAGGTAGTAATAATATATATGGTGGTATTCAAACGCATGCAACGTTTGTTGTTCAACCATGTGGCACACCTACATCTCTAAACGGAACATCCAATCAACCAAGCCAAGTTCCACTAACATGGACTGCACCTAGCGATAATGGTGGAAGCGCAATAACAAAATATATTATTCGGTATAATACAACAGGTTCAGCACCATGGAATAATCAAGTTATCACATCTTCTTCTGCTACAAGTTATACGATAACGGGACTTATTAACGGAACTAAATATTACTTTAAAGTTGCAGCAATAAATGGATATTGCAATAATGATACCGAATACGGACCAATATCAGGACTATTTTCAGAAACTTATAATGCTACGCCAGCGACAATTCCAAACCAAGTTAAGAACGTGGAAACTACTTCTGGGCCAAATATAGGCAATATATCTGTATCATAGACTGCTCCTATTAATAATGT
>Ga0208718_1000096_pt1 | contig 16087 bp, 13 predicted proteins | sample LakMenE29Apr09ns_FD_150743 | JGI IMG/M metagenome (GOLD analysis project Ga0208718, IMG submission 150743) | Freshwater microbial communities from Lake Mendota, WI - 29APR2009 deep hole epilimnion ns (SPAdes) | ecosystem: Environmental > Aquatic > Freshwater > Lake > Epilimnion/Euphotic zone ...
CCAGGGTTAAAGGGACGGCACGTCCCTTATGGCACATCACATGTTTATTTGCAATGCCAGGGTTAAAGGGACGGCACGTCCCTTATGGCACATCACATGTTTATTTGCAATGCCAGGGTTTTAGGGACGGCACGTCCCTAATTATTGCGTATGATTTAAACTTAAAAGATATAAATTAAACATAAGAATAGACAGCAATCCACACACCCCTATCTGTGCAAATGGAAGAAGTAATTGACATTTCAAATTTGCCCAGCGATTCCCGTTTCGGAGGAGGAAGCAAGTCGTCCAACTTCGGTGGTGGTCTTGAATTCCTGATGAATGACAAACTAAAAAGTGGTGGCGGCAACAAGGGTGGCAACGACATTGACATCGGCGACTTGAACGCGCTGGAAGCCGAATTGAACGAATTAAGCGATGTCACGGCCCCCAGTTCATCATCCAGCAAGTCCTTGTTTTTTAGTGGGATTGGCGCTGGTGGGTCCGGGTCTGGAAACAATGTGACGTTCAAGGAGGACACGATTGAATTGGGCGGCAGCGGCGGCAACAGCAGCGGCAACAGCAGCGGTTTCAATTTAGGCAGTTCAACCGCCTCTGCTGACGACGACAAAAAAACGTGGGACGGATTCGGCAAGTTCAACAACGTGCCGTTGAACCCGGATGCACCGGTGGATGCACATCCGCAAATGACCAAGGAGGAGCTGCTGCGCGAGAAGTTCAAGTACTTGCGCAAGCTGGAGGATTTGGAGCAGAAGGGCATCACGCTGACCAAGAAGTATTCCATGGAGTCGTCGCTCGCGGAAATGAAGGGGGAATATGAGACGCATTTGGAGGAGCGCGAGCGGCGCAACAGCGTGAAGTTCCAGGGCAAAATGCTGATGTCGGTTATCACTGGAATTGAGTATTTGAACAACAAGTTTGACCCATTTGACCTGAAGCTGGATGGATGGAGCGAGCAGGTCAACGAAAACGTTGACGACTATGACGACATTTTCTCGGAGCTGCACGACAAGTATAAGTCCAAGGCCAAGATGGCGCCCGAGCTCAAGCTGCTGTTCCAGTTGGGCGGCAGCGCCATCATGCTCCACATGACCAACACCATGTTCAAATCGGCCATGCCGGGCATGGACGACATCATGCGCCAGAATCCGGAACTCATGCAGCAGTTTACCGCGGCAGCGGTGAATTCCATGTCACAGAACCGCCCTGGGTTTGGCAACTTCATGGGGGATTTGATGGGACCCGCCCCCCAACAACAGGGTCCGCCCCCCACACAATCAGCCCCTTCGCGCCAAGCCCCCCCTTACATTCCTAACCAGCGCCCGCCGCCGCCACCGGTCCCCACCAGCGTGCGCGACCCCAACTCGGATGCGGGCACGCCATTCCGGGCTGGAAACAACACCGCGCCGCCTCCTGTGCAATCCATGCCGTCCAATCGTCCGGATTTAAACGCGGCGCGTAATGGCAACGCCAACGCATCTGCTTCTTCTGCACCCCCGGTGACCGTGTCCAAGCGACCCGACATGCGCGGCCCCACTGACATTTCCAACATTCTGTCCGGACTGAAAACCAAAACCATACAGGTGCAGCAACAGTCGCAGCAACAGTCGCAGCAACAGTCGCAGCAACAGTCGCAGCAACAGTCGCAGCAACAGTCACAGCAACAGTCACAAGCAGTTGAAGACAAGACGAGCACCATCAGCATTTCGGATCTTAAGGAATTACAGAACGACAACCTGCCGCACAAGAGCAAGCGCCGTCAACGGTCAGACAAAAACACCGTCAGTCTGGCGCTGGACATTTAGGACAACCGAAAATCCCAAAAAACATTAAATTACATAAATGATATAAAAATATAATATTTATGTATAATATAACATCTAATAACTAACCCAATAATGGATTTTTCTGAAGAAACCCCCGAAGAGAAGAAGATTCGTCTTGGAGGCATCATCAAGGTCGCCGGGAAAATCATTCCCGCGATTGCCCCATTTGTGCCCGCTTTGCAGCCCGTGTCCGCAGTGATTGGGGCTCTCAAAAAGTGAAACTCGTAAAAGATAATTCATTTTTATAAAAGAAACAATATAAATATATTCAAACTTATATATTTACATAATTAGCGCGGGGTTGTAATGTCAACGGAACGGTTTGTGATGAAGTGCGACAAAGACTCAGTGTACATGAGTCGGGACAAGGCGAATCACCTGTATTTGATTGAATTCCGAGCGCAAAATCCAAAAATATGCATTGACGCGCTGCTCACATTTGACATTTATAAAATGATGTATGAATTGAACAAGAAGGACCTGTTTGATTCGTATCACATTGCATTCCCCGACCCAGCAGACCCGTCTCGGGCGGAACTGATCTTCGTATTCAAGAGCGTGATGGGACTGGGCGAGAGATACACGCACGTTTATACACACATGCCGCATTTGTCGTACAATCAGCAACAACAATTGGAACAAGGGCAGGAGTACATCATTCACATCAGCAGCGCAAATGTTCCCAATGATGCGCCGTCGCAGTTGCGGCATTTGATCCCCCAGCGAGCCAAACAAATTGATTCTGACAATTCCAACATCACGATTCACGTGCAGTCGGACAGACACGCAATACAATTTAATTATAAGTTTAAACTGCAACTTTCAAACCCGAACGACGTCATTTCCATTCCTCCATTTGTGGACAAAGCGATTGGTGCAATGATGAAAAATGTATTTGTGCGCATGAAACAGTTTATTGAAATCCTTGGTTGAGTTTGGTTGAGTTTAGATGTTTGTGTCATTTTGCATCATTTGCATCATTTGCATCATTTGCCACTGCGTTTATAAAACGCCATATAACACAGAAGGCCAATCCCCAGTATGGTTCCCACCACGATCACCGGCTGAGTTTCGGATCGGGTGCTTTTTTCGGTGCATGCGGCAAGCTTGCAAGTCATTTATTTATACTTTATATAAATAATTGATATTATAATTTAAACAGGTTTTAAACATGGATTAATTTTTGTTTGATTTTTGATTTTGATTTTTGATTTTGATTTTGATTTTTGATTTTTGATTTTTTTGCACTAACAATTGCTTAATTCATGACCACCTACTTGCTAAGTGAATCGTTGCAATTCCACCTTTAACCGAGCATCATTGGTGATGTTATCATCCCCTGGAACAATGGTGTTCAAATTGGTCAATCTTATTTTTAAAAATGATACTGGCACATTTATTACATTTGGATACGTCGGATTTTCTTTGGGCACACCTTCCACCAACCACATTTGTTTGTTGACTGGGGCATTGACAGTGGTTATTAATATTTTATCGCCGGGTTTCAATGCCTTCAAATCAAGGGTTATGTTTTTCAATGTTCCATCAAACCGTGCATTAACATTCATGTAGAGCACGGTGCTTTCAATTTGTTTGGCCGCGTTCCACCCAATGCGTGAATTCCAGCCCTGGGTTATGGGTTGGGGGGTGTACTGCCCCGCACCCCCAGTGCTGGTCACGTTCGTGAGATTAACCAAAAAACCTTGCATTTCTTGCATTGATGGGAATGCATTGTCACCCGCAACCCCGTGCATTTCAACATCGTTGAATATTTCTGCAATTTTGGCCAAAGAACGGATTGAATTGTATGGAACAGTTGGATCTATTGCAGGCAAATTCAGTGCAGCAAGTGCTGTACCATACAATGCTGCATTTGCTGCCAATGCTGTGGCCGAAATGCTATTGTTCATTCTGTTTAGTTTTTCACAATTGGTTGTTTGAAGTGTCGGGTTTGTGGCGGCATTTGTGCAATTTATTAATATGGTTGCAGAGTGTATGGGCCCTGCATTGACAGGTGATGGGTCCCCATCAAAGTATGCAGTGTAGTTGAACTCTTGCACTTCGGCATTAACCCCCAGCCGTTTCAAAATGTTTGCAGTTGTGAAATTGTTCTGCTTTGCTTTCATGTTTTCCATCATTTGGTCCCACATGATTCGTGTGTTGGTTTTCAACATGTTTCCGTCAAGCGCGCACGAGAGACTAGCTTTGTCCATTCCCGTCATGTCCGATAGATTGCCTTCAAACGTGTACAACATTAGATGAATCACAAAGAGGGGGAATTGAACGCAACCCGATGGCTGTTTAATTCCGCTCAATTCGGCAAAATTAATTACGCGGTGGCGCATATCGTTAATTTTCAAGTCGCGCTTGATTTTGGAATAGATTCGCTTATCTGGCCACGCATAATCGTTTAAAACCATTTGGTTGCCAATTGGTGCATTTTTTTGAAATAAATTTTCCAAAATGATGCCAATGTTTTGGCGTAACACACCAATGTTGGGCTGTTTTGAAATGACGATGCTTTTAGGGATGGAACTATTCCCAGAACCATACCTGGAACCATACCTGGAACCATAACCGGAATCATAACCGGAACCATACCCGGAATCATAACCGGAATCATACCTGGAATCATAACCGGAATCATACCTGGAACCATAACCGGAATCATACCTGGAACTTATTTTTGCTTGCACAATTTGGTTCAATTGCAATGGCAATGGGTAAGTTCCAGTGACGTTGCGTGATGCAATGTCTTCAAAATCAATGAATTGCCATTCCTTTGGATCCAGCAATTTCGTGCACATGAACGGATTGTGCAGCGCGCTGGAATTCGGGATGAACGCACCCTCGCCCACTGCTGCCGTCAGTTTGGCGTCCAGCGACCACGACATGTCTACTGTGAGCGCATCAAGCGCCGTTTTAACCTCGGCCTGATCGCGCTGCAGTATCTGAAATCCGTCCGACCCCATTTTTGTCAATAGTGTGAGGATTTTTTTGGCCTGCGTGTAAGCATACACCGCGTTTTCAAAGGTGGCATCCAGCCTGGGATTATTATTATCATCATTGTCAATTAAAGGTCCATAATTTGCGGTGACATTTTCAGTGGCAGCAGTGTGATCCGGTGCTGCAAAACGCGGAGCGGGTGCTGCTCCGACCCATCTTGATCTTGATGCATTGACTGCAACAGCAGCAGCATTCGTGTTGTTCAATAAATTGTGTAAAATCAGGACATGTTCGTCAAATGAACTCATGTATGCATTGCGCGGAAGTGAATTTTGATTGTTACCATCATTTCCTTGCCACCAACTAACATTTATGTTCCTTGGTTGTCTATTAGTGGTAAAAGCATTATGCACCGTGTTGTCAGCATTATAGTCTAAATAAGCAGTTTTCAATGCATCATAATTAGCAACTAATGTTTTTGGTGTATTTGCAGCAGCATTCCAAACAGCCAAATTTTGCGAAATTTCAGTAATTTTTTCATTTATGTTGCGATTCGCGTATAATCGCGCAATTGATGCAAGTGCATTATACAGACATTGCAGCAATGGCTGAGTGGCAGCAGCCCCATTAGTAATTGCTTTATCCATCACATCTTCAATGTTTTCCGGCCATTCGCCGCAATTCCCAATGAATGCGCGCGAAGTGCTGCAATAATCCACGAAATACAGCAGGTCAGTTTTTTTTAATTGGCTTCGGTTTATCAATGAATATCTAAGCGTGAAAAAATCTTCCATCGGTTGAATTGTTAGTTTCAAATCATTGTCCAATGATTTGCCTTGGCTTCTCAACAAAACCGACTCGCGCTGTCTTTTGTATTCGCTGTACCGTTGCTTCACTGCTTGCTGATTCGCGTCATAATGAATGGCCACGTGCACATTTTTTGATTCGTGCTGCATGCTGTAGTCCCGCACGGCGTTAAAAAATGCATCGCCAATGAAAACCTTGTCATTATCATCGGTGACCGCTTTCAGATTTCTATTATTGCCACGATACCCAACCGCCATAATTTTGATGCAAATTTTATTAGATGAAGACGATGAAGACGATGAAGATGAAGGATCTGAATAAGAAGATCCAAAACCATATGGGTTGTATGCAGTGGGATTATACGACGATGAAACATTAATTCCCATGTTTTTTGCATTTTTTATTGCAGTTTCAAAAATCAAGTGCATCATTTTGTAAAGGTGATTCGTGTATGCATCCCTTTTCAAAACCTTTGCACTGGCGGGGGTTGGTCCATTCGTCATGAACTTTGAATAAGACGGACTGTTTTCGGAACTCAGGTCTGGAATCCATGCGTGCATCATAAACGAATTATCGGGGCCCCGCATTTCGGGAGTGGCAAACATTAATGGGGGAGGATACGCCGTGGGCAAATTCGGCTCAGTGTAGTCCTGCACACCAGTCTCTCGTGGGCGCATCAATTGCGTGAAACGGTTGGTCAGTTGCGAGGGTGTTGCGAGTAGTCCCAATCGTTGCACCTTTGCTGTTGCGGTTCTTTCTGCTGCTGCTGCTGTTGATGCTGCTGCTGTTGCGGTTCTTTCTGCTGCTGCTGCTGCTCTTGCTGCTGATGTTCTTGCTCCTGCTCCTGCTCTTGCTGCTATTGCTGCTGCTAATGTTGCTGCTGCTGCTGTTGATTCTCTTATTGCCTTTTGTTCGATATGTGTTGCTTGTGCCAGTGATGTCACTTCTGGATTTGCAACCGTGTTCGTTATTTCGTATCGGTAATACCCGGGAGTGGTCCAATCAATTGCAGCCTGAATTGTTGTCGGCGGTACAATGCGTGCAACGCGATCTGCATCTTGATTTTTCACATTCCACTGTGCAAACATGGCAGCAACCGCTGCGACATTTGTGAATGCAGCTGCTTCTGCAACATTCCTGACCACGTTGTCAAGTTCGGTTTTTGCGAGAGATGGAGACACATATATTTCTTTGCAATTTTTGGGAAGACTATCGGGCAGCACGTCAAACCTCGTTTTTGGATAATTTGGATCCTTTTGCCCACCTTTGACGTAGTGCTTGTTTTCAGTCAACGGATCCGTTCTATCCCTCCATGCATCATCTTTGGATTCGCTTTTGTCCTCGCCTAAAATGTGCTTTATTAGCTCCGGATTCTGCTTGAATATCCAGGTGTAATCAAAATACACGGGTCCGCAAATAATGTAAAGCATTTCATCATCCATTTCATCAAATTTTTGTTTTTCCAATTGGGATTGGGATTGTGATGTGCCTGGGGGCGATGGTTGATACAGCGTTTTTAAATAGTCTGCATTCTCTAGTAAATTTTGGGGTAGAATGTTATTTGCATTAAATGCCGCGTTAACCATCTGCGGTTGGTCGCTGTATTTCAGCAAACGCAGCATCGTGTTATTGTCATACATGAATGCGGCAAAGTTATTGAGGTTGTTTATCACGCGGTTCATTGCATTGCGAATTGCGGTCATTCCAACAGCCGACAGTGCAGCAGTATCTGCCATCACCACTGATGTGATTGCCCGTTTGGCGGCAGCGTATACCGCGTCTCCCGCAGCACACGCCGCGCCAATCAACGGATTTAATTGGTTGGCAGGAATGGCAGCCTGCAACTGAGTCAAAATCGCGAGTTTAATATCGTTTCTTACTGCTGCCCCAAAATCAATCGTGTTAAATAAATCGTTTGATATGGTGGTTGAATTACCACCACCAGCACCAATCGCGGTTTCAGTGTAATCAATAAACTCTCTTGCGGCAATTGCCACCGCACAAATGATGGAATGCGATTTGGTTTTATCGCACTCATTAATGGCGTCTATCAAAAAAGTATTAAATGGAGTGACTACTAGGACTACTGCTGCTGCTGCTGCTACTGCTGCTGCTTTTGAAGCCGTCGCAATTTTTTTCATTGCATCCTTTGATAAGATTGCATTCGGAGTCAAACAACACGGATATTTGTAATAAAGCTGTTTTAACAATGCATCGTAATTCATGCTATTATCCGGTGTGGATTTGAACGTGTATAAATGCGTGTTGTCCCGTATTACTTTAAATTTGTCCCGATTTGACAGCGTGGCACGATTTGGCAACCCTTCTCCCGTTATAATTCCTATCAAAAAATTCGGAATGACTTCTACATTGTAGGATGGTTTTGCGTAAACCTGAGCAACATTCTGATAATGAACAGGAGTTCCAGTCACAGTAGGTGCAATGTTTGAAGTTAACGCAGGCAAATAATTTGGAATGCGTCCGACTGAATAATTTGTGCCATTTATAGCCTTCATATACAAATACTGGAAATAGTTGTAAAAATAGGTCAATGCTTTTTGAGAGATGGCGACATTGAACTTACCAGTATTTACAAATTCGGATGCAAGAGGAAGAAAGTCTAATGCTGGGCTGATTGGAGTGGTGTATAAAATCACAAAGCGTTCATTCAGATCTGCGGTCGGCTTTGATGTAGGAACAACAGGAACCACATCCAAATTGGTTGCCAATACGGTCAAATTCCATACTTTGTCCATACCAGAAGTAAGAGGTTTGAACCGATCAATTGCGTTATTATAGGATTGTTCTATTAGCACGAGTTCTCGCTTGTGTGCATTTTTTTTAACAAACTTCACGAATTGTTCAAACATGTCCGATTGCATGAAAACACTTGCGGTTGCATCATTTAATTTCAGATCTGTTTTCGTTTGCTTGAATTTGTTTATGTCTTTGTAAAACTCTTTAATTTGGTCTTTTGACACAACAAATGACGTGGGGATGTTCACAACATAATCGCACGAAGATGAGGATGAGGATGAGGATGAGGATGCGGAAGTGGACGATCCTTTCAACATTGTTTGTGTCAGGACTTTCGGTGCATTTGAATATTCCGGCGCGCTTTGAGTGGTGGGCTGGGTCCTGCCGCCGCTGCTTTTTTCATTTTTAGTAGAGCTAGAGCCAGAAGTAACATTGTTGAATGTGATCATCAACTGGTCATACGTTTCCTTTTTCAAATGCATGGCAAATCTGGAGGATTGAATCTCATCATCATCGTCGGGATTTGAAAAAATATTCATGTGTTAGTGGTATTAAGTGTTTCAAATTGATGAATGGAATATTAAAGTATATTTATATTTTAATATTGCAATTGATTGTTGATTCCGTGAACTGTCGCAATGATTCTAAAATTTGGCAGACCGAAATGCGGTTAAATACTTGTTGTGCTTCATGGTTTCGCGTTGTTTTTTGGCGCGTTCAAGCACGTCCATGGCGTCGCTAATTTCCTTGTCGGTCACGATGTTGCCAGGTCCGTGGCCGGCTTTGGATGCCCCGCCGCTGGCTGCCCCACCACTAGGGGGTCCACCGCCACCGGCAGACCCACTGGCATGAATGGGTCCAGTGCTCATGGCAACCGACTCTGCCATGGTGCGATATTTTTGAGGCATGATGCAGTATCGGCTGTTGGCATTCAGGCCGTAGTCTGCTAAAACCACAAACACGGCGGTTAAAACGAGAGCCAATATCAAATCGCGGGTGCCCATCCATGCCACGGAAAACACGAGCACCTCCTTCGTCAGTGCCGTTTTCAAAAAATTCTCGGTGGACGGGTCCAGCTTGAGCTCAATGTATCGCGCGCCAATGTTGAGCATGAGCATGATGATGCCTGCAAAAAACAAGCTGTTATTCAGGCGGAACACCGCATAATTTAACCATCCCGTGATAAATTCAAACATGAGCGAACAAAAATGGGTCTAATGTGTTATATGAATGTGTTATATTAATATAATAAAAAATTTAATGATTAAAAAAATTGGCGTTTCAGACGATTTGCAGTGGATTTTAAATTGTCTATGCCATTGGAAACGACGTGGCGGGCGGTGCGAATGTGGGGGCGCAGCATCGGCGTGAAGCCCTCGGTTGGGGTTGGTGCCGTGGTTGGTGCCGTGGTCGGGTTCGTGGTCCAATTGCAACCAGAGTCACACATGTTTGCAACCGTCAAAAAATTATTGGGTGGATCCTCCTTGCACGTATTGGCTGCATTGAACGAAGGAATGTTCATTTGTTTTATGACTTCTAGTTTGAACTGCGGTTTGCCGTTTATGTCGTTAAAGAGCGCGGGGCTCAGCATGTATGGTTGAAGCACGGGCGGCATGTTTGCAGCGGATTGAGCGATCCCTTTTATACAATATTTCTCTCTAAATTCGTCGGCCGCATTGAATTGAATCGCCGATGATGGCGTCGTGGGCATCAATGGATGGTAGTCGTTCATTGAGAACCCTTCTTTCACCGGGTCCCATGCAACGATAACAATGAGCACAACAATGATGCCCGCAATCGGATGATACATCGTCGCTGCAATGATGGCGGACACCATAACAATTTTGCCTAAAACATCGTCTCTCAAAAATAAAACGGGATAAATGCATGCAATCAGAAATGCAACTGCCACGTAACCAACTGCGGGATCCAATTTTGTGAACCTTTTAGCAAATTCTTGCAATCCAGTCATGTCGCTGTATTTTAGAAATGATTGATTGATGTGTGATCTTATAATTAACATTGTTATTAAATTTTATTTTTTTGGTAAATCCCAAAAAAACAAACCCTCAAATCATAATACATGAATCCAATGCAATCAAATACAATCCAATGATTCAATAACAATAAGATAAATGAAAACAAAATATTATATACATTTTTATTAGGAGATGTCTGGATATTTGCAATATTCAAATTATGGCGATGAGCCTGCGGTTCTAAATAAGCCGCCGCCGACAACGGTTCAACCAAAACGAACATTAAGGACGAATCAGCGAACATTGCGATCAAATCAATCGCTTCAAAAGAATCCGAACCCGAACCCGAACCCGAACCAGACCCCGAACCATAACCAGCAACCGCCGCAGCAGCAGCACAAATATGTCCAGGAACTGATTCAAAACATTCACAGTTACGAAAACGGGGGAAATGCCAGCGATTCCGAGGATGAAGATGAGGACAACAACTATGTTCCGCTTTCCAATAATTCAAATCCAAATCCAAATTCAAGGTCAAACGCAATCCATCAGCAATTTCAAACCGAGGCCGTTCCAAATCGGAACCGTTTTACGGGTGCAAACAGCACCGATTTGAACGCAAAATGGAATCCCGCGCCCGCCAAAGAAGCGTTTTCGCTGCAGGATGCAAAGGCTTTAGCAAGCAAATACATGCCGTCCGTGTTCCAGGCCTCCAATGGTTCTGCTGCGAACGACGTCGGCAAGGACATCCTGCTGCAAAAGCTGGACCACATCATCTCTCTGTTGGAAGACCAGCAGGATGAAAAAACGGGTCACGTGACCGAGGAATTAGTGTTGTATTGCTTTTTAGGCGTGTTCATCATTTTCATCGTGGATTCGTTTGCACGAGCGGGAAAATACGTGCGTTGAAATTCCATACAAAAAAAGCAAAAAAAAGGCAAACAAACATTCACAATATCATGCACAATTAAATGTTATGATATTGTAAACACAAAACACACGCACCCGCCCCCCCCCAAAATGAAACAGACTCACATGCTGATTGCTGCAGCACTCATCGGTGCAATTGCATGCGCCTTTTACAAAAATGCAAAGGAATCATTTCAAGGCCGCCGTCAATCCAAAAACAAAGACAAAAATAACTTGATGTTCCATGGCTCTTACCCCAGCGCTCCCGTGGTGTGTTTGGCCGGCAACAAGCACATTCCGTGCACCGCATTTAGCAGCGCATAAAGGACCATTGTTCATTGTTCATTGTTAGTTCGCCGGCTTGTAGAAGAGGTACAAGTATTGATGCTCTTTTTGTGCTTTGACAAGGTTAATTTGTCCAAGCATGTTGAACCCGACGCCCGCGGCCAGTTCAATGAACGTCTGCGGCGACGGCATTTTAAAGTTGCGCACGTTTTTGCGCACCTTGCCCGTGTTGTCGTCGGTGAACACTTCCATGTACTGCACCACGTCGTTCGGGAAAATTTGAACGTCCGACTTGTATTCAAAGTCGTTAAACTTTGCGACGCTCTGTGCCTTGTTGCTCGCGGGGGTGGGCGTGGGGACCGCGTTGTCGCCGCCCAGCATGCTGGCGGCATTGAATTTGCGCGGGTCCACCAAATGCAGCACGAAGTAGCCCCCCGGCTTGAGCCACGCGTAAATGTTGGAGAACAGCTGTTCCGTGTTGGGAATGTAGTACACCTCAAAGTTCATCATGGACACCAGCGTGAAGCTGTCCGGCTTGAAAGCGGACACCACCATGGGGTCACGGTTCACGATTTTCAGGTTTAGACTGGGATACGCTTTTTTGGCCTGCGCAATCATGTCGGCCGACGACTCAATTCCAGTGATGTTGGTTATGCCGTGCTGAATGAAGGCGTTCATGTAGGCACCCGTGCCTGCTCCCACATCCAGCGCAATCGTTTGGTTGGATATGTCCGGGTATTTGTTAATGATTTCGCCAACTTCGTACGCGTTGTTCACTTTTTGGTTAAACAACTGGTCGTGCACTGCAGCATAAAAGGCGTCCTTTGCATCGGCGTCATTTTTCACAATGACATTGCTGGTGCGGCTGCTCCCGCTGCTCTGCACAAACGATTCCATGAACGACCCCGAATACGGCCGCGGCACCTTTAGCCGCTGGAATTTATGGTGTGCAGACACCAGCAACAATCCGGTAATTGCAAGCAGCAACACGCGAAACCACACGTTGCGTTCAATTGATTTGCAAAGCGTGTTGAATGCATTCGTGACTGAGGCTTGCATGATGGGGTAATGGTTAATGTGTTAATATGGTAATGTTAATGTGTTAATATTAATATATGTTATATTGTTATTTATTTTTTTTCTAAAATGAATGAGAATGAAATCAACGACATTCGCAGCGAAACCGAATTCAAGGGCATCACGTTCTCAAAATACAAAAAGCCGGATGTGCGCAAAGAATTGCTGAACTGCCTAAAAAATGGGAAAATAGAGCCGGCCTGCTATTGGACAGCTGAACTGGTGTGCGCGGGGCACTACCAAGAACTGTGGGACATCATCATCACATTTTTGAGCAAACACATTCATTTAGCAAATCCGAAACTGTCTATCTATTTGGAATTGCGGTATGATGTGTTCAAGGGCATCGTGGCCAATGGCTACATTGGAAACGAGCTGCGCATGCGCAACAACCCCCGCATTCGCTCCCTTTTTGCCGAAATCATGTGCGTGCTCTGCAATTCCAAAAAAAAATACAGCCTGGAAGGCATAAAAGTCAAGAAAACCGATTTTGACAGCACCGCCATGACGGACAAGCTGAAAGCGCCCAACGTGTCGTATGCCTCCGCCGCATTTTTATCCGGCGATCCCAAAGAACTGTTCATTGCCATCAACGAATTCGCATTCCACATCTCTAAAGATTCCAAAAACAGTTTGCTGGCATCCTACTGGCTGGAATGGATCATGGAATTTGAACACATCTGCAAAATGAAAAAGCAAAAGTGCTTGGGCGAACGCCGCAGCACCATGCCGGTTGATTCCAAATTCCAAATGGACCCCATTTGGATCGTGTGGGAGCTCATTCTGGACCAAACCAAAAAAGCATTGGACCCTCTCATCCCCAAAATCATGCAAAGTTTACTCAAGCTTTACTGTCTGCGATACACCGACGGAGTGAAAAAGAAGCGGCGGTATTTGATTTACTTTGCCATTTGTTTGCTCACAGAACCGGTCGTGATGACGCACGAAATTATGGCAAACAAGGACACGGTTGAAACGGTGGTGAAAAAAATAGACACGGTGTACAAGCAGGTCAAAAAAAATGAAATTGCGCCCAAAATGGATTACTTATCGGGACCTTCTGGAGGCGCAAAATCGGATTTAGATAAAACCATTGAAAAAATGGACAAATTGAATTCAATGAACACCATCATTCGCACAGCGTGATAATATTTTTATCTTCGTTTAAAATATATTAGCAATTCAGTTTGGAACTCATCGTCCATCATCAGCCGCAATGAACATGAATGTGTCTTATCCTGCCCCCGCGCTCGCCCCCGCATCCGCGCCGTCCAACATGTCATTCAATGACGCCGACGTTTCCGAATCATGGTCGTCGTCGTCCTCGGACTCCTCGTATTCATTGATTATTCGCGGCACATTGATTGTTCTGTTGCTCGCTCTCATTGGTTTCAATGTGTTCACTTATTTAGATGAGATAACCGCATGGCTCAGTGAAACGTTCGGAGCCCCGTTTCGCTCTGTGGCCCGGTTTTTGGGTTACGCTGCGATTGACACGGCTCAGTCCACTGTGGATGTCACCGCGAAAGGAACCAAGGGCGCGGTGGACATCGCCGCGGGTGCCGCAACCAGCGGCATTGACGTGCTGCAACAAACCATTGACCATAAAGGCAACCAAGACCAAACACATCATGCACAAACGCAAGACCAAGACCAAGCCATGAGCTCCAACGCTGGATTGCAGAGGGCGCTGTCTCATGCAAAGAAACAGCCGCCGCAACCCGATGACGCCACCAGCCGCACCCAGCGCACCGGGAAGGCAGGGTATTGCTACATCGGCGAAGACCGCGGGTTTAGGAGCTGTGTCAAAGTGGGCGAAGAAGACACGTGCATGTCCGGCGATATTTTCCCGACCCACGCCATCTGTGTCAATCCTCGCTTGAGAAAATGAGACCCTTCAACCTCTGCACATTGCATTACATTACATACATGCAAATGATATTCATGTATGTAAATCATATCCAATAACTGGCACATTATTCATATTATTCGCAAATCTCGGTGTAAGTGAGGTTCAACAGGGGGCACAGCTGTTTGGGGTCAAAATGAACCTTGATTTCCTCGTTGCGCGAGGTGCAGAGCTCTTGCTCAATGAAATTGATAATGGGACACACCTTGTGAATGTCTTTGACATGATGGGGGTCATGCTCTTGAAGATGCAAACCATGTTTGGCTGCATGCTCATGCTGATGCTCATACTCGCTATGATTATTGTATTCGTGTTCAAGCACACGAGCGGACATGACATCATAGCTGATGGGCTTGGTGACAAAGTTTTCCTTTTCACCCGAACAAAACGAGGTGTTGTACTCCTGCAGAAGCACACACAGCTTGGATGCGTTGTTGGCATTGTGTTGCAGATGCAGGTGATGCAGGTGCTCGGAACAGAGCTCGTGCTCAACAATTTGTATGAGCGGGCACAAATCGCCTGGCTTCAAACCCGATGATTTGCTGGATGGAAACACGAGCGCTGCACTGGATGTGGCAGGAAGCAACATGAGCAACGGAAGAAAAGGAAGCAGACGAGAGATATTCATTGTTTTACTAATTGTTTGGATTGTGTTTGTGTCTTTATATGTATTCTAAATACTATATTTTTAATATTTTGAAATTTGTTTATTATTTCGCATTGGTTCAGTTATTCAATGACGCGATGTCACAATGACGCGATGTCAAACATTTTGTTGACTTGTTTTCCACCCGATGAAGGCGTCACCTGCATTTTGTAGTTGTATAGCGGAATTTTGGCATCAATGTAGAGTGGAATCACGGGTCCCGGGACATCGCAGTCGCTTGTCAAAGAATAAAGCACCTGCGGCCGCCTGCATTCCAGTGCCACAGTTACGCCTTCACTTTCCCTTTCAGGCAACTTGTCCACATTGGGATTCGTGTATGTCTGCGTTTGCGTGGCCCACGATTTTTTGCGAGTCAGCGCATTGCGCGACAACATGGAATATTGTTGCGCTTTGGACATTTGCGCGCCATTTTTTTTATATTTCAAAATCTCTGTTTTGCGCCGTTCATCCAGAGCATACGTGCTATAAGGTTTAATTGTGTCGCCACACGCACTGGTTCCATAGTTGCTGTCACAGTTGGGACAGTTGTTTCCACCCGCACGAGACCACGGCGGGGGGCCGGGGACAAACCCAGTTATTCCGCATGAAGTGACAAGTGACATTACGTGATTTGTTTAGTTGCTGTCAATGTCCCAATGTCATATGATAATGTGATATTAAAAATGACGATTTAATTTTCTAATTTTATTTAAAGCAGCCATTGTGACTGCAATTGTAGCAATTGCAACAATTGATTCATATTTAATTGTAACAATTTGTAGTCATTGCGGGTCATGGTTGAACATTGATGTTCCTCAATTGCCGTCCCACTGTCCAAAGAACCAGCGCATGGACAGGTAGTCCATGGTGCCAGGCGCGCCGCCGGACGCCCCCAGCACCGTCAAATTGGGGCCGCTGCTCACAATGTTTTGAATGGCGCGCGTGC
>Ga0208718_1000100_pt1 | contig 15647 bp, 15 predicted proteins | sample LakMenE29Apr09ns_FD_150743 | JGI IMG/M metagenome (GOLD analysis project Ga0208718, IMG submission 150743) | Freshwater microbial communities from Lake Mendota, WI - 29APR2009 deep hole epilimnion ns (SPAdes) | ecosystem: Environmental > Aquatic > Freshwater > Lake > Epilimnion/Euphotic zone ...
AATAAAAAATAATAAAATAAAAAATAATAAAATAAAAAATAATAAAATAAAAAATAAAAAATAATAAAATAAAAAATAATAAAATAAATATAAATACGTAAAAATGTATTTAAAAATGTTCTTTGTAATTATAAATTATTAAATGGATAACTTAAATGAAAGTGAATTGACCGACGAAGAAGAATTATTAAACGAAGAATTATTGAATGATGAATTATTGAATGATGAATTATTGAATGATGAATTATTGAATGATGAATTATTGAATGATGATAAATTGAATGAAAATGATATTGAATTTGAAGAAAAAGAAACACCTAATCAACCCGTCGATTTCCGCAAGATTTTTTCTGAATTTATTGGTGATATTTTAAATACTTTTCCCGAATATGCTCAGATTGCGTCTCGTTGGTGGACATTAGAAAGCGATGATGATGAAACTAAAAAAAGAGAAACTGATAATTTAATTGAACATTGTAAACGTGTTTTTCCTGAAAGATTTTTTGATATTTTATACAAAAATGAAAAAATGTTTAGTTTAGAAAATAATAATAATAGTATCAACACTGAATTTTTGCCTGGAATTTTATTTAAGCATTTGTGGAATTTAGATATAAGTGAAAATACAAAGGAAATTATTTGGAAGTACCTACAATTAATATTATTTTCAGTGATTGGAAACATTAATAATGATGGCGATTTTAAAGATACTGCGAAATTATTTGAATTTATTGATGAGAATGAACTTAAGCAAAAATTAGAAGAAACCTTTTCAAATATGAATAATGTATTTAATACTGCTTTTGATTCTTCGTGTAATGAGTCGTGTGATGCTTCATTTAATATTCCATCAGCAAATGATGTGAATGAACATATAAATTCAATGTTGGGTGGAAAATTAGGCAAATTAGCAATGGAATTAGCTGAGGAAACAGCGACAGAATTAAGTGAAGATTTAGATAGTGAGGAAACCGATAGTAAAAAGATATTTGAAAAATTATTTAAAAATCCAACAAAAATGATGAATATAATTAAAAATATTGGTAATAAATTGGATGAAAAATTAAAATCAGGTGAAATTAATGAAAGTGAATTAATGACAGAAGGTGCTGAATTATTGCAAAAGTTAAAAAATACTTCTGGAATGGGAGATATTCAAAAAATGTTCAGTCAATTTAATATTCCTGGAATGAATAAAGGTTCAAAGGTTAATGTTAATGCTATGGAATCTCAGTTGAATAAAAATATAAAACACGCAAAAATGAAGGAACGAATTAAATCAAAATTAGAGGCTAAACATGCGAAACAAGAATTAGAAAAATTATTACAAACACATCAACAACAACAAACACAACCAGGATTAACGGATGACGAATTAGTAAAAATATTTCGTACAGGAGATAAACCCGAAAAAACCCCACGTGTTCAAAAACATAAAAAGGGTAAAAAATAAATAAATAAATAAATTAATAAATTAATCAATAAATCAATAAAAAAATAAATCAGTAAAAAATTAAATACGTAAAAAATTAAGTAAGAAATGAATTGAGCAAAAAATAAAAACAATGAATATATAATAAGCAAATTTTATATTATTTTAAATCATTATAATATAAAATGAGTACGCCATTTTGGGTAAATCAACCAACAATTTTATTAAATAAAAAGTATATTACCGATGTATTTCCTTTAAAAAGTATGACCCTTGAAGAAAAATTTAATTCAATCACTAAGTTTATATTAATTTTAACAATTTTAGGATTTATTTTTTCACAAAATTTTCAATTGGTTTTTATAGGCATATTGACCGTTGCTATTGTTACAGCAATATATTATAGAAGAAAAAAATTATATATTGAAGAACATTCAAACTCAACCGAAAATTTTTCAAACAATAGAAAAGGAAAAAGAGAAGGAGAAATTTCAATGAAATTAAAAGAATTATTGGAGGATGGTTATTATCCTATTAATAAAAAAAATCCTTTTGGAAATGTTTTATTAACAGAAATTAATTCAAATCCCAATAGACCATCAGCTGCACCTGCTTTTAATCCCGAGGTGTATGATAAAATAAATAATTCTGTAAAAAAACAAACACAAATGTTAAATCCTACTATAGATGGAACAAATAGCCAAATTTATGGAGATTTATATGAAAATTATAATTTAGACAATTCAATGATGAGATTTTATTCGACGGCAAATACTCGTGTTGCGAATGATCAAGGTGCTTATGCTCAATGGCTTTATGGAAATATGCCTTCTGCCAAAGAAGATAATATTGAAGGAAATATTCAACGTGTTAAGGACAATTTAAGATATAATTTATATTAATGTGTTGAATATCATATCGAACAATTTGTTTTCACTTATTATAACCCCAGCCTAAATATTAAGGAATTATATTTTATCATATTTTGTTATAGTTTTTTAAGTATATTTTCTTAAAAGTATATAATATAATATGGCTCATTATTCAGATTTTACATTTGGGAGTTTAAGTCGAATTGGAACTGATTCATGTTGTGTCGATCAAAGAACAGTTCAAGATACTCAATCATGCAATTATTTACTTCAAAATTATTTTTTGCAAGATGGATGTATGAGTAAGCCTATTGCTTTTGCTACATCTCAGCCATTTATTAACTTTTCAGGAGCTTATGGCATGGGTGTTGGAGGATGTAATGTAGACGATTCTTCAAAATTATTGATTGGAACAATTCAAACAAATCCAAAGGCAAAAATTGACTTATTTCATCGTCCATTTGCCACGGTTCCTTATTTAGGTAGAGGTTCAGTCGATCCAGCATTAGAATATCAAATACAACAAGGTGAAACAGTTACTAGTAAGAAATCCGTAACAAAATTAACCGAACAAAATTATATGAAGCATTGTACTACACCATTAATTGCTGACAAGAAACAAGATATTTCAAATAGTAAGATTGAAAGTGATGCTGCTAGTTATTGGATTCGTGGAGGGGTTCCATCACGCGAATTAACTCGTGATAAAGATTTTTATAAAGGTAATTAATGATCACAATTGAATGATGATGGAACTAATAAATCATAAAAGTGACAGACATTAAATATATATTTATATCTTTATATTGTTTTTTAAAAATATATATTTATTTTAAAATGGATTTATTATCAATGTATTATTATGCTGGAACACCTATACTGATGGGTAATTTATTATTTTATTCTATTAATACATTATCTAATTCAATCTCATCGTCGCAAAATGTATTTAAATTTATTTTAGAAAATGTTGAACCAGATTATATAATTTTCAAGGAAACAGTTGAACAATTAGATTTAGAAAATAGATTAAAAATTTTTAATGAATTTATTTTTGAAATATTGGAAAAATATTGTAAAACAACTGACATTTACGAAGATTTAAAAAAAAAAATACTGAATGAATTTATTTTAGATAAACATGCCGATTTTGTAATAATTAATTCACAAAATATAAATTTGTATGGATTGAATGATATGCCAAAATCTTTACAAATGTCACTTATATCTTTATGCGAGTCTATTCATAATATTTTAAATTTAATAAATATAATTCATGAAAAAATTATAAAATATAAAAAATCTTACATAAAATCACTTGTGGCATTAAAATTAAATGGTGAAATGCATAAATTAAATAATTTATGTAAAATTTTAGATATTCGTAGCAAATTATTTTTTGATTTAACATACATACTTTTAAGAAAAGTATAATAAAAATAAAAATAAAAATAATTTATAAAAATAAAAATGAGTTGTATTTTGTAAAAATATTTAAATTATATTATAAATGGAGGAATATTATAATATAAATTACAATGTTAAATATTACGAAATTCAACAAGAATTATGTAATAAATTAAATTTTAAACAACAAAATACTGATGAACAATGGAAAATTTATGATCAAATAAACAATTATAAAGATGAAATACAAAATAATAACATTGATGAACAATGGAAAATTTATGATCAAATAAACAATTATAAAGATGAAACACAAAATAATAATATTGATGAACAATATTCAAATGAAGATATTGATTGTATTTGTAGAAAATTATATTTAGATGAAATTTCTTCTGTTTTCAATAGTGAAGATTTTTTAGATGATAAAATAGATGTTGGATTTAGAAAAATTTATGAGTTGCTAATTGAAAATAATTTATTTAATGAATATATTATTCAATTAACACTTTCATATACAACAAATGATCAATTAGAAAATATGAAATATTTTAGTTTTTTATCTTTATTTGATATGAAATTATTTTATTTGACTCATCAATTGATATGTTATTATTTAACAACTAATGACATTGAACGTAATTTATTTGAAAAAATAAAACAACTCAATACTATATTTTCAGAAAAATAATGAGGATAAATATTATAATATTATTTATTATTCATATATAATATTATGACTTCAACAAGAAATAAAAACACACCTGGAAATTATTGTATGGAATTAAAACAATATAATAATTCAGAAGAATGGAATTTATATAAATATAGTTCTCATGGATATGCCCATGATACAAAAATGCCCGGAAATGGATTTGGAAATATTCACCTTCCATACGATTGCATGTCTCATAATGCGATTGATACAGAATCATTTTTATATGGTATAAACTCAACTAATTTAGTAAATCCTGTTAAAGAATTTACACCAGAACCAAAAGTTTTAGAAACAATTAATTTAGTTAAAAAAAGAGATATTATAATGCCAATACCATTGACAGCTTCTAAAAAAGAAAGGCCATTTTTGTAAGGAAGTGTTTTTATAATATGACCATCCTTTTAATTTTATTGATGATATCTTTTTGATTTTTTATAAGACTTGGATTTATATTTATATTTTGTTGTTTTATTTTTATTTTGTCCATTTTTATTTTTTATATATTTTTTCTTGTGTGTCTTAATATATTTTCTTTTATTGGTATATTTTTTATAATTTTTATAATTTTTAATTTGTCGAATTCTTCTTCCACCAAAATACATTCTTCCAAATATGCCATCTCTTTCAAACACATTAGCAGTTTCATTAATTTTTCTGATAAACTTGGAAGGAAGTTCATTTGTTTCAACATTTGTTTTCTCTTTTAATCCATTTATACATAATTCAGTTATATAACTAATAAAATCTTCTTTTATTTCTTCAATCGAATTATTTTCACTCCATCCATTTTCTCTTATATAATCATCATTTTCCAAATGATTTTGACTCCACATTTGAATTGAAGTGTTCATGATAACAGTAAATTCGCTCATATTAATAAATCCAAATGCTTGCAATAATTCTTTATATTCATCAGTACATTCTCCGCCCATAAGACATATTTGAGTTAATACTTGATGTAATAAAAGAACAATTTTTTCATATATTCCTTTAGGACAACTTACATTAGCTTGTGATGGATTATAATTTTGTTCGGAAAAACTTCTAGAATCCCCATATGCTTGAATACAATCTTGTGTAAATGAGTTTAAATATTGAGTTATAAATTCTGGTGATTGATTCAATGCATATTTAATAGATAAGTCAACAATTATTTTTAATTTATATGAAATATCTTCATAATTCATAACTCGTTGTTTAATTAATCTAATTCCTTGTAATCGTGATGCCTGATTTAATTCTGGATTATTTCGAATAGATATTTCAATTCTATCAAATATTTCGTTCCAAAATAATTGTTTAGTTAATGATTGATAGTTAGATACATTTATTTGTGTATTTAGAAATTGTGATAACAATCTGACAACATTATTTAATTCTTCTGCTTCATATTGATTGAATGCGTTATGAGGTATGTAAGCATTTCCTTGAATTTGAGTTCCACTTAAATCATCGTGTTCAAATAATTGAAATATCTCAAATGTGTGTGGTTCCGGTTCAGGATCAGGCATATTTAGAACTATTCTAGGAACATATCCCATAGCTTTAGTATCTCTAAGTTTGTCAATTTCAAACTCAGTTTCTGCTCCATAAAAATTTATATAAATTTGAAATTTTTCATCATTGTCGATATTTGTAATTCCTGGCCGTTTAACATTTATTTCCCATTCATTCAATCGGTCATTAAATTGTCGAACATTTTTTAAAACCCATCTTGATTTTTCAGGGGTTGTTCTTATGCGTAAATGATTTAATTCATGTCCAAATGAAGTTGCCCCATAAAGCATCATTGTTACATCAATTTCATTATTTGATGTTCCTGTAAAATTGAGTTCACCATTAAATTTTGAAGCCATTTTAAACATGCTATTAGCATTAATTAATGATGTCAAATGCCAGTTTAATGACATACTTCCTTCATGTCTATATCTCACCCCATTATTAAAATTTAGTGCTGACTCAAACATTGAAGACATATTTTTGACTTGTGAAACATTCCAATCTCCAATATATTGATTAAATTCGCGTGTATTGGCAAACATTTTGCTCATATTTTCAACATTTTGCGTGTTCCAATTTCCAATATTTTGATTAAACATGCTTGCATTATAAAACATTTCACTCATATTTCTAACATTAGAAACATTCCATTCTCCTATATATTCATTAAATCTAGGCTTATTAGAAAATAAGCCTGACATATTTGTAACTTGTGAAACATTCCAATCATTCATAGTCTTAAAATTTCTTGGAAGACTTGATTTATTGTTTAAATATAATCCAACAATAGCTTTAATATTGTCATCATTTATTACCGTATCATTTGTTAAATCGGCTAAATTCATCATATTATATATATATAAAAATATATATAAAGACTAAATATATATTTTAATGTCTTGTACTTTATTTATCGAACATAGTTTCTTGAGGTATAAGATTTTTAAATTTATATAATTATGTTACGTATTTTAATTTGTAATTTTTATTGAAATTACAAATTAATTAACTATCGACTTTAAAGAAACCATATTTATTTTTATGGTTTATAGGTCCATTAATTAATCCCAAAATTTTCACTTAAAATGGATAATTTATTTGCCTTTTTCCTTCCATTTTTTCCCCTAATTTGATAAGATGAAGTGTTGGAAGGAATAATTTTATTATTTAAAATATAATCTTCAGTATCCTCATGAATTTCAGGGTATACTTTTGTTAGTGGTTTATCAATTACTAAATATAAAGTTTCAGATCGTAACAAAGAACGATATTCTTTAATTGATAAATTGCCAAAAAAAAGGTCTAACAAATATCTAGGGTCTGATGCTTCTTTAATGGATTTTGTATAACCATATATTTTAGAATAAACATCATGCATTAATTGATATCTTTCACTCTTAGTGGATCTATCAACCTGTTGATTATTTAAATATGCTATGGCACATTCGGGACAGCAAAAACAACCATAAACATAATATGTTCCTCCAAGAAAATACTTTGGGATATAAACTGGAGGAGTATCAAAATCGCAAGTATCCCAAAAACACGCCGATTTTTTAGAAATATTATCAATGTGTAAATTGAATTCTAATTGTTTTAGCTTTTTCCATATTTCTTTCATATTATATTTGCTATTTTCACCTACATCAGTTTCAGTATCATCAATATCAAACACATCATCGCAATTATTTATATTTGAATTTGTCAATGGTTTGGATTCATCTAATGGTTGATAAAAATCACTGTAAATGTGTGTATTGTATGCGTCTAAGGCATTAGATCCTTCATCAACATCAGCATTTTCTAAATCATCCATGCTACATTTTAAATGTAAAATTACATATTGTTTTTCATCAATTTCGTCATCATTAACAATTGATTGTTGAATAATTTTTCCACCTTTTGGTTTTCTTCCCCTTTTTTTAAATACTTTGGGTTCACTAAGATCGACTGTTGATTGTTCAAATTTATTCTCATATATTTCATCATCTTCACATTTATTTTCTTCGTATTTATTTTCTTCACATTTATTTTCTTCACATTTATTTTCTTCGCATTTATTTTCTTCGCATTTAGTTTCTTCGCATTTAGTTTCTTCGCATTTATTTTCTCCACATTTAGTTTCCAAGTTTTTATTTTCTAACTTTTTATTTTTCAAGTTTTTATTTTCCAAGTTTTTATTTTCCAAGTTTTTATTTTTTTTTTGAATTTTTACAGGTTTAATGCTACAATTTTCAAAATTTAATATATTTAATGACTCCATTAATTCTTTTTTAGATTTTCTTCCTCTTTTCGATTTTACAACACCATTTACAACATTAACAACATCGACAACATCGACAACATCAACAACGTCAACAACATCGACAACATTAACAACATCGACAACGTCAACAACATCAACAACATCAATACAATTGATATTATCTAATTCAAATTCAAATTCTTCTTCTACAAACATTTATTATATTTATTTAAATTGTTTTTAAATGTGTTTTTTATTTATTTTTTCCAACAAAATATTATATTTTTTTTTAACATAAACATAACGTAATGTATTATTAATTAACTGATGAGTAGCATTCCATGGATTGAAGCATATCGCCCCAATAATTTTGATGATGTTGTATTGGACCCATACAACAAACAACTTCTTCAAAATGTCATATCTTCTGAACATTTCCCCAATTTATTATTTTATGGCCCTCCCGGAACAGGTAAAACAACAACCATTATTAATTTGATTAACAGATATCAAGAAACCCATTACACCAAAAATAAAGAATTAATGATACATTTAAATGCTTCTGATGAAAGAGGGATTGATGTTATACGCAATCAGATTTATCAATTTGTTAATTCTAAAAATTTATTCGCAAAGGGATTAAAATTTGTCATATTGGATGAAGTAGATTATATGACAAAAACCGCTCAACAAGCATTGAGATATTTATTACAAAATTATACAAATAATGTTAGATTTTGTTTAATTTGCAATTACATTAGCAGAATTGATGAAGGATTACAACACGAATTTGTTAAATTAAGATTTAATCAATTGCCACGAGAAGAAATATTTATTTTTTTAAAAAATATTTCTGAAAAAGAAAGATTAAATTTATCAAATGATACATTAAATGAAATTCAACATTTATATGAGTCAGATATTCGCAGTATGATAAATTTTATGCAATCAAATCAAGATAATATTAATAATGTAAGAGTTATTAGTAATGATACATGGATAGATTTATACAACAAAATTGCGTGTAAAACATCAATTTATGAATTAAATATTTTTATTCAACAAATTAGCATAGAATATAATATTGATAAAAAAAATATAATTAATAGTTTTTTTCTTTTTTTAATTAAAAATAATGATGATATTTTAAATCCTACATTTTTAAATTTTTTAGAAAATATAATTCATATGGAAGAATGTAAATCGAAATATTATATAAATTATTCACTTAATCGACTTCTTAAATTGCTATAATGGTTAATTCTTAAATTTAATTTAATTATAAAATCATTGGGTGGAGAAAATTTGCTCGGATCAAAACAATTTGTTTTTAAATTAAATTCATCCTTATTATATTTTGTCTCTATTTTTTGATTTTTATTGTTTATTTTTATTGGTTTACTTTTTTCAGGAGTGTTCATATGATTTTATTATAGAAAATAAAAAAAATGAAAATATATTTTAAAATGAATTTAAAAACAATTACTAAAATCTATATAAAGAACTAAATGTCTTTATCCGAAAATAACTTAAATACTGAGTGGGAAGCATTTATGACATCAACTAATGAAGTTGATGATGATGATACAACTGCTGTTAAATCTTCAAAAAATAATTTTGATTCTACGAATATAGAAATGTATATTAACACACAACATATTCATTTATTTGAAAATGTTGTCCCTCCCGAATCAACGCCCATATACATTTCTACTAAATCAAAAATATCATATCTAAACATTCCAATTAATTTGGATATATTTTGGAATATTCCCATTACATCATATTGTATGGCTTTGGAAGGATGTATTAAAAAACAAGCTAAAATAACATCTTTCTCAAGAGATGAACTTGATGAAGTTCAAAATAAATTATCGCGTGAAATTTATGTTGAACAACACATTGTGTGCCATGTAGATAATTCAACTGGTAGAAATATTAAATTTAAAGATACCCGAAAAGTTTCAATAGGAATTTGTAAAAAAGATTTGACGAATAAAATTAAATCAAAACAGGCATTTTATAATTGTTTAGCTATGATTATGCGTGTTAAAATTGATGGAAAATTTCGCGAATTTCACGTTAAATTGTTTAATACTGGAAAAATAGAAATTCCAGGAATTAAAACTGATATGATGTATCAATATGTTTTGGATAATTTTATTCAATTTATTCAACAATTTCATCCAGAAACACAGATTCATTGTAAACCTAAAAGTGACATTGTTCTTATTAATTCAAACTTTAATTGTGGATTTTATATTAATCGGGAAAATTTAATTCAAATTCTTAAATACAAATATAATATTCAACCGATTTATGATCCTTGCAATTATCCTGGCATCAAAGCTCCATTTTATTATAATCCTGATTTAAATGTTCAAACGGGAATTTTACCAAGACAAGAAGATAAAGATAAAGATAAAGATAAATATAAAAATGTTATTAAAATTCATTGTTCTATTTTTAGAACAGGAAGTGTATTGATTCTTGGAACTTGTGATGAAATTATATTACAAGAAGTTTATGAATTTGTCACAAATTTACTCAAAACTGAATTTAAATACATATGTAGCAATTTAATTGATGACAGCAATCGCCCAAAGAGCAACAAGGATAAAAAACGAAAATCTCAAAAAAAATTCGTTGTCATTGAAGATACAGAAGGAATTGAAGAAATCGAAAGCATTGAAGACATTGAAGAAATTGAAGATGATGAAGAAATCGTATTTTAAATATTTTATTTATTTTTTCATATTTTATTCAAATACTTTCAAATACTTTCAAATACTTTCAAATGATAAAAAATAAAATATTTAACAAAAATATAATAAAATGAATTTAGAATTAAAAAAATTTGACATGCGTTCGATTACATTTAAAGCAAATGAAAGCAAAGGCCCGGTGATTGTTTTAATTGGTCGTCGTGATACTGGTAAATCTTATTTAGTTAGAGATTTATTGTATTATCATCAAGACATTCCTATTGGAACAGTTATATCTGGAACAGAAGAGGGTAACGGATTTTATGGAAAATTGGTTCCTAAATTGTTCATTCATAATGAATATAATACTGCCATAATTGAAAATATTTTAAAAAGACAAAAGCAAGTTTTGAAGCAAATTAATAAAGAAATGCTACAATTTAATAGAACAACCATTGACCCACGCACGTTCGTCATTTTGGATGATTGCTTATACGATAATTCATGGTCACGCGACAAACTCATGCGTTGCCTCTTTATGAATGGACGTCATTGGAAGGTCATGTTAGTGATAACTATGCAATTCGCTTTAGGGGTTCCTCCCGCACTGAGAACCAACATAGATTATGTTTTTATTTTAAGAGATCCTTACCTAAGTAATCGCAGACGAATTTATGAAAATTTTGCCGGAATGTTTCCAACGTTCGAGGCATTTTGTCAGATAATGGACCAATGTACCGAAAATTATGAGTGTTTAGTGATAAATAATAATGCCAAGTCAAATAAATTGCAGGACCAAATATTTTGGTACAAGGCAGACGGTCACGGAGATTTCAGACTAGGATCACGTGAATTCTGGGAATTATCTAAACAGTTAAATGACGATGAAGAAGAAGACCAATATGACCCGAATACCGTAAGAAAAAAAAGTTCTGGGCCAAGAATTGCTGTCAAAAAGACTAAGTGGTAGGTTGCTTTCGTTTTTTTAAAACAAAAATAAACAAAACTAAACAAAGGTGTACGTCGGTTTCACTTTTTAAAACAAAACCAAACAAATACATGTATTCGATTTCGCTTTAAAAAATAAAATCATATTTAAATAGTAGAAAGTTTCACGTAAATAAAATGTAAAATGTTAATCGCTTTGCAAGTTGGCAAATCGATTGACATTCATTGGAATATATCCAAGTTATTATTATATAAGTTTTATTTTTTTTAAGCGAAAACGATTTATCATTAATTCATTTAAAGACAACTCATATTATAAATATATAATGGAAGCAATTAATATTATTGACATCATTGAAAACAATCCAATTACAACTCTTTCACAAACATACAACATAAAATTGTTAGAAAAAATACAAGTTACATTTTCTAATTTTGAACAACATTTATTTTTGTCAAGTTTTTATTGCTATTTAAATTATAATTCAAATGATGATTTTATAATTAATTTAGATGATATATGGAATTGGTTGGGATTTGGACAAAAAGTAAACGCGAAACGAATGCTCTTAAAAAATTTTATAGAAAATAAAGATTATATTAAACTACAACAAGAATTGAATAAACAGACAATTCACATAAAAGGAGGTCAAAATAAAGAAACATTCATGTTAAATATTGAAACATTTAAAAAATTTTGTTTAAAAGCTGGAACTCAAAAAGCAGATGAAATACATGATTATTACATAAAATTAGAAAAAATTATTCATGATACTATGAATGAAGAAAAAACTGAATTAAGAATACAATTACAAAAAACTCAACAATCATTATTAGAAACAACGCAATTTGTCGAATACGAAAAAAGAAAGGCAATTGAACAAACATTAATTAATCAATTTCCTGTTAATACTGAATGTATTTATTTTGGAACAATTGATAATACAAATGACAATTCAGAAAAATTAATTAAATTTGGACATACAAATAATTTGTCTGTCAGAGTTTCAGACCATCGAAATAAATATACAAATTTTATATTAGTTGATGCATATAAAGTTCAAAATAAAGTTGAAATTGAAAATTTAATTAAAGCACATCCTAAAATTAAAAAACAAATTAGAAATATGATTGTCAATGACAAAACAAAAACTGAAATTATTTCACACAATGAAACGAATTTTACAATTGATGATTTAAAAAAATATATAAAAGAAATCATAAATTCGAGAACATATAGTATTGAAAAATTTAATAAAATATTAAAAGAAAATGAAGAATTATTAAATGAAAATGAAGAATTAAAAATAACATTAAAAAATTATGAAGAAACTATCACGAGACAAACAATTTATATTGGAGAAATGAGACAAACAATAAAAGTTCAAGAACAATTGTTAAAAGACGATTCATATGGAATGGAAATGGACAATGAATCAAATAAAGAGACAGAAATTGTTTATAAAAATCCATTGCTTGCTAATGATGAAACAACTGATAAATTTAATGAATTTATAGATAAAATGTGCATTATTCGTCCAGATGTTGAAGAATCTTCTACAAATATGGAAGGTTCATTTAGAATTTGGAATAAAGTAAAACCAAAAAAAGAAATGTTTCACTTATTGAAAACATATTTAGACACAAGATTTAAACATGCTAGAATTCCAAATCAAAATAAAAATCAAGTTGTCCATGGTTATGTTGGTGTAAAATTGAAACCAATTCAATACACAAAAAAATATATTAATGATGATATTGAAACATTTTTATTTGAAGTTTGTAAATTTGCACCACATGGAAAAATATTAAATACGACATTACTTTCAGAATATCAACGATGGAAACAACAACTTGAAAAAGAAATATGCGATGATGATATGGCTAAAATAAAAGAATATTTGAATAATTGCGAATATTCTTTAAAAGCAACTGTACATATAGATCAAGTTTCAAATGAAGGTTATTATGGGATTCAACTGAAAAATGATGAACATAAATATAAAACAACATCTAGTACAGGAAAAAAAGTAGAAAAAGTTGATAATAATACAGAAATTGTTTTACGAACATGGGAAACAATTGCGAAATCAGCAGAAGATGAAAAAATTTCGGCGGCAAAAATGTCTAGAAGTATTAAAAATAAAATAATATTCAACAATGATTATTATTATCGAGTTTCTAATTAAAATTAAATAAATTATTTTTTAATTTATTTAATTTATTTAATATTTATCTAATAATTCTTTAACCAACAAACTATTTCCCTTGGAATTAAATGCAGAAGCATCATGCAATCTATGTTTTACCATAATGTCAGAACAATTATAAAATTTTTTCCCATCACGTTTTAATCTGAGCCATAAATCATAATCTTCAACACCGTCAATTTCATTGTTCCACCAACATAAATCTTTTCTTATGATTGAACTAGAATTAATGATTGGATTAAATTCTTTAAAATTAAAATCGCTTAAATCGCCAACTGGCAAATTTGGACCACAACGCATTCTTCCATCTGACATGAGATATGAACAATTTGTTCCAATAACATCATATTTATTTAAATAAATAACTTGGTGTTCTAATTTATACTCATTCCAAATATCGTCTACATCTAATAATGCTACATAATTGTAGTGACAATATTCCAACATAGCATTTAAAGTAGCTGATTTACCTAATAAATGATGAAAATCAATTAATTTAATTTTATGAGATAATTTAGGATATTTTGATATGATACATTTAGTAAAATTATATATATTTGAATTTGGAGGATGTCCATTTATTCCAATAATTAACACCCATTCAGTGAAAGTTTGACTAACAATTGAGTAAAATGATTCCGTAAAAATTCAATTCCATTATATATTGGCATTAAAATACTTATCATACTTTTATTAAATTAAGATAAAATTCTTTGAAACATAAACCAATTATCATATTTTATATTTTGTTCCATTGGTAAACAAAAATTATTTGGTTCTGTAAAAATGCAATCAATTAAAATTATTTGGTCATCTTTAACTAAATAATTATTTAAAAAATATAATTTTAATTTTGAATAATATGTATCATGCCACCAATTTAATTTATTTTTATGACAAATAAAAAAACATCCCGCAACACTTACTTGATTATTAGGTATTGGATTTACTGGAAGACCTTGTTCATTTTTAGCATTTATCAATGAGTATAACATCATTAAAAATGAAGTATTATTATTTACAATTGAATAATATATTTTTGAAGTATCTATTTTTTCAAAAAAAACAGGATTTGGCCATGAATTTAGTAAATTTGTATTCATATCATCATCTCTATTTCTAAAATATCCGACATCACACCATGCATAAAATTCTGTATTAAAATATTCTTCATCCATTGTTTTTTTTACCATATTTATTTTTTCATTCCAAATAATATTGACTTTCCAATCAATCATTTGATTTAATAAAAAATTATTTTCATTGTTTAATTCCCATTCAGATTTATAATTATATGTATAAAAATCTTCTAAATTATATATGACGATGTGAATATTTGAATTTTGAAAATATCTTTTTATTAAAGTATTTGAATTTAATATTTTTAAAGTTTCTTCATTTGTATAAAATACAACATTGCATTTAGACATCACTGATAAAAAATTTTCACACCATTGCAAATAATTCGTTACATTATGTTTTGATTTTAAAATATAATAACATGTTGAAAAAGTTATTTTCATTATATTATATTTTATTTTTACATTTATATTTATATTTATATTTTTACATTAATATTTTACATTAATATTTTACATTAATATTTTACA
>Ga0208718_1000101_pt1 | contig 15500 bp, 9 predicted proteins | sample LakMenE29Apr09ns_FD_150743 | JGI IMG/M metagenome (GOLD analysis project Ga0208718, IMG submission 150743) | Freshwater microbial communities from Lake Mendota, WI - 29APR2009 deep hole epilimnion ns (SPAdes) | ecosystem: Environmental > Aquatic > Freshwater > Lake > Epilimnion/Euphotic zone ...
TCGAGATTCATTCCAGTTAGTAAATGAAAAAACTACGGTGCTGTATCCAAAGCGTGGGGTCAGCGACTTAACTCGTATGACACCGGATGCAGTTCAAGAAAAATATGGAATGTCGCCTGAGCAATATCCCGATTTTGCTGCGCTGCGCGGCGACCCCAGCGACAACTTGCCATCTGTCCCAGGTGTTGGAGAAAAGACAGCTGCTAAATGGGTAGTTGAGTATGGATCGCTGCACGAATTAATCGCGAATATAGATAAGTTGGGCGGGAAAGTTGGTCAGTCGCTACGTGACTCAATCAACGATGTAATTCGAAATCGTGAATTGACCCAGTTGGTGGCAAATGTTCCATTGGATTTAAGCATCGACGCCTTGGCTTGGCACGGGGTCGATGAAAACAAAACTAATCCACTTTTTGAAAAGTTAGAGTTCAAAACTCTTAAAGACCGGATGAAGCCAATTTTGCTTAAAGGGAACGCCAAAGCTGCTGAACCTGAGTTTGAGTTGTTTGCACCAGAGATTGCTGAAGGTGTTCTAACACCTGAAGAAGCAACAGCCAAGATTGCTCAGCATTCAGGTGATATCGCATTGGCATATCAATTAATTGAGGAGAAATTACACCGCTATGCAATTGCATTGACGGCTGATGATGTCTTTTTGGTTCATTCGTCAACGATGGGGGATTGGGCTAGCGATCCCAAGGTTTTAAAGATTGCCCATGATGCAAAATCGCTAGCACGGACAAATGGATTAACGGGTGTTTCATTTGATACTTCATTGGCCGCTTACCTGGTTAATCCGGGGGTCCGAAGCCAAGAGCTGAAAGACATTCAAGAACGCTGGGGTGACGGCTCGACTATTAACCAAGCAAGCACTGAACAAGAGCTCCTCACATCTGCCCGTGCAATGTTTACTTTACGAGATTCATTAACCCGTGAACTAAAAGAGCGCAATCTTTGGGATCTCTTCATCAGTATGGAACTACCCGTTGCCGATCTCCTGGCGCGCATGGAGTCCATCGGGATCGCTGTCAACAAAAAAGGTTTAGACACACTTGCTGCATTTTTTGAGGGTGAAGTAGCCCGCGAAACTAAGGCAGCGCATGATTCTGTCGGTCACGAATTCAATGTGGCATCTCCTAAGCAGTTGCAGGTTGTCCTGTTTGATGAACTTGGATTGCCTAAGACGAAAAAAATTAAAACAGGTTACACAACAGATGCTGAAAGCCTTGATTGGTTGCACCAAAAAAGTGGTCATCCAGTTCTGACATCACTGCTTCGAATTCGTGAGACAAAAAAGCTTGGAACAACTGTTGAAGGTTTGATTGCTGAAATAGCTAAGGATGGGCGCATTCATACACATTTCCAGCAGACAGTTGCAGCAACCGGTCGTCTGTCATCTACTGGTCCAAACCTGCAAAACATCCCAGTGCGCACTGAAGAAGGTCGAAAAATCCGTGATTGCTTCACAGTTGGAAAGGGTTATGTATCTTTACTAACTGCTGATTACAGCCAGATCGAAATGCGAATCATGGCTCACTTGTCGCATGATGAAAAATTGTTAGCAGCATTTGCTTCGGGTGAAGATTTGCATGCAACAGTTGCTGGACTTGTCTTTGGCGTGAAGGCAGCTGAAGTAGATCCCGAAATGCGCCGGCAAATGAAGGCAATGTCATACGGACTTGCCTACGGGCTTTCTTCCTATGGTTTAGCGATACAGCTAGACATTTCACCACCTGCGGCTCAACAGTTGATGGACACATACTTCGAACGCTTTGGTGGAATTCGTGATTACCTGCAGGTCGTTGTTGAACAAGCACGCAAGGTTGGTTACACCGAAACCATTATGGGGCGACGCAGATATCTGCCTGACCTGATGCATGACAACCGTCAACGCCGCGAAATCGCAGAACGTATGGCACTTAATGCGCCAATACAGGGTTCGGCGGCTGACATTATTAAATTGGCAATGCTCAATGTGCAGGTTGCAATTGAAAAGGAAAAGCTAAAGTCGCGGCTGCTGTTGCAGATTCATGATGAGTTGATTCTGGAAGTGGTTTCAGGTGAAGAGGAAATAATCAGCGAATTGGTAAAACGTGAAATGGGTGCTGCTTATCCACTTAAAGCGCCATTAGATGTAAATGCTGGTTTAGGCCTTACCTGGCACGAAGCAGCTCACTAATTATCTAACCTCGTTTGAAATATCCTTCATTGCTTGAAGGTCTTCTTCATCCGTTGGAATATCATTGGCAGCGCTCAAGCGTCCTCGCCCAATAGTCAAAATTAGTAATCCTATAAAAATCATTATTGGCAACATTCCTAAACCAATGCGAGGTGAGAAAGTTTCAGAAACTACTCCACCAACTGCAGCGCCTAACGCCATAAAGGATCCTTCGACACTCCAGATCCAACCAAGGGATGCTGTCTGTGAACCTTGAGGTCGTACCGCTTCCATAACTTCAAAGTAAAAGACTTGCACTGCGCCACCCAAGAAACCGATGCACGCACCCATAAGCGCCATGGTCCAATCAGGATATGTAAATGCAACTGGAATACATGCGATGAGCCAAAATAGATAAGCGCGACGCAAAGCCGAAAGTGGGGCTAATTTTTTCGAAACTAAACCACCTAACAATCCGCCAATGACTGTGGCTGCACCAAAAGATGCAAATATCCAAGCAACGCGGTTTTGGACTCCTTCTTGGGTCGCAAAGGCTGGAACAGCAACATCAAAAACACCCCACCCAAATCCAATGAAACAACCTTCGAACATCAACAATTGAATCGCACGATCCCGCCACAATTTTTGCTGATTCTTCTTCTTCTTTTCTGGAACCCAATCACGTGATGCGGGGGTTAATGAGAGCGCTACGCCACCAATGAACATCAATGCGGCCACGGTTCCCAAACCAAATTCTGAGCGAGAAGATAGCGAAAGGGCAGTAATGACGACCGGACCAATCACAGATGTCGAGCTCATCATTGATGAATCAAATGCATATGCGGTACGAAGATATGAATCTGGAACGATGTCCTTCCATAATGGACGAACAGATAAGTTGATTGGGGGAGCAGTAATACCCAAAATAAATGCTGTGATTAAAATTGATTGTCGGGTTTCCATTGTGTTGAGCAAGAGAATCAGTGCGGAGTACATCGGAACCAAAATACGAATAGGCCACTTTTGACCAAATCGATCCATTACTGATCCACGTATCCCAGCCGTTAGTGATCCGGCAAGAGAATTTAAACCAATGGCAAAACCTGCAATAGCGATCGAACCTGTTTCTTGCTCTGTCTTAAAAAATATTCCAAGCCCGATCATTGAATAGGCCAAACGAGCCGGAAATGCGCTCAAGCCAAGTCGAATAACCTGAGGAAAGGCAAATAGCTCTTTATATCGATTCATATCATTACTTAGTGTAGCGATTACGCTCAATATTCAACATGGATTTGCTCTTGTGAGCGTGCAAACCGTACCCTTGCCCTCCAGCCGCAAAAGCGGGAACTACTACTTTCTATCCCTACGGAGCACAATTGTCTACACCACAAATTGCAGTAAATGACATCGGATCAGCTGAAGATTTTCTAGCAGCAATCGAAGGCACAATCAGAAATTTCAATGATGGCGACCTAGTTTCAGGTGCTGTTGTTCAAGTTGGACGCGACGAAGTTCTTGTCGATATCGGATACAAGACTGAAGGTGTTATTCCTTCTCGCGAACTTTCAATTCGCCACGATGCAGATCCAAACTCAATCGTTAAAGTCGGTGAGATTATTGAAGCTCTTGTTCTTCAGAAAGAAGACAAAGAGGGTCGCCTAATTCTTTCCAAGAAGCGCGCACAGTACGAACGCGCATGGGGAGACATCGAAGGCAAGAAGGAGCGCGACGAAGTTGTCGTCGGTACAGTTATTGAAGTTGTTAAGGGCGGACTTATCGTTGACATCGGTCTACGTGGCTTCCTTCCAGCATCACTTGTTGAAATGCGTCGCGTTCGCGATCTGACTCCATACATTGGCAAGCAGGTTGAAGCACGCATCATCGAGCTAGATAAGAATCGCAACAACGTAGTTCTTTCACGTCGTGCATTCCTAGAGCAGACACAATCAGAATCACGTACAACATTCCTCAACCAGCTTCAAAAGGGCCAGGTTCGCACAGGTGTTGTTTCATCAATCGTTAACTTCGGTGCATTCGTTGACCTTGGTGGCGTTGATGGTTTGGTTCACGTATCAGAGCTTTCATGGAAGCACATTGATCACCCAGGTGAAGTTGTTGAAGTTGGCGACGAAGTAACTGTTGAAGTTCTCGAAGTTGATTTTGAGCGCGAGCGTGTATCGCTTTCACTGAAGGCAACACAAGAAGATCCATGGCAGGCATTTGCTCGCACACACACAATCAATCAGGTTGTTCCAGGTGTTGTGACAAAGCTCGTTCCATTCGGTGCATTTATTCGTGTTCACGAAGGAATTGAAGGCCTAGTTCACATTTCAGAGTTGGCAGAACGCCACGTTGAAATTCCAGAGCAGGTTGTTCAGGTTGATGATGAGCTATTTGTAAAGATTATCGACATCGACCTAGAGCGTCGTCGTATTTCACTATCACTCAAGCAAGCTAATGAAGGACATGAGATTGAGATCGAAGCATTTGATCCAACTCAGTACGGAATGGCTGCTCGCTATGACGCAGAAGGAAACTTCATTTACCCTGAAGGTTTCGATGCAGATTCACAAGAGTGGAAGCCAGGATATGAAACACAGCGCGAAGAATGGGAAAAGCAGTACGCCCAAGCGCAGGAGCGTTTCATGGCACACAAGAAGCAGAAGTCTGAAGCAAAGGTTGCTGACGCAGCTGCTGCTCCAGTTGAAGGTGCAGAGGAAGTTGTTGCTGCCGAGTAAGTAAGAAGACTCATTAAAAAGAGTCCAGCTTGAAGTCGCGAGAAAAACGTTTGACCCTCGCTTACTTCAACTGGACTCTTTTTTATGTATCGGGGATTTGGCGGCGCCGAAAGCAGAACGTTTGACCCTTTCTTGCTCCATCCAAATCCCCTTTTAAAAGAATTCAGTCACGCTAAGATTTCAGTATGCGGGTTATTGGGTTGACTGGGGGAATTGGTTGCGGCAAGTCACTTGCCGCGCAGTACTTTGCTGAACTCGGTGCGCTGGTGGTTGATGCGGATCAGTTGGCTAGGGCCGCGATTGAACGTGGATCAGATGGCTTTGATGAAGTTGTAGCGATATTCGGAGATGGAATTTTGAAAGATGGAAACATCGATCGTCGAGCCTTGGGTGATCTGATTTTTAGAGATCCAGCCGCTAAAGCACAATTGGAAAACATAATTCATCCATTTGTTCGTAGAGAATTTGAAGAAGCGGTTGCATCCTTGAAGGGTGATCAGGTTCTGGTCTATGAGATTCCATTGTTGGTTGAAACAAAGGCACATGAAAAATTTGATGTAGTTATAACGGTCGAATCTGAAATGGAAAACCGTATTGCTCGTTTGCGGGGCAGGGGAATGCATATCTCAGAGATTGAAGGCCGTATAGCAGCGCAGGCCACTCGTGAACAGCGTATAGAGGTTGCTGATTTCCTCATAGAAAATGATGGAAGTGAAGATGAGCTGCTCCGCCAGGTTGAAAACATTTGGGATAGCCTCCACGATAATAAATAAGTAGGCTTGGCAAATGCGCCCAATATCTGATCTACAACGCAGAGTTGAGCCCTTTCAAGTAATCAGTGACTATGTTCCCGCAGGAGATCAGCCTGCCGCTATCGCCGAAATTACAAAGCGAATTAATGCTGGCGAAAAAGATGTTGTTCTACTGGGTGCTACTGGTACCGGAAAGTCGGCGACAACTGCCTGGCTTATTGAGCAGCTACAGCGCCCAACTTTGGTCCTTGCACCAAACAAGACTCTTGCAGCCCAGCTAGCAAATGAGTTCCGCGAGCTACTGCCCAACAATGCGGTCGAATACTTTGTTTCCTATTACGACTATTACCAACCAGAAGCGTACGTTCCACAGACAGACACCTTTATTGAAAAGGATTCCAGTGTCAATGAAGAGGTAGAGCGGTTGCGTCACTCTGCCACTAACTCACTTCTGACCAGACGTGATGTCATAGTCGTGGCAACTGTTTCTTGTATTTATGGACTTGGAACTCCACAGGAATACGTGGATCGCATGGTGCGCCTGCGAGTTGGTGAAGAAATCGAACGCAATGCCTTGCTTCGTAGATTTGTAGATGTTCAGTACAAACGTAATGACATGGCTTTTGAGCGAGGAACATTCCGCGTGCGTGGAGATACCATCGAAATTATCCCTATGTATGAAGAGTTAGCTATTCGTATCGAAATGTTTGGCGATGAGATTGAAAAGCTAACAACTCTTCATCCGTTAACGGGGGAGATCATCCGAGAGGAAGAAGAGATCTTCATCTTCCCGGCAACGCACTACGCCGCAGGTCCTGAAACTATGAAGCGGGCTATTGGTGATATCCAAGATGAATTACAAGTTCAACTAAACCTTTTTGAAAAGCAGGGCAAGTTACTAGAAGCTCAACGCCTTCGGATGCGTACAACATTTGATATTGAAATGATGGAACAAATCGGATTTTGCAGCGGAATTGAAAATTATTCTCGACACTTAGATGATCGCCCTGCGGATTCTGCTCCGCATTGCTTGCTTGATTATTTCCCGGAAGATTTCTTGGTGGTTATTGATGAAAGCCATGTGACTGTTCCGCAGTTGGGCGCAATGTTTGAAGGCGATGCCTCCCGTAAACGCACCTTGGTAGAGCATGGATTCCGCTTGCCCAGTGCAATGGATAATCGCCCACTGAAATTTCCTGAGTTTGTAGAACGTACCGGCCAAATTCTTTATCTTTCCGCGACCCCTGGTAAGTATGAGATGGCAAAAGTCAATGGAGATGTTGTCGAACAAGTTATTCGTCCTACTGGTCTGGTGGATCCTCAGATTGTTATTAAACCAATTAAGGGTCAGATTGATGATCTACTCAACGAAATCAATATCCGCGCTGCAAAAAATGAGCGCGTACTTGTCACAACACTGACAAAGAAGATGTCGGAAGACTTAACTGATTACCTGCAAGAGCGTGGGGTCAATGTCAGATATCTGCACTCCGAAGTAGATACCTTGCGCCGAGTTGAATTACTTCGCGAGCTTCGCACCGGTGATTACGATGTATTGATCGGTATCAACCTGCTGCGTGAAGGTTTAGATTTGCCCGAAGTATCACTAGTTGCAATCTTGGACGCAGACAAAGAGGGATTCTTGCGTTCAGCTACTTCTTTGATTCAAACTATTGGACGTGCTGCGCGAAATGTTTCGGGTGAAGTTCATATGTACGCAGACCGCGTAACTGATTCGATGGCCAAGGCAATAGATGAGACAAACCGCCGACGCGCAAAGCAGGTGGCCTACAACCTAGAACGTGGTGTTGACCCACAACCACTGCGCAAGAAGATTGCAGATATTACCGATCTAATCAACCGCGAGAGTGAAGACACCGAAGAGCTCTTGTCTCATGAAAAGGGCGGGGCTAAGAAAATTGCGTCATCGGCTGGGATTTATGACAAATCCTCGACATCTTTACCGCGTAAGGATCTGATCGCATTGATAGGCTCGCTCACCGATCAGATGCGCAATGCCGCATCTGAGCTTCAGTTTGAGGTTGCTGCACGGTTGCGTGATGAGATCAAAATATTGAAGAAAGAGCTACGAATGATGGAAGAGGCCGGGGTTTGAGTATCGACAAGTTGGTTGTGCGCGGAGCACGCGAACACAACCTCAAAAATGTTTCCATCGAGCTTCCGCGAGATGCCTTAGTTGTTTTTACTGGATTGTCTGGTTCAGGAAAATCTTCTCTTGCCTTTGACACAATCTTTGCCGAAGGTCAGCGTCGCTATGTCGAATCTTTGTCAGCGTACGCGCGTCAATTCTTGGGTCAAATGGATAAGCCTGATGTTGATTTCATCGAAGGTTTGTCTCCTGCTGTTTCAATTGATCAGAAATCAACCAACCGAAATCCTCGATCAACTGTTGGCACAATCACCGAGGTTTATGATTATTTGCGCCTTCTGTTTGCACGTGCAGGACGACCACATTGCCCTAACTGTGGCCAAGCCGTCACCCGTCAATCGCCTCAGCAAATAGTTGATCAGATATTAGAACTTCCTCCAACAACAAAGTTTCAGGTTTTGGCACCAGTTATTCGTGCGCGTAAGGGCGAATTTGTTGAACTGTTTAGTGATTTGATCACTCAAGGATATTCACGAGCACGCATTGACGGTGAGGTTGTTCAACTCTCTGATGCACCGAAACTTAAAAAGCAGGAAAAGCACACCATCGAAGTTGTTATAGATCGTTTAACAGCAAAAGCTGAAAGCAAAACACGCCTCACTGATTCTATTGAGACAGCGCTGCGTCTTGCTTCCGGAATCGTTGTGCTTGATTTTGTCGATGCTAAGGGCGCTGACAAAGAACGCACATACAGCGAGCATCTTGCCTGCCATGATTGCGAGCTTTCCTTTGAAGAGCTTGAACCTCGTTCATTTTCATTTAACTCTCCATTTGGAGCATGCGCTGAGTGTTCTGGAATCGGTACTAAAAAAGAGGTAGATGAAGATCTGATCATTCCCGATGATTCAATTTCGATTAATGATGGGGCGATTGCGCCGTGGTCTGGTGGTCAATCCTCAGATTACTTCCTGCGTTTGCTAGAAGCCCTTGCAAAAGACTTGCCATTCTCACTTGAGACGCCATGGAAGAAGATCTCCGTCAAAGCACGCGAAGCGATTCTAAATGGCTACGAGTATGAAATTAAGATGAAGTACAAGGGTCGATATGGTGCCCGTAACTACACAACTGGCTTTGAAGGAGTTATTCCCTTTATTCACCGACGTCACGAGGAAACAGATAGCGATTACAGTCGCGATAAGTACGAGGCTTATATGCGTGAGATCTCCTGTGAAAAGTGCAACGGAGCTCGACTTAAGCCTGAAGTGCTTGCTGTAACAATCGGGGACAAGAACATTTCACAGATCTGTGAACTCTCAATCGCAGATTGTGCAACTTTTTTAAAGCAGATCAAGCTCAATAAGCGAGAAGCGCAAATTGCAGAACGTGTCATGAAAGAGGTCAATGCACGTCTTGGCTTCTTGCTCGATGTTGGTCTTGATTACCTTTCTCTTGCGCGTCCTGCAGGTTCTCTATCTGGTGGTGAAGCACAGCGCATCCGTCTGGCAACTCAGATCGGTAGCGGATTAGTTGGTGTTCTCTACGTCTTGGATGAACCATCAATTGGATTACATCAACGTGATAACAAGCGCTTAATCGAAACTCTTACCCGCCTGCGCAATCTAGGTAACACCCTCATTGTTGTGGAACACGATGAAGAAACTATTCGCACGGCAGACTGGATTGTTGATATCGGACCAGGTGCGGGAGAGCACGGCGGCAAGGTTGTTGTCTCTGGTAGCTATGAAGATTTGATTGCCTCGAAAGAATCAATCACCGGAGCATATTTATCAGGTCGTAAATCCATTGCAATTCCTAAAACACGCCGACCTATTGATCCAAAACGCAAGCTCGTGGTTAAGGGTGCAAAGGAAAACAACCTGAAAGAGATCGATGTCGAGGTACCTTTGGGTGTATTCGTTTCAGTCACTGGTGTTAGTGGTTCCGGTAAATCAACACTTGTAAATGACATCTTGTATACCGTCTTAGCGAACAAGCTCAATGGCGCGCGTTTAGTTCCTGGTCGTCATCGAACCGTTACTGGTGTCGAGCTGTTAGACAAAGTTGTACACGTTGATCAATCTCCAATTGGACGAACACCTCGTTCGAATCCTGCAACCTACACGGGCGTATTCGACAAGATTCGTGCATTGTTTGCTGAAACTAGTGAAGCAAAAATCCGCGGATACCAGCAAGGTCGCTTCTCCTTTAACGTCAAAGGTGGCCGCTGCGAAAACTGTTCGGGTGACGGAACAATCACTATCGAAATGAACTTCTTGCCAGATGTTTATGTCCCGTGCGAGGTCTGTCATGGCGCGCGCTATAACCGTGAAACCCTTGAGGTTCACTACAAGAACAAGACCATTGCAGAAGTATTGGATATGCCCATCGAAGAGGCTGGTGGTTTCTTCGAATCCGTGCCTGCGATTGCTCGATATTTAAAGACCCTTAATGATGTGGGGCTTGGCTATGTTCGCTTGGGCCAATCTGCTCCAACGTTGTCAGGTGGCGAAGCACAACGCGTAAAACTCGCAACAGAGCTACAGCGCAGATCAACTGGTCGCACGATTTATGTTTTGGATGAACCAACAACTGGCTTGCACTTTGAGGATGTCAATAAGTTGTTAACTGTCCTGAACCGTCTGGTTGATACTGGTAACACTGTTGTTGTAATCGAACACAACCTTGATGTTATTAAGTGCTCGGACTGGGTGATCGATATGGGACCTGAAGGTGGATTTCGCGGGGGATTAGTTGTTGCCGAAGGTACACCAGAAGAAGTTGCAACGGTAAAAGAGAGTTACACAGGACAGTTCTTAGGTGAAATTTTAAAATCAACTAGAAAAGCGCCAGCGAAGAAGTAGCGCAATGGCAGATCCTCAAAGTTATCGGCCAAGTAATATCCCGGAACACCCTGGTGTGTACCGTTTCTATAACGCCAAAGACAAGATTATTTATGTCGGTAAAGCCAAGAACCTAAAGAACCGCCTGAGTAATTACTTTCAGGCCAACTTAGCGAGCAAGACATATCGCATGGTTCATGAAGCTGTCAGAGTCGACTGGACCATCGTAAGTACCGAACTCGAAGCGCTAGCCCTGGAATTTAGCTGGATCAAGCAACATCAACCTAAGTACAACGTTCAATTCAAGGATGACAAGTCCTATCCCTACCTTGCCTTATCTCTGAACGATGAGTATCCGATGATTTTTATCACCCGCAAAGATAAACGTCCCGATCTTAAATACTTTGGGCCGTATACAAATGCGTGGGCCCTTCGCAATACCTTTGAAGTTCTACTAAAGGTGTTTCCGGTTAGATCCTGTTCATCTGCAAACTTCACACGCGCACGCAAGAGTAAGAGACAGTGTTTGTTAGGCGACATCGGAAAATGTGCTGCGCCATGCGTGGATTGGATTTCTAAAGAGGATCACCAGCAATTAGCCCACCGATTAAATGAGTTTATGGAATCAGGGATGGAGAACATCCTGCCCAAGCTGCAAGAAGAGATGCAGAATGCCGCCAATAACGAGGAGTTTGAACGAGCCGCACGACTGCGCGATCAAATCGATTCCTTTGAAAAGGCGCAGAAGTCGACCGAAGGCAACTTTTCAGATGATTTAGATGGAGATTTTATCTCCCTCTACCACGATGGTTTTCATGCGGCTGGTTCGATTTTTTCTATGCAGCGCGGGTCCGTTAAGGGTTCCAGGTCTTGGATTGTGGATCAAGAGATGGTGCTCGAAGGACAGGATGTATTAACAGCGTTGCTGTATTCGATTTATGGAACTGGCGCGATGCAGGTGCCACGCAATATTTATGTAAATAGCGATCCGGTAGATAAGGATCAATTGGAAAAATGGCTAGAAACTTTAGGAACGTCAAAAGTTGAAATCAAGGTTCCGCAACGAGGCGAGAAAGTTGAGTTACTAGATACCGTAAAGAGGAATGCGCAGTACTCGCTGATCCAGTATTTGAGTAAGCGCGCGACAGATGCTGCCGTTAGCGGTAAGGCATTAACTGAAATTGAAGAGTCACTCAATCTAGGTCGCACTCCATTACGCATTGAATGTTTTGATATCTCCAATATCTCTGGCACATCTGTGGTTGCTTCGATGGTTGTCTTTGAAGATGGAATGGCAAAGAAGAGCGAGTATCGCCGATTTATTATTAATACAGATGAAGGTTTTGATGACACTCGAGCAATGCATCAAGTGATCACGCGCCGCCTAAAACGCTTGATTGATGATCGTCAAGAAAATGAAGCAGAGGTCGCAGAGCTTGGCGGAAAGCCCAGCAAGTTTGCCTACCCACCACAATTAATAGTTGTCGATGGTGGCGCGCCTCAGGTCAGTGCTGCGCAACGCGCACTGGACGAACTGGGTATTACAGATATCGCACTGTGCGGTTTAGCTAAGCGATTAGAAGAGGTGTGGACTCCTGGATCCAGCGATCCGTTGATCTTGCCACGCAGTAGCGAAGGTCTGTATCTGCTGCAGCGAATTCGCGATGAAGCACACCGTTTCGCAATCTCATTTCACCGATCTCGTAGATCTAAGGTGATGCTTGAATCGGTGTTGGACGATATTCCACAGTTGGGATCTATGCGAAGAGCTGCATTGTTAGAGCGATTTGGATCTGTGGCTGCAATTCGCAAAGCCAACGTAGATGACATCGCGGCAACACCCGGCATCGGCACAAAGATTGCCTCGATAATTGAAGAACACCTAAGTACTATTGCGACGCAGAAAATAAACACTGAAACTGGCGAGATTTTAGGGATGTAGGAATTTAAAATGATTAATAATTTCTTCGAACAGGATGTCAAAATCCAAACAGACTCGTTGACTGTTTTTGCACACGAGATTTTAAAGAAGTACGGAATTACCGATGCCGAAGTCGAGTGCATCAACTTTGAGTTCAATGCTACTTTTGCAGTCTCGACTCAATCTGGCCAAAAGTACTCCTTACGGCTGAACATCAACTCAACTCGAACAGTTTCAAATATTCAAGCTGAAACACAATGGGTCCGAGATCTTGCACGAATTCCTTCTATTAATGTAGCAACACCTATTGCATCACTGGATGATCAGTATGTGGTTTCTGCAATACATCTAGATTCTGGCCACACCATCTATGGTGTCATGTATTCATGGCTTGAGGGTGAGGAGCTAGGGGATGAGCCAACATTGGATCAACTACAGACAGTCGGTCGAGCGATAGCCCTGTTGCATGAGAATTCATCCACTTTCACACTTACTGATGAAGCAGAGTTGCCTACCTTTAGTGATTTCTTTTGGGGAACTGAAGATTACCTATTCTCTAGTAAATCAACATTGACTGCTAAAGATCGCCAGCTCATTGAACAAGCTCGTGATCTGATCATGAAATTCACCAATGATTTGTATGCAACTTCCCCAGTGCACATAATCCATGGCGATTTCCATGGATGGAATCTAATGTGGCATGAGGAGCAGCTGTTCATTTTTGACTTTGATGATTGTGGTTTTGGGGTCGAAGCACAAGACATTGCTGTTGCTCTGTATTACTTGGATACCCCCGAACAAGATGCAGCTTTGCTTGATGGTTATAAGAGCATTCGCCCATTGCCGCAATACTCAGGCAATGCCATGAAAGCCCTTTTGCTTCAAAGGCGATTATTGCTTCTGAACTACCTTTTTGAGACAAAAAATGCCGAGCACAGAGAGATGTTGCCGGCTTACTTGGACAAGACAATCGAGCGTGTTTCTACATTCTTGACAGATGTAACACAATAGTTCCATGACACAAGAGACCTTGATTCTTACCGGCATGTCAGGTGCTGGCCGATCAACCGTTGCTCATGCGCTAGAAGATCTCGGTTGGTATGTTGTCGATAATCTTCCGCCATCTTTGTTGCCAGCGCTAGTGAACAAAGCAACTGGTCCTCAGGGCAAAGAACTAGCTGTTGTCGTAGATGTTCGCGGGGGAGCATTCTTTGATGAATTAACCCAAGCGCTATCTGAACTCACGAAGAGTAATTCTAATCACCGGCTGGTTTTTCTAGATGCAACAGATCAATCATTAGTCCAACGATTTGAATCAACTCGTCGTCCTCATCCTTTACAAGGCAATGATCGCATTGTTGATGGCATTGCACGCGAACGCGAAAAACTGGAAGATGTTCGTTCGCAATCAGATGTTGCAATAGATACGACAAATCTGAATGTTCACCAGCTGGAAAAGCGTATTGGTGAGATATTTGGATCAGGAAAGCTGCAAGGTATCCGAGTCAATGTTCTTTCATTTGGATACAAGTACGGCATCCCAGTAGATGCAGATCTAGTTTTGGATTGCCGATTCATCCCTAATCCTCATTGGATTCCTGAACTTCGCCCATTGACGGGTCTAACACCACAGGTCAGCGAAAAGGTTCTTGGCAGTGAAGGTGTAAAAGATTTTGTGCATGGATATGTCGGTCTCGTTAATTCCATGATGGATGGCTACATGCGAGAAGGTAAAAAATATGTAACGATTGCAGTCGGCTGCACTGGTGGAAAACATCGAAGTGTTGCAATCACAGAAGAAATAGCACGACAACTAAGTGCTATAGGCCCTGATATTTCTGCGCATCCAACTCATCGTGATGTAGGGCGAGAATAAATTTGTCTACAGTTGTTGCACTTGGTGGTGGCCATGGTTTAGCTGCAACCCTTGCAGCATTGCGCCAGATCACTCAAGACATCACCGCGATAGTTACCGTTGCAGATAACGGTGGATCAAGTGGTCGATTGCGTGAAGAGTTTCCAATTTTCCCTCCAGGTGATCTACGTATGGCACTTACTGCATTGTGCGCCGATGATGACTGGGGGCGTACTTGGGCTCAAATTCTGCAACATAGATTTGATAGTGATGGAGAATTAAATGGTCATGCAATGGGAAATTTGCTACTGGCGTCAATGTGGAACGCCGGAGATGATCCTGTTGTTGCATTAGATCGCGTTGGTCAACTACTTAAAGTCATCGGACGGGTGCTACCTATGGCATCTGTTGCACTCGATATAGAAGGCACATTTAAGACTTCAACTGGCCGAATTGTTGTGCGGGGACAGAAGGAGGTGGCAACAGCTAAGGGGCATATTCAATCACTACGAATAATTCCCGAAGATCCACCTGCGCGACCAGAAGCTTTGGCTGCAATTGCAGATGCACAGTGGATCACTATGGGTCCGGGATCATGGTTTTCAAGTGTGATTCCTCACCTATTGGTGCCAGCTCAGTTAGAGGCACTTAAAAATTCGCAGGCAAAGAAAATTTTGATTTTAAACCTTGATGCATCTAACCAGTCACAAGGCGAAGAGTTTGCCGGCTCAACCCCAGAGCAGCATCTAGAGTTTTTCCATCAGTACGCACCCGGATTAACAGTGGATTATTGCCTGGTGGACCAATCTGTTGTTCGCGATAAGGATGCGCTGCAGACAGCAGCATCAACCTTAGGTTCAGAGATTGTTGTGGCAGATATACGAAAAGCCCCTGGCAGCATTCATCATGATGCTGAAAAATTAGCTCTCCATTTGGGCCACATTTTTTCTCGCTAGATGGTTGGATTAGCCCCATGGCAATGACAGCATCAGTAAAGGACGAACTATCTCGTCTCTCCATCACCAAACCATGTTGTCGCAAAGCCGAGGTTTCCTCACTTCTTCGTTTTGCTGGTGGGCTGCATATCGCAGCAGGCAAGATAGTTATTGAAGTAGAACTAGATACA
>Ga0208718_1000103_pt1 | contig 15288 bp, 6 predicted proteins | sample LakMenE29Apr09ns_FD_150743 | JGI IMG/M metagenome (GOLD analysis project Ga0208718, IMG submission 150743) | Freshwater microbial communities from Lake Mendota, WI - 29APR2009 deep hole epilimnion ns (SPAdes) | ecosystem: Environmental > Aquatic > Freshwater > Lake > Epilimnion/Euphotic zone ...
TTCTTTATTGGATTCTTTATTGGATTCTTTATTGGATTCTTTATTGGATTCTTTATTGGATTCTTTATTGGATTCTTTATTGGATTCTTTATTGGATTCCTTATTGGATTCCTTATTGGATTCTTTATTGGATTCTTTATTGGATTCTTTTTTTTCTTCAATATCGATCATATTATTATGTATTTATGAGTTAAAATACATTATAGAATAAAACGTAAATAATAATATTTTGCGTGTTATTGACATCTATATTTTCTCCTTATGCATTAAATGGATATTCCCTCAAACGCAAGTGTTTGTACAACATATACAAATTATGATTTTAGCAAAGTTTTATTAATGCATCCCGAGTCACTACATGGTGGGAGCGGGACATTTTTTACTAAGATATGTATTGGGAATACCAATTCCAATACCAATTCCAATCAGGTTTTATATATACAAACACCTAAATGTGTTACCAAACAAGGAGTAATTACAACCGCAGGAAAAAAAACATATATCGATTTAATGTTTTCAAACGAAGATACATCCTTTATCGAGTTTATGGAAAATTTAGAAAAATCGTGTGTTGAAAAAATATACGAAAAGAAAAACTCATGGTTTACAAATGAAATTGACCAATCTGAAATTGAAAATGCTTTTACATCTGCGTTAAGACCATTTAAAGGTGGTAAATACTATTCCATGCGTGCTAATATAACACCATCAAAAAATCTTTTAAAAATGCCTACATGTTTTGTATTTGATGAAAGTGAAAAACAACTAACAATCGATGATATAAAACCCGAAAACGATGTGATATCAGTTTTAGAAATACAGGGTATAAAATTTACGCAAAGAAGTTTTCAGTTCGAAATCATAATACGTCAGGTACTTATTATGACAGAGAAACCTGTATTTCAGTCGTGTTTAATAAAAAAACCTGTAGTTGCCACTACACTACCAAGTCTAGTTAACGAAAATATAAACGTAGATGCATTTGACCGACAAGATCAAGAACAAGATCGAGAAATATCTATAAACGATTCTTTAGCAGTTTTGCACAATAACATAGAAAAAGATGTAAATACAAATATGGTTTTGATGAATGCTGAACCTAAACCTATATCAAATGTTTTATCATCTCTAGCATCATCGATGATGAATAAAGAGAAAACGATTGATAACGAACATGACGAAGGAGAAAGGAGAGAGAAAGGAGAGAAAGGAGAGAAAGGAGATAAAATTAAAAAACACAATCAAGTTCAAGAAATCACCGAAATTACAGAAGTAGATTTAGAAATAAAAGACGATGAAAGGATAAAAATCAAAAAACCAAATGATATATACTATGAAATATATAAAGCTGCAAAAGAAAAGGCACGAACAGCAAGAAAATTGGCATTTGATGCATATTTAGAAGTTAAAAAGATTAAGAACACTTACATGCTTGACGACTCTGACTCTGATACTGAGTATAATTCGGATTCTGACTCAAGTTCTGAGACAGATTCTGATTCCGGCTCTGGCTCTGGCTCCGATTCTGGTTCTGATCCTGGTTCTGATAATGAATAATAGAATATCTAGCCCTAAAACAATAAAAAATTAATAATCCATAATATTCACACTATAATTTAATAATATTTATCGTAATAATATTTATCGTATTAAGGAATTTTATTGATATCTCGATTCTATACTTTTTTGTGTCTTATAATTTTATAATTCTTATTCTTATTCTTATTTGATAATTAATATTAAAATTATAAAAATATTTTATCATTTATTTTATATAATGATGCTCAAAGACTTACAGAAAACATTTAAGGCACATCACGTTCTTTTACTTTTAGGAGGAATAGTTCTTATTTACGTGATTTTCAACTATTCTTCAAACAAGAATTTCATGCCTGAAAATTACTCCTCAAGAAATAGACGTGCTTCTGGTAACGCAAATTCATACTCTCCATCATCAATGATTCCTGCCGGTGCAAATCCAGGAACATTTGCAGTTGACTCTGCTTCTTTAAATTCAAGCGACTCTAACTTATCAGGTATGCCTTCTAACTGCACTGGCAATAATACCAATAATCCTTCTGACCTTCTTCCCAAAGATGGTAATAACTCATGGGGTATTCAGCCCATGGGAAGTGGCGACTACTTAGGTGTAAACTTTTTGAATGCCGGTTATTTGACTGGTATTGATACTGTAGGAAGCAGTCTTCGTAATGCTAACTTGCAACTTCGCTCTGATGTTCCTTGTCCACAGATTGTCGTAAGCCCTTGGATGAATACTACGATTGAGCCAGATCCTTTCCGTCAACCTCTAGAGATTGGTTGCGGCAAGCAATAAATATCATAATAACACCTAGGTATACTAAGCATTACTAAGCATTGCTAAGCATTACTAAGCATTACTAAGCATTGCGTATAACAATAATAATTATATAATGATTATATATAATTATTAAATTAATATTCGACTATTCATAATATAGTATAATATATTATCTTATCGTAATACCATACCATAATAGCATATCAAAAAATTACAAATAATAAAAAAATGAGTATAATAAGTTATATACTGGCGACAGGTATTTTAATAGTATGTATAAAATACTATTTTGATAATGACATGGTTGGTTTAAATTGTATAACTTCCAATGTAGATGGAAACAAATATTGTGTTCGCGAAAGACTTAAGCAAGAAATGGCGGCAGACTTATTGGCAAGTGTTACAAAAAAAATGAAAATACTAGTAGCATATATGCAAAAAACATACCCCACTTATGAAAATGTTCAAAGACTTATTAAAAATTTCAACCCACAAACTATTATGGAAACGAAAGTTGATAGCGTACACACTGCGTATAGTGAAAATAAGGGTGAAAAAATTGCATTCTGTTTAAACACGACAAAAACAGGAGATACACTTATTGATAAAAATACATTAACTTTTGTATCAATTCATGAATTGGCGCATACTATGTCAGAGTCAATTGGACACAAAGAAGAGTTTTGGAAGAACTTTAAATTTTTACTTGAAAATGCAGTGCGTATTCATATTTATAACGCGATTGACTATTCTAAAAATCCCGTCTCTTATTGTGGAATGACAATAGACGAAAGTCCGTTATATAAGGATTAAAAATATATTTATAGTATATATTTATAGTATTTATTTATTACTAGTTTATATTAATACTATGGCAAAATACTCTATAATTAAAAGTAATTTGTTTGAAAATTATTATAAAAATAAGAATACCTTATGTATTATTATATTTACATTCGGCGTTATTATTTTATTATACTATATTTCTATTATGAAAAACCAGACAAAAATTATAGAAAATTATAGTAGTGCAGAACTTACGCAAATTGCAAAAAAAATAGATAAAGCTGATAGTAAAAACATGGATATATCCGGGTTATTAAAAATGGATTTAGGTGCATTAATAAAACGTCTCTTTGGTTCAAAGTGTTTACCAGGGTGTATGAGCCCGGATAACACAAATAGAAAAGATTCAATGTGTCAAAGAATTATAAAAGAAGATGATAGCGTAGTTTTTGAATGTCCTTGGAGGTGCAATATTCCCGAATTTAAAAAATTGATGAATGTAAGTTTAATGTTTAAGAAAGATATATTATCAAATAAACTGAAAATGTGCTCTGAGGAGACTGAAAATATTGATTGTGGTGGTTGCGTTCCTTTGCGTGTGTTTGACTAATATATATGCAACACGGCGCTATGAACAAAACATTGAAAATAGTATTTCAAAATCGTCGATATTGTTCATGTTAACTTTACCTTTACCTTTACCTTTACCTTTATCTATATCCCCAATATAAAGTGTAAGTTTATCTTTGCGTTCATTTTTGCTTTTATACGAAGTAAATAATTGTTCTATTGTTATTTCATCTATATATTCTATTTTTTTAAATACTATGAAATAAATATTTAGAGGCGTTTTATCGGGCGTATTGTTATCGATACACTTATATTTTTCAAATCGCGTAAAATGATATTTATTCATATTTTCTAAAAGAGGAAAATATGTATCACAATCATAATGCTTATCAATATAAGTAATATAATATTTTGATATTTTTAGATTCTCTCTCGCATCACGTATCATAAATTCTTGGTAAATAGATGAACCACCTATAATCCAAATATTATTAAAACTATATATGTTTGATTTTTCTTTATTATATACTTTCTCTCCTTTCTCTCCTTTCTCTCCTTTCTCTCCTTTCTCTCCTTTTTCATATCTCTCATAGCATAAAATCATCGCATCATCTATAGAAGATAAAAATACAACATCTTTATCAAGACTAGAAATATGCTGTCTACTGATCGCATTTTTGGTAAGAACTATATTATATCGGTTTGGGAGAGGTTTATATTTGATAGGTAACGATTCCCATGTATTGCGTCCCATAATTACTGCATTTTTTTTATTCATAACCTCATGATGGTTCCCTGATGTTTTTTTAGAAAAGTAATGCATATCTTCGGATATACGCCATGGAATTTTATTTTTATTACCAATACCATTATTTTTACACATTGCTACAATTAATTTTACGCTCATTTTTCTCTATTTAGTATTTGCAGTTAAATAATTGCACTTTAATATATTAAATATAGGTTTATAGTTTTAATATATTAAAGATTATAGTTATATATCTTATATTATATCTTATATTATATATAATAACAATAATGCGGGATAGAATAAAAAAAGATATATTTAAAATAGCATATATAAGTAATAAAAGAGATGAAATAAATAATCAAATCCCAGTAAAGATAGTTATTTTTTATGGAAAAACAAATCCATTGACGAAAAAAAATTGGGAAATCACCGAAGATGAATTAAAACAGCATTTTACTAGATTTATAAATATAGAACCAGATAAACTTGTCGAGTTTTTACAAAGCGAAGAGTTGTCAAAAGAATTAGAAAAATTAGAAAATGTTGAAGCAGATGAATTAGAAAGACAGGAAGAAATAATCAAAAATTTAATTCTTTTTCAAAAAATATTTAGTTACAATGAAATAGAAAATATTAAAAAATATAACATTGAAATCATTTTTTCGTTTGAATGTTTATATGGAGATGATACTATCGAAACAATAAAGAAAAAGATTATTTCAAATATTAGTCATGATAAACAAATTTCTTTTGACGAGGTATATCTTTTTTCCAAACAAGGAGTCATGTATACGCCAACACAATTATATAACAAATTGTCAAACAATGATACAAAACTTGTTACAAAAAAATCGCTGATGGACTTCTTAACAAATTCACACAGAGACAACTTAAAACAAGAATGTGAACTTATTTTACATTCTGATACAGAAGAGCTGAAAGATACATATACATACGATGATATTATAGAACTTTTTTATAAATATAAAGTATCAGATATAGAAAAAACAATTACGCCTGATAGTGAAAAAAATGAAAATTCGAGCGAGGACGAGGACGAAGAAGTTCTTTTGCAAGAGTTACCTATTATTGAAGATATTCCCGTAGGACAAAAATTCACATATCACCGAGAAGAAATTATTTATAACGTAAATCCATTTAATGTAACAGAAATAGACCCATTTATTAAAGAACAAGGTAAAAATATAATTTCAACCACAAATAAAAAAATCTTACTTGACTATGAACCAATAGTATGCCAAACCATATTTTTATGTTTAGCAGGAGATGTGTTAGAGTATACGGATGCTACTAATGCTACTAATGCTACTAATGCTACCAATGTTGCAACTCTTACACCTAACGATATGATTCAAATATACTATCCCTATTTGGCAGAAAAAGAAATATTCACAATAAGTGATTTGCAAACACACGCACAAGAGTTATTATCATCTACTGCTGAGTTGACGCAAGATAAAAACTACAAAGATATGGTTGATAACGTAAACCTTTTTTATGAAGCATATTATCAAAAAACTACTAATATCCCATATATGACAAATGGTATTTACTCACTAGATTTTGAAATAAAACCAGACAATGTTTTTAATGTTCCAATTGACATGTTATTTAAAATCATACACGCAAACGATGAAAAGCCATTAATAAAATTAACAAAAGGAAGGTTTGAAGAAAAGATGTACCGCTTATATGCAAATCGTATTGCGGAAAATGGCAAAAGAATTCCTTATTTAAAAATAAGTAGTGTCAATAAAATAATAAAAGAGGCAACCATTGAACGACGTCTGGCGATTCTTATTCATTGCATCTATTCGATACAAAATGAAGAAGGAGAATCAATAAAAGACTATGTCATTCCAATACGATGCGAATTTGATACAAGAGGAAGTATATTTATTTCATTTCAAGTCGAAGAACCTATCAATGACAGAGAGGCGGAAAACATAATTAAAGAAAGTGTGAATCCCGTTATCAACGAAGTTGCCATATTTCTTAGTCAAAATGGTTATATAATGAATTTATTCGAAGATTTATACCATAAAAATGTAGCGATTCGCGAAATAAAGTATAAGTCGGTTTTAAATTTACCACCTAGTTTCAAGTTAAATATTGCAAAAAATATTGGCTGTATATCAAGTATATTCAATATCATAAACTATGATGAATCGCGGCGTGTTATTATGAGATACAAGCGTGTGTCAAATTATAATGAGTTAGAAGGCCGCGAAGCATTTATTGTTGAACTATTTTTGAAATCCAGTTATCAGGAAGATGTGATACGTGGTTTAATGGAAAATTTCAAAATATCATATGAACAAGCACTAAAAGATGTCACGGATTTACTAGACCGAATGCAACTTTCAGACTTGAATAAAAAAATGCGCATAAAATTAAATACACATCCAGGATTTCTAATGACAATTACACTTTTGCAAATAAGCACTACAGGTAATCTAAAAATTGAAGTTGAGAATATTGACAATATATATTATTTAGACCATGTTGAGAAGATGATTGATTCATTGTTGCGTATACTGCAAAATAAAAAAACTGAACCTACTACAAATATTCCATATGAGGAAGTTGAAAAATTATGTCATGTAAGCGATGGCCTAGGTTCTCCTGCATTAAAAGGTAAAAAGGAGATAAAAGAAGTGAAAGAGTTTGTTGTTCATGGCGATAAATCCATGCTTACAGATGTAGTAGTATCGGGCGAAAACGATGCAGATGAGATAATATTTGACTTTGAGAATTTACAACAAGCGCAAGAAGAAAGTAACCCAATTGGCGAACTTGATTTTCAAAATTTATTGCTAGGTAATTTATCAGATGAAAGCGAGGGTGAACAAAGCGAGGGTGAACAAAGCGAGGGTGAACAAAGCGAAGAACAAGGAAAACCTACATCCGAAATCATAGCACCAGAATTAGAAGAACACGGAGAATCAGAATCAACATCAAAAGCATCACCCGAATTTAATATTGAAAATATAGAAGGGTTATCTAGTTCTGAAAACGAAAGTGAAGGTGAAGGTGAAGGTGAAGGAAGCCAGGGAAGTCAGGAGAGTAAAAAAAGCAGCGGCAGTGGCAGCGGATCAGGATTTGATATCGATATTATAAAAGGATTATCTGACGATGAAAGCGGGAGCAGTAGCAGTAGCAGTAGCAGCAGCAGCAGCAGTGAAAGTGAACATAGTGGAGGTGCAAGTGACACTGAAAGTGAAGGCGAAGAAGGAGAAGAAGAAGATCTTCCCGAAATCAAAGAAATTAAACTTATCGGTAGCAGCGATATTTCATCCCCAGAAGAAGTAGAATCGATCGCCACCGCCGCCGCTGCCACTGCCGCACCCCCTAAGCAATTAAAAACATTAGGAAAACTCAGTATTGCAAGCAAAGCACCAAAACTTGGTAAGTTAGGGATGGCATCACTTCGTGTTCCGATATCAGAACCGGGAACAAGTTCGGACTCTGAAACAGAATCAAGAGCAATGACATCAGAACGTGGGCGTGTTCAGCAAGATATTACTGGTGCAAGTTTATCAAACCCTAATCCCTTTTTTAAAAGATTAGAAGCTTATGATCCTGTTTTATTTCGTAAACGCCCCGGTGTAAAGGAATATTCGCGGTCATGCCCTTGGACAGTAAAACGTCAACCAGTGATTTTAACAAACGAAGAAAAAGAACATATTGATAAAAACCACCCCGGTTCATATGAGAGGGCGATGAAATATGGGTCATCCAAGAGCAAGAATTTCTGGTATATATGTCCACGATATTGGGACTTGAGACGAAATGTAAGTTTAACAAGCGAAGAAGTGGAAAAATTAAAAGAGCGTGATGGAGATATTGTTATTCCATCAGGTGCAAAAAGTGTTCCACCCGGTAAATACGTATTTGAATTTAAAGACAAATATCACGTTGATCCTTCTACCGGTGATTACAGAAACTTATCGCCCGGTTTTATTGACAGCAAAGAAAGTGCGGGTAGCGAACATTGCATCCCGTGTTGTTTCAGTTCTGAGAATTTTATAAAAGATAAACAAAATTTACAACGCCAAGCATGCGGTTGTCCAAGTATTACTGCACATAATGCTCAAAATCCAAACTCATTTAATTTTGAATGTGAAGGAAAAGAGAAGGCATTTTTGGCAAATCCCGTTCAGCGAATGAGAGGTAAATTTGGTAGTTTGAAAGCACTATCTATGCAAGTGTCAGAACCCGATGTTAAGCGTGTAGAAGATGAAGAAGTCGAACAAATGGCACACCGAGAAGCAGAAGCAAAACTTGGCAAACCTTCTCTACTCCTCCGTCCTCAACCTCTTGCGTCGATTAAAAAATTAACCTCTTTAAAGCGAAAAGAAGAACTCGAAAAAGCAACCAAATTAGGCAAAGATATTTCTGTTATCAGAGAAGAAGAAGAAGAAGAAGAAGAAGAAGGACAAATACAAACACCGCGGACTATTCTGAGTGAAAGCGATATGTCTGATATTGAAAGCACTGCAAGTCGCGAACGCGAAAAAATATTAGAAAAAGAATTTGTTGTTATGGGTCCTGAAAGAAATACAGAGTTAAGCGATAACTCATATGGTTACTTGCTACCACAGCTTCAATTGTTTTTTACACATAGTTTTAAAACATGCACTATCAATGATAGAAGCACTATATTAAAACCGAATGTATCGTGTTTGATTCAAAAAGGTGTCCAACCTGGCGAAGTTAAAAATATTAGAACATATAAATCGGTAAACAAGAAGGGCTATACGATTAAAAAGAAGGAATTCATCTACTATAACAAAAGTCAAAGCTTTATTGGCGCAGTTGCTGATATTTATAAAAAATACATTGAACACCAAAGAGGTCCTGTTGCCATGCCTATGAAAAATATCTCAATCTCTAAAATGAAACAAATTATAGTTGATGCACTCGATATTGACGCGTTTATGACATACCAGAATGGTTCACTTATTGATACGTTCAGTTTGAAAAAATATCAAAACCCTGATGCAGACTTAGATAATGAAGGCATGGGCACGGGCATGGACGACTACGATGAAAAAAGTGATGCAGAGTCATTGATTAGTGAACTGGGTATAATAGGTAATACAACACCTAGATCAAATGCATCCGAATCTTTTGAACAAGAACTCGACGGGGGTGAAGGAAGTGACACCGAAGAAGAAAGTGGACAAGAAAGCGAAGATGTAGACTTGGTTAGTTTTTTTAATCCAGCAGCCAGTCCTGCAGTTGCGCGCGCATCAGAATCAGAATCACCGGAAATTCAAGATATTACAGGAATTCAATCTACACCTACGCCATCTTCTGCTTCTAAACCCGCACTCCCCTCGCCAAACCCTTCCCCACTCCCCTCGCCAAGTCCTTCACCGCGAGCATCTGAAGCATCCATGAGAACACAACTACAACCAGAACAACTACAAGAAAAGAATTGTATTGTTGACGACACACTATTTAAATCCTTGATTAAAAGTTCCAAATTCAAGTATAAAGATTCAGCTATTTTCAGAAGTATCAAAGATAAAAGTTACTATGTAGACGATCCTCAATATGTATTTTTTAAAAAACTTGTATGCTCATATGAAAATTTTATTCGTTATATTAAGAGTAAGAAATCGTATATAGACTATGAATTTCTATGGGATATAATTAGTCGCCCCAATCCAAAACTATTTGTCGATGGTTTGAATCTTGTTATTTTACAAATATCAAATCGAGATATTACAAACAATATTGAAGTATTATGTCCCACAAATCACTACACAAAAGAATGGTTTAACGATAATAAGAAAACTGCAATTTTAGTAAAACGCGAAGTTAAAAACAATATATTTTTTGAACCAATATACGAAATCCTAAACATAAAACCACGCATATTTAATAACTTATTTACTATGAAAGCTGTTATAGGTGAAACAAGGTTATCACAAATACCTGCAACGATTCGAAAAATTCTTACAAAGATTAAAAATGCGTATGATAGTCAATGCAAACCATATAATAGTATTCCACGCGAAGGAACACCTAACGCAACAAAGAAATTCACCAAGTTATATGAGTTTGATAGAAACCTCAGCTTGGAGGAATTAAAACCTCGTCTCGCCCGTGGAAATTTAAATATTTTAAATCAAATTCTAAACTTTGATGGAAAAGTCATTGGATTATTTATCGAAGAAAACGAAGGACAAATGTCAGGCACAATTATGTGCGAACCATCCGCAATTGATCCATCTATCCAACAAATCAACTACATCGACGACGAGACACTATGGAAAACATACGATGAAACGATTATTTTTCTTAACCATGTTTATGATAAAATAAAAATACCATGCAGGCCGCGATTCAAAGTAATTGATGATGGAAAGATTGCCGGAGTTATAACTGAAACGGACCAATTTATATCTATCAAAATAACCGATGAAGAAAGTGTGCAAACAGAAGGTATATTTGATATTCCTGTATTAAATGCAAGCGACTACAATATAGCCGACTCGGAAATAAATACACACTTAAAAGTTGACCCACAGCGCGAGAAATATGTAAAGTATATTTATTTGGAAAACAATTTTTATAATGTGTTTCGAAATATAGTGAGAATTCTTATTAACAAATATGAAAATAACCAAATCAAAGAAAACTTACTAGCGCTTATCAAACAAACCGATTCCGAAATGCCTTATCCTTTAAAACTCACAAATATACAAGCCTATATTAAAAGTCTTATTTCAAAATATGTAACATTTGATAGCATGCATTACACAGATGAGGTGTTGGAAAGTATTGGCGAAGTCACTACAAGTTGTTTAACGAGCCTAAATAAAAATCCCGAAAAATGCAGTGAAACAAAATACTGCGTAAAAGAAACGGATGACGAAGGGCGATGCAAAATGGTGATTCCAAAAAAAAATCTACTTAATCCGATGCACAACAACGAAGTAATGTATATTGCGCGACTTTCAGATGAACTCATTCGATACAATCGCATTCGTGTTTTTATGTTCGATCGGAAAATATTCCCATTTATGAATGTCGCATACAATCTGAGACAGGATGAAATTATATTATCGCAAACTATGCTTATTAGTGGATATTTCAACAACTTGAAACCTATGATCGAAAATAAATATGCAAACTTTAATACACATGATACCACTAACCCCATCCTAACAGAACTATATGAAAGTATATATGATAGCCACCAAGAACATCGACAAATATGTGCAACAGAAATAAAACCACTTACAACTGAATATAAAAAATATTTTGATCCGCCTTTGCAAAGTATACAGATGACGAAATTTGCACCATCTGCACATGTATGCACTTTTGAAATATTGCTTTTTATTTTAAGAATTGAAGCGTCACGATCCGGTAATAAAAAACTAGAAAATATAACTATTAACCGGCTTAAACTTATCATTCTGCAATTTTATATTGAATGCATTGAAAATTCGAACAATGAAATACATACGAAAAATAATATTGCGGATATTTTTAAATACTATGGTATGAAAGATATAGGCGATGAATATAAAGAAAAAATTAAAACAGGGGAAGACGAAGACTTTATAGAGACAATTCCATTTTTAGAGTCTTACTGGTTGACACGTTTGGATATATGGATTATTGCAAATTACTTTAAGTTGCCTATTATTTTATTATACTACCCGAATATGACATTAATTGAAACTCGGCAATCTTTTAGCACCTTGTCGACTTATTTTTATGATGCATCAGAAGTAGTAGAGTTGCAAGAGGCAGATGTCGAGCGTCATCGCGATTCAAGTTCCGAGTCAGAAGAAGGAGAACTTACTGGTATGGGTATGGGTATGGGTATGGGTATGGGTATGGGTATGTCAGCATCAGCGCTCGCGGTCCCAAAAAGGTATACACAAGAATATTATTTTCTCGTTGTCCCAAGAATTAAAAACGAGGGTGTTGAAATTCCGACATATAGCATCATAAGCAAAGATGATACATATTTGTTGCCTTTATCTGCAATACGCCCACATGTTCAAAATAAGATATTAGAAGAAATGTCAAAACACTATGTATTGTCAACTGATATATCAAGTCGAGTAGGGCTTAGTATGGATGACCTCGATAATGTATTTGAACGAGAACTGAGAAAGGATGAACTTACAGATAATAAAGAATACATAATATCTTTTGTTAAGAATTTTAACTTATATGCATTATTAAAAGAAAGAGAACGCGCCGTGTCTGTTTTTTCCGCAGAGTCACAATCGCAAACACCTCCACACGAGTCACTAGAGTTAGAACTAGCCGACGTTGAAGACAAAGTTCAACCTCCTTTAGACCAACCTGCATCACTAGCATTAGAGTTATCCAAAAAGAAACTACCTGGTTCAAAATCTACGAAACACGTTATGCCGCCATCATTGTTAAAAATGGAAAAGGAAAAGGAAAAGGAAAAGGAAAAGGAAAAGGAAAAGGAAAAGGAAAAGGAAAAGGAAAAGGAAGTTGTGCCAAAACCTTCTTCATCTGCAAGTAAAAAAGCGAAACCCAAGGCATTATCTGCAGCAAAGTCTGCCACAATGCCCGCACCACTATCTATTTTTAAAGAATCTGCCGATGTTACTGCAGAAGTTGCCGCAGCAGCACCGCTAGTAGCTCCAGTACCAAAAAAAACAAGAGCAAGGGGTATTGTAGTTCCAAAACTGAATATCGCCTCTATTGAAGACTATACACCCCCACAGATACCGGAAGCGTCTGTCGCTCCATTATTAAAGTTGCCAACTTTTCAAGCAAAAATTGGTTCTAAAAAAATGCAACCCATTTCTGTTAGTTCGAGTGGGGTGGAAGCAGCAGCAGCAGAAGCAGCAGCACAACCTCGACCTCAACCTCAACCTGAACAACCAGAGGAAGAATAAAATAAAACACATAGAAATCATGTAAGATAAAATAAAAAATGAAATAAAAATGAAATATAATTATAATTTTGTAACTGATTATGATTATAGTTATAATTATATAAACCGGTATTCGAACCGGTATTCGAATCGGTATTCGCAAGCTATATTTAAAACCCTGCATCGTAACTCATCATTACATTACCCAGATTCTCCTTCTTAATATTGGAAATAGTTGCATTCATTGACAGATTATGTATTGAACACGCGTCGTCGGGATTTTCCATTTCAAATGCCGCTTCAATCTCGTCGTTAGCATCCATGACATTATATTTTGCCTCGCCGCTAAATTTCATCATCCTATTCATATCTAGCAACACTTGAAAACAGCTTGTTCCAAAGTATCCTTCTTGTCCACACATGACGTTCGCAGACACACCGCGCATCTCATCCAACTCTGCGTGTCTCGCCGCTTTCAAAAACATCTCGGGCGTCTCTTCAAATGAAGCTTTTGCAATCGGCCCAATATCATCATTATTGATTCCGTGACGAAATATTGACACCATATTTGCACTCGCAGTCATTCTATCGGCCAACATAATCAAGTGATGATAGTTAATATATGTATTGTCAAACTCCATAACTTCAGAAAGCTCCGTAAGTATAGCTACGCGTGCTGCCTCAACACCTAGCACATTATAAATCTCTTGAATATCATTACTAATCGTTCTTGTTACATCAATATAATCCAGCGACAATGCGGTAAGCAGATTTGTTCCTGTAGTATCAAGCACCCACGTCTCCTTCTTTGTATACGATCCGTCCACTTTTACTACCGAGTCCGTAATCTTTCGGAGCAGCACATTTGACAACCCCTTGACACCGCGCAATACGATATTATTCAACATATTGTCCTGAAAGTTCTTGAGGATATAAATCTGGTCGGACTGGTCCAGCGAAAGCGGGTTGCTATTTTTCTTTTTAGAATTTGTAATAATATTGTTCAAACGAATCCGGAAAATCAAATTGTCCGCATTGTAGTCGGTATACATACATGTTACTTCGCCGCCATACGTATTTTTAAGCGCAAAGTGGACATCATCCATGCTAATTTTTCTGTCGAGCATTTCTTCTTTGTTCATCGTCATACGAATAATCCATTTTGATTTTTCATTTGGAGCTTGTTGTTGCTGATGTTGCTGTGCCTCTGTGGCGGCGGCACCTACCACACCCCCAGCCTTATTCAACGACGTCGCAGCTGTGCTTGAAATCAGCTCTTCAACGAGTTCTCCACCTTCGCCAGTCGATTGTCCTTCTTTACCTTGGCCTTGATCTTCACCAACTGATGCAATCGTCGTCATACATTCGTCCACCATCTTCTCAAACTCAAAATACTGCGTCATTACTGCCTTGTCTTGTTCAATCAACGTGTTCATATCATCCGGATCAAAGCAAATCTCAACCATTTCAACAATTTCGCCCAAAAGCGTGATCTCAACAACCGGAATTTTATCGCGCACCGAGTCTTTATCGGTTTCCTCGTCCTTCTTCATATAAATCGTCAGCGACGGATTCTTCGTATTCTCAGACAACGACAGGATCTCTTCAATACGCGGCACACCACGCGTCACATTTGACTTGGATGCAACACCAGCACTATGAAATGTATTCAGCGTCAACTGGGTAGTCGGTTCTCCAATACTTTGCGCTGCAATCATACCAACCATCTCACCAGGTGCAACAATCGCGCGCTTATACATCAGCACTATCGTATCCAGTAGTATAGTAAGAGCCTTCTTGTTGAAACGTTTCACAACGAGCAACTCTTTCGGTGACAAATAGTAGTAATACATTGCCTTGAATAATTCCGTCGGCGGCGCATAGTGCAGGCTTTCCAATTCTTTATACTTGTCTTCAATCATGTCATACACATCGATGGGTGTAATATCCAC
>Ga0208718_1000106_pt1 | contig 15160 bp, 13 predicted proteins | sample LakMenE29Apr09ns_FD_150743 | JGI IMG/M metagenome (GOLD analysis project Ga0208718, IMG submission 150743) | Freshwater microbial communities from Lake Mendota, WI - 29APR2009 deep hole epilimnion ns (SPAdes) | ecosystem: Environmental > Aquatic > Freshwater > Lake > Epilimnion/Euphotic zone ...
CATCACAACAGCTTCGCGCAGGCGTTATTTGGGCTAATACCTTTAACAAGTTTGATCCGACTTCACCATTTGGCGGATATAAGGAATCGGGGTGGGGTCGCGAAGGCGGACGCCACGGCCTGGCTGCTTATTTGAAGGGAGTTAGCCATGAGTAACCGCATTGATGTGAAGAAAACCTACAAGCTATATATAAATGGTGCTTTCCCTCGCACGGAATCAGGTCGTACCTACGAAGTTAAAAATGCAAAAGGTGTATTTGTTGCAAACCCATGCCTTGCATCTCGTAAAGATTTGCGAGATGCCGTTGTTGCAGCACGCGCAGCACATACAGGATGGAATAAAGCCACTGCATATAACCGTGGACAGATTCTGTATCGTATTGCTGAAATGCTTGAAGGCCGTCGTGGACAATTTGTGGAAGAAATTATAAATGTCACTGGGGTAACAAAGATAAAGGCAGACAAAGAAGTAACTGAAGCTATTGATCGTCTTGTTTGGTATGCAGGGTGGACAGATAAAATTGCTTCTCTTGCAGGATCTACTAATCCAGTTGCTGGTCCTTTCTACAACTTTACGATTCCAGAAAGTATGGGAGTCGTAGCGGCAATCGCTCCTGAATCTCCTTCGCTACTTGGGTTAATTGATGCAATTGCACCAATCATTACCTCTGGAAATACAGTTGTTGTTCTGGCAAGTACTAAAGCGCCATTGTCTGCAATGACATTTGCTGAAGTTCTAGCAACTAGTGATCTACCTGCAGGTGTTATCAATATTCTGACAGGCAAAAAGGATGAAATTGCCCCATGGATGGCATCTCACATGGATATCGATGCCTTAGATATTTCTGGACTACCGTCAAAGAAGCATGCTGAGATCAAGGTTGCTGGAGCTGAAAACTTGAAGCGAATTCATTCTTTTAAGTCAGCAGATCCTGGTCGCATTGTTGCCTTTATGGAAGCTAAGACTGTTTGGCATCCAATAGGGCTATGAATTAATGGTTTTTAGCCACAATTGCACAACCGCAGCAACATCTAGATCAAGAGCTACGCGTACTTTTGCTGAATCCTCTAGGTCAAGTGGCTCTAACTGCTTCAGCCAAGCATCTCGTCGATCCACAATAGTTTGACCACGTGCAGGGCCAGCTGATGTATCAACCACAACATCAAACATCTCGGTTGTAAAGAGCTCTGGATGGATTACTAATGCAAGTGCGCCGTAATCACCTAAAGATATTGGATCTGTTTTAACCTGCTCCATAAATCCAAGTGCAAGCGATCCTGCAAATTGCGAAGAAGGCTTTTCTGATTTACTCATAGAAGTTGCATCCGCTCGACCAATTGTTGGACGCATGAAAACATCTAGCCCGTACATTGAAATAGGAACTCCGCTTTGAAAAACAATTGCGGCAGCTTCAGGATCGTGCCACACGTTAAATTCTGCAGCCGCAGTTGCATTACCAGCAGCTGCTGAACCACCCATCAAGACGATGCGATGGATCTTTTTGGCAGTTTCAGGAAATGCTCGCAAGAACAATGCGATATTTGTTAATGGTGCGATCGGGACAATTGTTACAGGATCTGCTGATGACTCAATGAGGTCCCGGAGTAGTTCAACCGCTGATCGGGGGTCAACTATGCGATGTGATGGTGCAATCCCAAGATCACACATTCCATCTTTACCGTGCACATACTCTGCGTACTGGCTCTTGCCTAATAGTGGACGGACCGCACCTCGTGCAACAGGAATGTCTCCTGCATCTGCTGCATCCAGGACCTTAAATGTATTTGCCACAACCTGATCAACATTGGTATTTCCATCGACGCAGGTAATACCTAGCAAATTAATGTCGGGATGCATCGCTGCAAATAAAACAGCGAAGGCGTCATCTACGCCAGTATCTACATCCATAATGATTGAAGTTTTGGTCATAACGGCTAGCCTACTGCTATGACCGCCAATGGAATCAAGTCTGGAGTTATTGCAGTTGTAGGCAGTGCAATGATGGATTTAACTGCCTATGCCGATGTACTGCCTGAACCTGGCCAAACCCTAGCGGGTCAACTGTTTACAACAGGTTTTGGTGGCAAGGGTGCAAATCAAGCGGTCATGGCGGCTCACTGCGGTGCCCAGGTTCACTTTATTGGCAAGTTAGGTAAGGATGTTTTCGGAAATGCAATTGCAGACAACTTTGTAAAAGTTGGGATTAATTCACAATGTGTTGATCGAAGTGAAACGGCAACTGGGATTGCTCATATCTGCGTTGATGGCAATGGTGAGAATCGGATTATTATAATTCCGGGCGCAAATAATGAGATCGAAGTTTCTAGAGCGGTAGCAGCAATAGATTCAATAAAGAACTTGGCTGTTGTAGTTGCTCAATGCGAAATCAAGCAAGAAGTAACCCTTGCTTCATTCAAAGCGGCCAAAGCACGTGGATGCATAACTATTTTAAATCCTGCTCCATATCAAGAGATTTCAACTGATCTTTTGGCGCTTTGTGATTGGATTATTCCAAATGAGACCGAATTCCGTGAGCTATATGGAGAATTACCAACAAATGAGGAGATTCTAAAAAGTTTTAGGCCTGGTAAAAATTCAATTGTCACTCTTGGTAGCCAAGGTGCAGTTTTTATTCCAGCTGATGGACAATTAATTAATGTAGCTGCACCAAAAGTTACGGCGGTGGATACGACAGGTGCCGGTGATGCTTTTGTTGGGGCATTTGCCTACTCAATTGCTAGTGGACAAGATCCAGTGACCGCAATGACTTTAGGAATTAAAGTTGCATCTTTAAGTGTTACCAGAAAGGGTGCGCAATCTTCTTACCCACATCAAGCAGAGATTGCTACGCTTTCATAACCCCGCAAAACAAATGTTGGTCTGCGAATAGCATCTCCTGCTAATTGCATAGTGGGATATTTTTCCCACAGAGCCGGCAAAGAAACACTCATTTCAAGTCGAGCTAAAGGTGCACCGAGGCAGAAGTGAATGCCCGCCCCAAAACCAATGTGCGGGTTGGGATCACGGGTTAAATCCATTAAATCTGGGCGTGAAAACACTGTTTCATCCCGGTTTGCAGAACCAATAAGGGCAGCAATCTTTTGTCCTTGCTTGATCTGCACTCCCCCAAGTTCGGTATCTGCTGTCGCTGTTCGTTCAAACAAATGCAGTGGCGCATCAAATCGCATGAACTCTTCAAGGGCGGTATCGGTTATGCCACGCGGATTATCGCGAAGTAAAGCAACTTGATCGGGCCGCTGAAGGGCAGCAACCATTCCATTACCAAATGCGTTGACACTTGCCTCGTGACCTGCGTTTAGAAGCAGCACGCATGTCGCAACTAGCTCATGCATGTTTAGCTTTTCACCATTTTCTTCAACGGATGCAAGATCTGAAATCAAATCTACACCCGGCATCTTCTTGCGGCTTTCAGCCAAATTCTTTACATAATCTGCAAACTCTCGCGCAGCAATCTTCGCCTCAACTTGGTATTGCAGAGTTGGATTTACTTCATACATTTTTACAATAGCTTGTGACCATGGTCTAAGTAAGTGCTCTTCAGATTCTGGGAAACCCAATAAGTCAGCGATAATTTTTACTGGCAATGGTTCGGCGTAATCAGCGATTAGATCAAATGTCTGACCTGATTTAACCTTTTCATCAATTGAGTCAAGTAATTGATTGGTGATACGACCGACAGCAGGTCGCATACCTTCAATCTTTTGACGGTTAAAAGCTTTTGCAACAAGTGAACGAAGTCGAGTGTGCTTAGGTGGCTCGCTATCTAGAATTGAATCAGCATGTAACCAATTAAAAATTTCCCATTCAAATTGTGGAGTTTTTTCGGTAAATATTCTGCCTAGCGATTTATTGCGAAAGACATCATTAGCGTCACAATGTCGAGCGGCTAGAAACATCTGCATTCCTTCATGCCATACAGGTTCGCCTGCAGCACGAAGTTCTTTCAGCGCCGGGTATGGGTTAGTTACAAAGGCTGAATCATTAAAATCGATCATGAACCAGATGAAACCTTTGCATATCCAGGTTTGATGACCTGCTCGATAATTTTTAAGCGCTCTGGATATGGAATAAATGCGCTTTTCATAGCGTTAATAGTGAGTCTTTGTAGCTCTGCAAAATCCCAGTTAAAGGCTTTTACCGCTTCTTCCATCTCAAATGACATTGAAGTTTGGCTCATTAAACGGTTGTCCGTATTAAGAGTTACACGAAAACGAAGTTTGGCTAACGCGCCAATTGGATGTTCGGCGTAACTTGCTGCTGCCCCTGTTTGAAGATTTGAAGTGGGACAGAGTTCTAGTGGGATGCGTCGATCTCGAACATAGGATGCAAGTCGACCCAGCTGTGGTTCAGCACCAGAAAAATCGATGTCATCGATGATTCGAACGCCGTGACCTAGTCTTTCGGCTCCGCAGAGTTGGATGGCTTCCCAGATGGACGGGATTCCATACGCTTCACCAGCATGGATAGTAAAATGGGCATCTTCTTTACGAAGATAATCAAAAGTATCTTTTTGATCAGATGGCGGGAAACCATCTTCAGGACCAGCGATATCAAAGCCAACAACTCCTTTGTCTCGGTACTTAACAACAAGTTCGGCAACTTCTTGCGAGTTTTTATTCTGACGCATTCCGCACAACAGTGAGCGAACAACGATTGGATGACCTTCGGCAGCTGCCTCTTTCATTCCAATTTCATATCCTTCAATTGTTGCTTCTACAACATCTGCCATAGACAAGCCTTGACCTGTAAATAACTCTGGTGCGCCACGAACTTCGGCGTACACAACACCGTCGCGGGCAAGATCTAGCGCGCATTCGCGAGCAACACGGATAATATCTTCGCGGCGTTGCATCACTGCAATTGTGTGATCAAAGGTTTCAAGGTAGCGAACCAATGAACCAGAATCACAGGCTTCGCGAAACCACGTTGCTAGTTCGGCTGCATCATCGGTAGGAAGTGCGGTGTAACCGATTTCTTTGGCGATATCAATAATTGTTTGTGGTCGCAGTCCGCCATCAAGATGATCATGCAGCAACACCTTAGGAACTAATGCGATCTGATCCTTAGTAGGAATACTGTTCATTGACATTTTTTGCCCCTATGTCCCTTAATCAACGATTCGTTCAATAACTAACGGCAGACGATCAATGCCTGCGGAAGGTACGGCTCCAATACTCACAGAGTTCTCCAGTGACTCCAAAGCCCGAGTAAAGGCGGCTGGAGTGTCTGTGTGGAGCGTATACAGCGGAGATCCCGCGCGTATTAAATCCCCTGGCTTAGCGTGGATTTCAATTCCAGCACCCGCCTGAACACTCTCGCCCTGACGAGATCGACCTGCTCCCAAACGCCAGGCAGCAATTCCAACCTTCATTGCATCCATAGAAAGAATAGTTCCGTCACGATCTGCAGTGACAACTGTGTTTTCCTTTGCTACCGGAAGCTTTGCATCAGGATCTCCGCCTTGGGCAGAAATCATCTGACGCCACACATCCATTGCTTTTCCATTTTTTAATGCAGCGACAGGATCGGCATCTTTAATTCCAACTAGTTCCAACATTTCTTGTGCCAACAAAACAGTAAGTTCGACGACATCTGATGGCCCTCCGCCTGCAAGAACTTCTACAGATTCACGGACTTCGAGCGCATTACCTGCGGTCAATCCCAGTGGAACATCCATCGCTGTAACTAATGCAACTGTATTTACACCCGCACGTTTTCCCAGACCAACCATTACATGAGCAAGTTCTTTCGCTTTTTCAGGATCACTCATAAACGCTCCGGCGCCAGTTTTAACATCCAATACAAGCGCGCTAGTTCCTTCAGCGATCTTTTTGCTCATAATTGAAGATGCAATGAGTGGAATAGCCTCAACCGTTGCAGTGACATCTCGCAATGCATATAGTTTTTTATCCGCTGGAGCTAGGCCCGCACCTGCTGCACAAATAACTGCGCCGCAATCTTGTAATACTTTGAGCATTTCAGCATTGGATAAAGATGCTCGCCATCCTGGAATAGATTCCAATTTATCCAACGTTCCACCTGTATGGCCTAATCCGCGACCAGAAAGTTGTGGAATAGCCGCACCACATGCTGCAACTAGTGGAGCTAAAGGTAAAGTGATTTTGTCACCAACACCACCAGTTGAATGCTTATCAACTGTTGGACGAGATAGCGCTGACCAGTTCATGCGTTCGCCGCTATTGATCATTGCATCTGTCCATCGTGATATTTCACGATTCTCCATACCGTTAAGCAATATCGCCATTAACAACGCTGACATCTGCTCATCGGCAACGGCTCCGCGGGTATAAGCGTCGATGACCCAATCGATTTGTGGATCAGTTAAAGAATGGTGGTCTCGCTTTGCCGCAATGATTTCAGCGGCTGAAAAGGCTTCAATCACTTAGCGCTCGTTGCGGTCAAGATCATCTGGGCCAAATGCCCACGGCAACATTGCAGACATTTTTTGAGGTCCATCATCTGTCATTAGCAGGGCTTCTGGGCCACCATGTTCAAATAACAGTTGTCGGCAACGTCCACACGGTGCCAAATAGTTTCCTTGTCCATCAACACAAACAATGGCGATTAATCGTCCACCGCCGGTAGAAATCAGATTAGAAACTAGTCCGCACTCAGCACAGAGTCCAACTCCGTAACTAGCATTTTCTACATTACAACCAGTTGCAATGCGACCATCACTTACCAATGCTGCAACACCAACTGGAAACTTTGAATATGGCGCATAGGCGTTTTTCATTGCACCAATAGCTTCTTGATGAATGTGATCCCAATTAATCTGGGTCATCGCAAACCGCCACGACGATATGGAATTCCATCTGCCGCCGGCATTCGCAATCTTTGCGAAGCAAGAGCCATAACTAAAATTGTTGCGATATACGGAGTCATTGTTACAAGCTGACCTGGAAGTTCATCAACTGCAAAGAAGAACCATAAGGTAAAGGCAGCTGAGCCAAGGCTAAGCATCGCACTCAATTGCTTGCCACCCTTGAACTTTCTAAATGCAACAAATAGCAAAATTACAACTATAAAGAGAAGTAGCGCATGGATCGCAGCTGAATCACGAAGTTGAAGTGCATCAGCAAAACCAAATAGGCCAGCACCTGCCAATAATCCGCCTGGACGATAATTGCCAAATAGAAGTGCTGCAAGGCCGATATATCCGCGACCCGCAACCTGATTTTCTTGGTAATTACTCGCCGCAACGATAGCTAAGAATCCTCCACCTAATCCCGCTAGGCCACCTGAAATAAGTACACCTGCATACTTCATCGCATAGACGTTAACACCAAGTGATTCAGCAGCAGTGGGAGCTTCGCCAGCACTGCGTAGACGCAATCCAAATGCAGTACGCCACAAGATGAAGTATGCCAAGGGTACAAATGAGATTGCAACAACTGTTACATATGAAACATCGCCAGTTAGGCCGCGAAGAATTGAAGCAAAATCAGAGATGAAGAACCAATTCAGGTTCGCGATAGAGCCCAATAGATCCGGGCTCTTCCATCCAAAGTAATGGCCACCAGATAAAATTGGTAAACCGTTAACCGAAATGGTTTCGATTCCTGGTGATTGTGATGGTCCAGGCCATGATCCACCTTGGTACAAAAGGGTGGAAAGATATCGAACCAGTCCTGCCGCAATAATATTGATTGCAACTCCTGAAACAACATGGTCAACACCAAATGTCACAGTTGCAACGGCGTGAACCAAAGCACCTAGAGATCCAAAAATGACTGCAGCTAATAAGCCTGCCCATGGCCCGTGCTGTGAACCAATGAAGCCACCGGCCCATGCACCCATAATCATCATGCCTTCTAAGCCAATGTTCACAACACCAGCACGTTCTGAAAACAAACCACCCAACGCAGCAAGAACAATTGGCACAGAAAGTAATAGCGCCGCAGAAGCGGTTCCAGTGCTAGTTAGATCCGAAGCGCCAGTGATGATGCGAATAGATGCCAAGACAAAAACCAGCATGGTTGCGTAACGCAGCATCTTCATAGCCTTCATGCTTGCACCACCTTTGCTAACTCATTGCTTTGCAGCGTTAATCTGAAGCGTCTAATAACTTCGTATGCCACGACTGAGCTCAAGAGAATTGAGCCTTGCATGATCACGTAGGTTTCAGGTGCAATATCAATGAGTTCTAAAGAACGTGAACTAACTTCTAAGAATCCAAAGAGAAGTGCACTAACGGCCATTCCGCCAGCAGAGTTGCGACCCAATAATGCAACAGCAATAGCTGAGAAACCAATACCTGCACGGAATCCAAGGTTGTAAGAGTGAGTTTGCCCAAGGACTTCAGGTAAACCTGAAAGTCCTGCAATAGCGCCAGAAATAACTAGCGCCATAAAGGTCATCTTTTTGGAATTAACTCCACTGACTCGAGCAGCAATTGGATTTAATCCAGAGGCTCGAAGCTCGAATCCAAAGCGAGTGCGATTAACAACAAACCAGAAAATAAATCCCAGCGCAACTGCTACGAAAAACATTCCGTAGATTCCACCACCTGGTTGATCTTCTACGCCAAGTTTACGCAGGATTGGCATTAGATCGGGAACCTGTGCTGACGCCGGTAGCTCCTTGGTTTGAAGGTTGTTTGAGTTTTCTTCTATCAGTGCAAAGTGCTTCGACAGTAGGTAAGCAGACAAACCGCCTGCCAAGCTATTAAGCATGATTGTCGAGATAACCTCATTCACGCCCCGTTTTACCTTTAAATAAGCAGCAATAGCGGCCCACAATCCACCAAATGTCATCGCCACAATAAAGACTGCGGCAACATGTAAAACCGGTGGAAGAACAAACATAGCTCCGATGTAGCAACTAAATAGTGCGCCTAAGCGCAATTGACCTTCAACACCGATGTTAAAGAGACCCGCCCTAAATGTAACTGCAATAGCAATTGCGGCGATGTAATAAGGGGTCGCCGTATTTACGATCTCCATCAAGGATCCTGCTTCAGTACCGTAATCCCACATAGTTTTAAAGGCTTCAAGTGGTGACTTCTTGCTGGCAATCACTGCAATGCTTGAAATTATGATTGAGAAAATCGCTGCAGCCAGCGGTGCCGCGATCGCTAAGCCAACTTTGCTGGGAGATAACTTTCTAGTGAGCAAATTACTCATGCTGCACCTGTCATCGCAGAACCTAGTTGCTCTGGAGTAGTTTTTGCTGGATCTAACTCAGCTGTAATCGCACCGCGCAACATGACAAGCAATCGATCAGACATTCCAATCAATTCTTCAAGGTCGGCTGAGATTAAAACAATCGCCATTCCTTTTTCGCGAGCCTTGCGCAGAACATCCCAAATAGCACCCTGTGCACCAACATCAACACCACGCGTTGGATGCGATGCCACTAACAGTGCTGGCGCTTTGCTCATCTCACGGCCGACAATAAACTTCTGCTGATTTCCACCTGACAGCGCAGCTGCCAATGTGTCTGGACCAGGTGCACGCACATCAAACTCTTGCATGATTGTGCGGGTACTTTCCATGGTTGCTTTTTTATCAATAACAAAACCACGCATAACCGGTTTGCTTCGTTGGTGACCAAGAATTCTGTTCTCCCACAATGGTGAGCCCATCATGAGTGCTTGTCGCTGTCGATCTTCAGGAATCAAACCAATACCTAAATCATGGCGATCTGCAACGCTTAAATCATCTATAGCCGAGCCATTAAATTGAATTGCTCCAGTGTAATCACGCAGACCCATAATTGCTTCTACTAATTCAGCCTGACCATTTCCTTCTACACCAGCAATTCCAATAACTTCACCGGCATGCAGATCAAATGAGATATTCGCCAATAAATCACGGCTACCTGTTTTTGTAGGGATGCATACATCCTTAAGCGACAAGGTGATTTCTTCACGGCGCGTGTGTCCTAATGTGGATGGCTTTGGAAGCTCGCTTCCAACCATTAATTCAGCTAATTGACGGGCAGTGACATCTTTTGATTTTACTTCGGCAACAGTAGAGCCTTGACGCACAACGGTTACATCATCTGCAACTCGCAAAACTTCATCAAGCTTATGTGAGATAAAAATCAGAGCCATTCCTTGTGCGCGTAGTCCTTCTAGTGCCTGAAATAGATCATCTACCTCTTGCGGGACCAATACTGCGGTTGGTTCATCAAAGATTAAAATTCGAGCTCCACGGAATAAAACTTTTAAGATCTCAACTCTTTGGCGCTGACCAACACCTAACTCTTCGACAAGTACATCTGGATCAATATCTAGGCCGTATTGCTGAGCCATATCAACAATCTTCTTTCGTGCGCTTGCAAAATCAATTGTTGCGCCATGTTGTGGTTCTGAACCCAAGATAATATTTTCTAGTACCGTGAAGTTATCGGCCAACATAAAGTGTTGGTGAACCATTCCGATTCCTGCATCGATTGCATCGTTGGGAGTTTTAAAATTTACAAGTTGGCCATTTACTAAAATTTCACCCGAGTCAGGGCGCTGCATTCCGTAAAGGATCTTCATAACAGTCGATTTGCCAGCACCATTTTCGCCGACAAGAGCATGCACTGTGCCAGTTTCAACTTTCAGAGAGACATCCTTGTTGGCAATAACGCCAGGAAAGCGCTTACTGATGTGTCGCAGTTCTACTGCTACTGACACTTAAACTCTCCTTTGATTAAATTCTTACTAGGGAAAAGCATTTGGCCCAACAAGGAGATTTAACTCCATTGCTGGGCCAAACGCCACTTACGTTTACGAGATTATGGCTAAATCAATTCCTCAAAGCGTTTATGGCTTTGTTGGAACCTTGATCTTGCCTGACTTGATTGCGGCAGCAGCCTTATCGATCTGTGCCTTGTACTTGTTGATGTATCCACCTGAGTAAGAAACGCCAACACCATCAAGTGAGAGGTTGTAAACGCGACCGTAAATACCCTTTCCGGCATTCAAAATATCGTTCACAGATGAACCTGCAACAGATGTTGCAATAACATCGTAGACAGCACGGTCAACGCGCTTGATCATTGATGTGAGCATGTTCTTCTTCTCTGCAGCTGAAGCAGATAGGTACTGATCAGAGTCAACTCCAATAGTCCAAACCTTCTTGCCAGCCTTTGCAGCATCTGTTGCAGCTGCGAAGTTACCCGCACCTGATCCACCTGCTGCTGAGTAGATAACATCGATGCCCTTATCGATCATTCCCTTAGCAATAACCTTTGCCTTAGCTGGGTCATTGAATCCACCGAAATCAGGTGGCTCTGTAACGTACTTGACGTCAACAGATACTGACTTGTTTGTGGCCTTTACGCCAGCAACGAATCCAGCTTCAAACTTCTGTAGTAGTGGAATACGAACTCCACCGATGTAACCAACCTTGCCTGACTTTGATGCAAGTGCTGCTGCAACGCCAGCTAGGTATGAACCCTGCTCTTCAGCAAAAATAAGACTTGCAACGTTAAGTAGTTCTACGGATGCATCATCAATGATTCCGAATTGAACTTTTGGATAATCAGATGCAACTGCCTTGATTGGTCCTGCATAGAGGAATCCAACTGCGATGATTGGGTTGTAACCAGCCTTCGCTAGCAAACGAAGCTTGTCTTCGCGCTCTGAGTCTGAACCAGTTGTGACTGTTACTTCTTTAGCTGTAACACCAAACTTCTTCTTTGCTGCATCTAGACCTGCTGCTGCTGAATCGTTGAATGACTTATCGCCACGTCCACCGATGTCATAAGCAAGGCCAACTTTTACCTTTGTTGCTGCTGTTGATGGAGCAACAAATGCTGTCGCTGCCAAAACAGTTGCAGCAACAACTGCTACAAGACGAAATACTTTCTTCAATTTTCCTCCAAGGATTCAAGGGGATCTTCAATACCTACTTTTGAGGGCAAATACCGAAGCTTTGTGTAATTGGGAGCCTAATACTCACCCATGATTAAACTCAACAAACAAGCCGCCGTTTTGGCATCGGCGGTGTAACGTTTTGGAAAACTCTCAACTAGGGGTTGAGATAATGGCGCAATTACTTCACTAAACCTAGGTTTTTATAGGTGTTATCCAGGGTTTCTGAGGCCACAGAGCGGGCTTTGTCAGCACCTTCATGCAGAAGATCAATGAGGTGCTTTTCATCCTCTAAAAGCTCCAGAGCCTTCGCGCGAATTGGGCGGAGGTATTCGACTACTACTTCGGCGACCGCACCTTTGAAATCACCATACCCCTTGCCCTCAAATTGATTTTCAAGATCTGAAATTGCAGTGCCAGATAATGAGGAATGAATTGTTAGCAAATTACTAATGCCAGGCTTTTCTTTCTCATCAAATTTTACTTCACGGCCAGCATCAGTGGCTGCGCTTTTAATCTTCTTTGTATTGGCTTCCGGTGTATCCATTAGTTCTAGAACGCCCGCAGTGGAACCTGATGACTTACTCATCTTTGCTGTTGGCTCTTGTAGATCGTAAATCTTGGCACCAGCTTTTAAGATGTGGCCCTCTGGCACTCTAAAGGTTTCGCCAAATCGTGCATTAAAACGCGTAGCTAAATCACGGGTTAATTCAATGTGCTGACGTTGATCTTCGCCGACTGGAACATAATGTGCTTGATACAAAAGAATGTCTGCTGCTTGCAACATTGGATATGTAAATAGTCCAACGCGCGCTGTATCTGCTCCGCCCTTCGCCGACTTATCTTTGAACTGAGTCATGCGGCTTGCCTCACCGAAACCTGCAAGGCATTCCATAACCCATCCCAATTGATTGTGCTCTGCAACATGGGACTGCACAAACAATGTTGACTTTTCAGGTGAGATCCCAAGTGCAATTAATTGTGCAGCAGATGCAAGGGTGCGCTTTCTAAACAACGCTGGTTCAATCTCACCTGTTAGGGCATGCAAATCAACGATGCAGTAAAAAGCATCATTGCCCTCTTGCAGTTCGACCCATTGCTTAAGTGCACCTAAATAATTGCCTAAGTGGAAGGAGTCACTTGTTGGCTGAATGCCGGATAGAACTCGCTTCTGTGTCATGGACACAATTCTTTCACAATTAAGCAGATCGCGAGATCAATAGCTGGCCTGCGCGTTTGCCTTCCATAGATAACACGGTGATTCGGATGCCGTTAACGTTAACAACATCATGCTCACGTGGGATCCGACCCAAAAAGTGCATTACAAAACCACTTGCGGTCTCATATGGACCTTCTGGAATATCTAACCCCGTCTGCTCAATCAACTCCTCCATTGAGATAAGACCATCTACCTCGAAGTCGCCTGTACGTGCTTCGTGTGAAATCTCGGCTTCATGATCATCATATTCGTCACGAATATCTCCGATCAGAACCTCCACTAAATCTTCAAGGGTAACGATTCCGTCAGTGCCCCCGTATTCATCCAGAACAATTGCTACATGCTGTCCTTGAATACGCATTTCGGTCAGGGCAGGCAAAATACCTTTTGTTCCTGGCAAGTACATAATGTTTCGCACTAGTTCAACGATCTTGGTGTTCTTGCTCGCAAGTGATGTATCCAGCAAATCGCGCACATGAATAAAGCCAACGACTTCATCAGATGAACCACGTACAACTGGGTACCGTGAATGTGCCTTATCAACTGCTAATTCAATTGCTTTACCAACGGTCAATGAAGCATCCATGAAATCTACTTCGGTGCGGGGCACCATTACTTCATGTACCTGACGTTCTGAAGCATTAAATACTTCTTCAACAATGTCGCGTTCTTCAGCGGTCAATGCGGCATGGCCAACGACTAAATCAAGTAGTTCTTCTTCAGACATCTGGCTGCGTTGTTCTTTTGGATCAACACCAAATGCGCGCACCACAAAGTCAGTTGATTTTGACAGTAACCAAATAATTGGGCGGAAGATATTTGCAACAATGTTGATGGTTCCGGCTGTTCTCATCGCGATTTCTTCAGCTCTAAAAAGTGCTACCCGCTTTGGAACTAGCTCTCCAAAAACCAATGAGAAGTACGCGATCACTAATGTGACGCCAATCAACGAAATAGTTGTACTCCAGGCAGCTGAAATTCCAAATGACTCAAGCCATGGAATTACATAATCACCTAGTTGGTCAGCACCCAGCGCGGCAGATAGGAATCCGCTGACAGTCACACCAATTTGAACAGCTGCCAGCAGCCGGTTGGGGTGTTCTGCAAGAGCGGCAACGCGAGCGCCCCGTTTTCCACGGGTCGCGATTTGGCGAACCTGGCTATCTCGAAGGGAGATTAGAGCGATTTCTGCAGCAACAAAAAATGAGGCCAGAACAATCAGCCCAGCAATGGTTGCTAGATCAATAAATAGTGAAGCCAACGAGGGAGGTTCCATTATGTGAGAAGTATACGATCCTTGGACCGTTTCATAAAGTGGGCCCGTGGCGGGTAGTCGGATCTTCCCAATTCCCTATTTTGTGCGTAACCTAGCGCCGTTGGCCAACCGGCCATCACCTTCATCCTCGGACCGTCGGGCACGTACCTGCCCGGAGAAGGAGAGCAATCTCATGGCATCAGTAGTTTTTGATGGCGCATCACGTATCTATCCAGGAACAACAGCACCTGCAGTCGACAAGTTAAATCTCACCGTTAATGACGGAGAGTTTCTCGTTCTTGTTGGACCATCAGGTTGCGGTAAGTCAACATCACTTCGTATGTTGGCAGGACTTGAAGAGATCGATGGTGGGCGCATTCTTATCGGCGATCGTGATGTAACAAATGTTGCACCAAAAGATCGTGACATTGCGATGGTGTTCCAGTCATATGCACTGTATCCACACATGACAGTTGCAGAGAACATGGGCTTCGCGCTAAAAATCGCAGGAACTCCAAAGGAAGAACGCGATCGTCGCGTTCTAGAAGCAGCAAAGTTGCTTGACCTTGAGCCATACCTAGAGCGCAAGCCAAAAGCTCTATCAGGTGGACAACGTCAGCGCGTTGCTATGGGTCGCGCAATTGTTCGCGAACCTCAGGTATTCCTTATGGATGAGCCGCTATCAAACCTTGATGCGAAGTTGCGTGTAGCAACTCGTACACAGATCGCTGCATTGCAGCGTCGTCTAGGAATCACAACTGTTTATGTAACGCACGACCAGGTTGAGGCAATGACTATGGGTGATCGCGTTGCAGTATTGAAGGATGGCTTGCTA
>Ga0208718_1000109_pt1 | contig 14907 bp, 11 predicted proteins | sample LakMenE29Apr09ns_FD_150743 | JGI IMG/M metagenome (GOLD analysis project Ga0208718, IMG submission 150743) | Freshwater microbial communities from Lake Mendota, WI - 29APR2009 deep hole epilimnion ns (SPAdes) | ecosystem: Environmental > Aquatic > Freshwater > Lake > Epilimnion/Euphotic zone ...
ATTATTATATTTTTAATCAAATTATTATATTTTTAATCAAATTATTATATTTTTAATCAAATTATTATATTTTTAATCAAATTATTATATTTTTAATCAAATTATTATATTTTTAATCAAATTATTATATTTTTAATCAAATTATTAAAAATTAATTGACGGTTTAAATTCAGATTTTGCCTTTTCACGTTCTTTTTCTCTTTCATATGATTTGTCAATTTCCGCAATAATAGAAACGTATGTATCATTCAATTCAAACCTTTTATCAATGACTTTGGCCACAAATTCTTGACCAATTTTCATTGTATTAAATACATCACTTGTAAATGAATGATCACGAGCTACAAACAATATAAATGGAGATGGATTGCCATCATCCTCGGCACTTTCAGCACGAATTCCCGCCTTTGTTGCATTTTTCACAATACATTTTAATTTCATTCCAGAAACTGGAAAACAAACCATACATTTAAACACCACATCAAATAATACTTTAGATTTTTTTAAAGTTCCACATGTATGACTTATAATTTGTATAGACCCAGGTTTTACATATCCATCAACAATGCATTTTCCACATACTATTTCAGATATAGTACTTTCTAATGTTGACAATAAATTTTGACCCATAGCTGTTATTGGTAATAATATTTTCTTTGTTATTTGACATTCATTGTAAACAGTTTTTATTTCTTGAACTTTGCTTTTGCGAAATGATTTTCCTAATTTACTCATCGTGTTATATTATAATTCGAATAACTTTTATTTATTTTTCAATTTTTATTATTTAATATTTTATTTAATATTTTAATTAATATTTTAATCAATATTTTAATTAATATTTTAATCAATATTTTAATTAATGTTTTAATTAATTTTTTATTTAATTTTTTATTTATCTTTTTCCTCAAAATTGTTAATTGTTGAAAATTCAGTGGATACAAACCATAGTATTTCGTTATAATTTATTTTTTGATAATATCTATAAGTTAATTCTGTTAAAATACATAAATCTTTTGGTTGAAATTTTCGTTTATTTGAATCTTGTATCTTTGGAGTCCCATCTGAATTTACATTAAATTTAGCAACTACATCATCTAATAATTTTTGTTTACTGTGAGTACTACAAGAAAACCCTTTGCTAACTTTATTTTTTCCTATTCCTGTATTATTTTTTTTAAGTTTAAATATGTAAGAATCTTCTTTTTTATTTTGTATTCCAATAAATCCTAAATATTCTGATAATTTATAAGTTGACATGTTCATAGATTTATATAATTCAGAATTAATAATTATATTTCTATCTTGTGGCAAAGCTTCAACCCAAATATCATCATCATTTTTTATAAAATAATTTAAATCCTTCTTTTTATTTTTTCCAATAGAAAAAAATATTCCAATAATTCCTTTTTCATTAATAATTTTACTGCTTAAATGTTCTTTTAATGAAGTTATAAAAAAAATATATTCTAAATCAGTATCTACTATATCATTTTCTAAAGCATTCATTACATCTATTTTATTTTCCAAAGTTAACATGTCAAATAATTTATGAGAAATTAATTCAGATACAATTTGTTTTCTATTGTTTTTATCGGGATTTTGTATAATTGTATCGTCATTTATTATATATTTAAATATAAAATTATGATCTAAATCATCTTGTGTTGAATTTTTTGGATTAATTTTATTTTCACTTGTACGAATTTTATATATTTTATAATATTGTTTTAAAATACTGGTCTTATCAAGAATGATACTCTTCTTTATTTGGTCTTCCTTGTATTTTGTTTTTTTTAAACCTTCAGGTCCTTTTGTTTCTTCAAATCCTTTTGTTTCTTCAAATCCTTCAAGTCCTTTTGTTTCTTCAAATCCTTCAAATTCCTTAGGATTTTTATATATGCCACGTTTATCATTTACATTATGTAATGGTTTATGTTTTATTTCAAAACTCACTCCATCATGTTTAAAATTTACAGGAACACTTCTTTCATAAATTGATATATTAGGATAATCTATTTCATTTGGTTGAAATAAGTAGTATTGTCCCAAATTAATTAAATGACCTGTTCGACCATACTTATCTAATACAAATTCTGTTGTGTCTTCGATCATTTGTGTTATAGCTGAATTAATTTGTTCAGTTGGATATTTTTTTGGAAAATTAATTCGTTCAATAAAATCTTTTTGAATATAAAAAAATTTTTCTTTCATCAATTGTTTTATTCTATTCATAATTTTATCAGAATTTGACTTGATGAAAGTTTCATTATAAGTATCTATCGAAATATTACTTTCTAAAATTTCTTTTTGCGGAGTACATTTATATTCACAAGTCATAAAATCACATGTGACACTATCGTCAATATCTCCTACTTGAAAATTATTAATAATTTGATTTGTAGATAATTTTTGAATTATATTGCGATTTGCTTCAATTTTATTTAAATTTTTATTTGTAAGCAATGATTGTTCATAATTTATTAAACAATCTACAGATGTTTCTTTTAATAATCTCGTTATCTTTCCAGTTTTAATGGCTTTAAGTTCGCTTGAACGATAAATATATAAATCTGCGGATTCTTCTTCTGGATTAAATCCCATAAGTGTTCCATGTAAATATATCATTACATTTCTTTCTTCGAATGGTAGCAATTTGTGAGAACCATTTCTTACACCTCGTCCAATTATTTGTTCTAAACGATTTATATTATACCAAGGGTCCATTATATGAACTTGTCTAATTCCTTTAAAATCTAATCCTTCAGAACCAGCTTGTGAAAGCAAAACAACCTTAACATTTTCTCCCCTAATATTTTCATCAGAAGTTATATATTTTATATCAGAATCATTATCTTTTGATAATTTAATATCACCCGTTATCATTGTATATTTTGCCGGTCTAAAATTAGATTTATTATTTGGCGGATTCATTGTTCTAACATCAATTGGAGAAGTTGGCGCTTTTTCAAATAATGAATTGCTTTTAAATCGAGTAAAGCCCATTTCTTCAAGAGCCAATGCCATAGGAACTAATCCACCATCAATGTAATTAGAATATATCAATATAATTCCATCAGATACAACGTTTGATTGTTTGTCATAAATGCTGTTACATATTGCTTGAATTTTAGAACTATATTTTCCAATCTTATCAGGCTGAAATATTCTTTCAAATCCTTTTTTATAATTAAAATTTCCTTTAAACATTGGCTTATTTGTATCTTCATATTTCATTACACGTTTAAGACCTTGTTTTCCTACAAGTTCTTTTGGATCTATTTTATACAATAATTTAAAAGTAGATGGCAAGACACTTTTTGGCGTAGATTTTTTTAATAAATATTCTTCTTCTTCTTCTTCTTCATTTTTTTCTTCATCTTCTTCATCTGATGCTCCTTCTAAACTTTCATCTGATGCTCCTTCTAAACTTTCATCTTCATCTCCTTCTAAACTTTCATCTGATGCTCCTCCAATTATAGTGTCTTTAATATTTTCAATATCTTCTTCTTCATCAATGTATTCAACATTTTCTATTTTGCTAGCTAATTGTTCTAAACCTTCATAAGGATATACAATGTTTAATGCTTCAATGGGCAATTGCAAATCAGAATATCCAAACGCTTTTAATTGTTCAAATCCTTTTTTTTGCTTGCTTTTTTTGCTTCTCAAATTATCAATTATATATTTATAACCATATTCTTGATATTTGCCAATTTGAGTTAAATATAAATATAATTTTTGTATTTTGGTTGAATCAGATATTTTTTTTCCATTGAATTGATATTTTGGATATAATTCTGGTCTTAAAAATGTATTATTATGTGCGAAAGTATTTGGATATACACGAAATGGAAAACTGTATGGATTTTCTCCTCTAACATATGAAATGTACCCTGTTGCTTTTTGAATTAATAATTCTTTTCCAATTTCATTACCTAATTTATCTGTTTTAAAAGTTCCATTTTTATTGAAAACATCACTTACATGAATTACACTGCGTTTATCATTAGAATTCATTAAATTTAATAACCAAATAATTTCAGAATAATTATTAAACATTGGAGTTGCCGATAATAATAATAATCTAATACCACTTACAATAGATACCAATAGCATTAAATTTTTTGTAATATTTTTATTAGAAGTTTCTTTATCAATTCTTATATTATGAACTTCATCAATTACAATTAATGTATCTGAAAATATGTTTTGTAATTTTTTTATAACTTCTATATCTTTTAATATATTTTCTTTATTTTCTATATATTTATCAATTTCATTCGCAAATTGTATATATCCATAAAATTCATAATGAGTATCAATTAATTTTTTCACAGAATTTATAATTATTTCTTTTGTCATTTCTTGTGAATTTGAAATATTAACCTCTTTTAACAATTTATTACTTACACACCCGGTTATTGTCCATATTCCATCAACTTGTTTTAATTTTCTTTCATCAAATAATTGCAATCTAAAATTATCTTGAACATTAGGACTTGCTACTATAATATTTTTTTTATTAATTCCCATCTGCATTGAATATTCTCGCATTTCTTCACATACACCAATTGCCGAACACGTTTTTCCTGAACCTAACCCATGAAATAATAATAAACTATTATAAGGTGTTTGAAATGATAAAAAATTACGAACAAATGCTTGTTGTGGTAATAGCCCATATTCAATGTTATTTAATTCTTCTGAATATTTTTTTACATCGGCAATAACAGCATCATATTTAGTGTCATTAAATTCTTTTTTTTGTGTGATTTTTATCAAAAAATTAGGATCATCTAATGATGGGTATAAAAAATCATTCGCATCATCAGACAATTGACCTAACTCATCATTGTTTTGTTTTTCTATTTGTAGTTTTGCTTTATTTATTGAGCATTTTCTACTATCAGAACGTTTACATACTTCATTTTCTATCTCATCGCGATTTATTACTTCTGATATTTTTTCTATCGGATTTTTTTTAATCTGAGATTTAGTTTTAGAAATTGATGGAAAAAACATTTCTTCCTCTTCTTCTTCGGATGATAATTTTGGAAAAAAAACTTCTTCTTCATCTTTTTCTTTAGATGATGATTGTGATGACGATGATTTTGGAAAATTAAGTTCTTCTTCATCTTTTTCTTTTTCTTTAGATGATGATTGTGATGACGATGATTTGGGAAAATTGAGTTCTTCTTCATCTTTTTCTTCATCTTTTTCTTTATCTTTTTCTTTTTCTTTAGATGATGATTGTGATGATGATGATTGTGATGACGATGATTGTGATGACGATGATTTTGGAAAATTGAGTTCTTCTTCATCTTTTTCTTTTTCTTTAGATGATGATTTTGATGATGATGATTTTGATGATGATGATTGTGATGACGATGATTTTGATGATGAAGATTTTGGAAAATTAAGTTCTTCTTCATCGTTTTCTTTTTCTTTAGATGATGATTGTGATGACGATGATTGTGATGACGATGATTTTGATGATGAAGATTTTGGAAAATTGTCTTCTTCAATAGATTCAATTGTAAAATTAATGGGTTCAGATATTTTTTGTGGTGGAGAACCTGGAGGAGAAACAATTTGAGATATTTTAGGAGGTGAATTGGATGGTGATTTAAAAATATTTTTTTTAGGTTCAACAATTGCATTTTTTAAAGAAGATGGTTCTGATATTGATTTTATTTTATCTGCGGACATCATTGAAATTGGAATTTCTATTTTATTCTTAGATTCTTGAATGTCAGTTTTTTTTTGCAATTGAAGTGGTTTTTTTACATATTCATCTTCTTCATCAGAAGATACTTCTTCACTATAATTGCTATCGCTATCATTTTCAGATACATCATCATCATATTTTTGCATTCTGCTCATTATTATAATATTGCATTAAAAAATATAATATTATAAGTAAATAAATTATGAAATCATTTCATAGTTAACTATTACTTCATTAATCGCATGAATTAAATTAATTTTTTCTAAATTATATGGTCTAATTGAATCGTTACAATTATTCAATGGTTTCCATTCTATCTTACTAACTTCTGAAATTTGAAAATTAGTTAATTCTTCAAAAATATTTAAATTTGTATTGATAGATGCTAAGAAATATTTATTTTTATATATTTTATCATTTGTTCCAATAAATGTTTCTTCAAATGGAAGTAAATTTTCAATTAAATTTATATATACTGAATTAATTCCTGTTTCTTCTTCAAATTCTCTTAAAGCACAGTTTAAATCTTTTTCCATGTAATTTCTTCGACCTTTTGGAAATTCCCATTCAGTTTCCATCCATTTAGTATTTGAATTGGCAATCAATTGTCGAATAATTCCTGATGATTTTAAATTTGTAAATTTTTGTTTTGAATGATTAAATATATTAGATTTAATATTATCATCCCACATTCGTTTCCAAAGAATATCAAAATCATCATTTTCATTAATAATTTGTTTTTCTTCAATAGACATTTCATTAAATAATTTTTGTAAATAGTCTAAACAATGTTCTGAATATTGATATTGACCTTTAATAAAATCAATGTAACCAAATGAATTTTTGCGACGTATCATTAAATATTGTAATTCTTGATTAAATATGCGAAATAATATGATTCCATAACTTGTAATTGGATATTTACATTGTTTTAAAGTATGAAATGGTTTGTTACAATTTTTACAAATTATATTTTTATTCATCGATGAATTAAGTATATGTTTAAAAAATATTGTTTTTATGTTATTTAAATTTAAATGCCTGTTTTAGATCCTGAAATTTGGGGACCTCATTTTTGGTTTTTTATAAATACTTTAGCATTAAATTATCCAAATCATCCAAATGATGTTACCATAAAAAAATATTACGAATTTATGCAAAATTTGCCTTTATTTATACCTGTTGAAGAAATTGCAAACGATTTCGATAAACTATTAAAATTATATCCTATTTCATCATATTTAGATTCTAAAAAATCATTTGTAAAATGGGTTCATTTCATTCATAATAAAATAAATGAAAAAATTGAAAAACCAAAAATAAGCTTAAATGATTTTTATTCTCAATATTATGAAAATTATAAAAAAAAAGATGTTCAATTCAAAGAATTTGAAAAATGGAAAATGCAAATATTATATGGGTTGTTTATAATAGGAGGATTAGGAATAATTATGTATTATCATACCAAATAATGTTCTTCAATAAAATATATTATTTAATGAAATCACAATATATAATGAAATTATAATATATAATGAATATATTTAATGGTGGTAAAGCAATTGATTCAGGTGGATATGGTTGTGTATTTTTACCTTCTTTAAAGTGTGAAAATTCAATAAATTCTTCTCAAAGTAAATCATTTATTAGTAAATTGATGATGGATAAAGATGCTAATGATGAATATAATTTAATACAACAGTTTAATAAAAAATTAAAAATTGTGCCTAATTATTCCAATTATTTTTTGCTGGATAATTTTGAAATATGTAATCCATCACAATTAATGCCTGACGACTTGATAAATTATGATTCAGAATGTAGTAATTTGATAGATCAAGGAATAACATCATCTAATATTAATTTGAAATTAAAAAAAATAAAAACTATAAATATGCCATTTGGCGGTGTAAATATAAGAAAATTCATAAAAAATAATTTTAATTCAACTGATATGGTAAAATTAAATAATTCATTGATAAATTTATTACAAAATGGGATTATTCCTATGAATAAATTAAATGTATTTCATGCTGATTTAAAAAGTTCAAATATGTTGGCGAATAAAGAAAGTGATGGAAGTGTATCAGTTAAAATTATAGATTGGGGATTATCATTTATTCGTGAAAATATGAATGAAATTCCAAAAAATGTAATGCGTCCAATTCATTTTAATTTGCCGGTTTCAATAGTTGTTTTTAATAAATTATTCGATTCAAAATTGTCTGAATTTATTTCTAAAAATCCAAATTGGAGTCAAAACAATGCTAAAATATTCACTGCAACGTTTTTAAATGACTATATAAAAACCAGAAATAAATCACATTTAAATATTCTTCTTAAAACGATTGATGAATTTAATTCATTGACTAATATTATTAGTAAAAAAATTAGTAAAAAATCAACAAATTATATACTTGATTACATAACCGAAATAGTTTATAAATATACACAAAATGGAAAATTTAATAAATTAGCATACTTCAATCAAGTTTATTTAAAAAATATTGATGTTTGGGGATTCTTAACTACTTATTTGGATTTTTATGAACAAATTAATAATAAAAAAACAATGACTGCAAATGATATGGTATTATTGGGAAAAATAAAAAAAATATTTATGGAAACATTGTTTTTAAATTCTATAACTCCAATAAATATTCCAAATTTAATTAATAAATTAATGGATTTAAATTCAAATTTTCAAAAAATAAAAGGATCATCATTCGGAGGAAAACGAAGCAATCAATTAAAATATAAAAATAATGGAAAAAGTATTCGAAAAAATAAAAATAAAAGAAAGAGAAAATATAATAAAACAAAAAAACAACTAAAATAAAAAAGATGAATTATAAAAGATGAATTATAAAAGATGAATTATAAAAGATGAATTATAAATGTTTTACATTTTTTGTGAAATTATTAAACAAATATTTAAAAAAAAATAAATAAGGAACTGTCAATGAAAATAATAATCCACACCAGCATATAGGACGAATTATAAAATAATCAATATCGTCATCATAATCTAGTTTATAATTTAAAATATCAGAAAATAAATATACATTCATAATGCAAGCAATTGATATAATTATGTCTGATGTACATTCTTTAATTGTTTTTTCCAAATTGTCATTATAATAATTCATTTGTATATTAAATGCCTTTGAATACTCATTGAAATATATTTTTATATTTATATTTATATTTTTCATAAATTATTAAGAAAATTGATATTGACATGATGAATGACAAAAATAAACATTTATCATTGGGATGTTAATTGTAAAATAATTACTCGATATTTTTTATATTATTTTATAATAATATAATGAAAGTCGAATTGATTATATTCGGTATTGCTGGATTTTTGATATACAATACGTATCATGGAAATAAATATAGCAAAGTTATTTTATCTTATAAAAAATATTATCAAATGATTATTATTGCAATAGTTGCATTTAGTGTGTATATGTTGGTTCGAAAAAATCCAATGAAAAGTAGGCAAATGTTGCTTTACGCAAATAATATGGTAAAATATATGCCAATAGATAAATCAAGTATGAGTATAATTTCTCCAATATTTGATTTTACTGGAACAAATAAAGGATTTATGGAAGAAATTAATACAAATATTGATAGCGGATATAATCCAATAATTCCACAAAATCCAATGGGAATTAATTCTAATAGAAAGGCAACAAAACGATCTGTCAGCGAAACAAAGAAAAAATATGTTGCCTATATGCAGGATTGGAAATGTTCTAAATGTGAAGATAAATTAACTCATACATTTGAAATAGATCATAAAATAAGATTAGAACATGGTGGAGGCAATGAGGTATCAAATTTAGTGGCACTTTGTCGAGAATGCCATGGACAAAAAACAGCAAGCGAAAATATGTAAGTAATGAACCCAATGTAAAAGAGTATCATACTTGCCTCTATAACACTCATTTTTATTTTTTTATAATATAATTTTAATTGTACATTATTTATACTTTTCTTAAAAGTATATATATATGATGAATGCAAATTCTGACAATTCTGACAATTCTGACAATTTTAAAGATTTTTTTAAAGATACAACATCTAATATAATTATTTTAGTTTCAGCTACTTTATTTATTATATTTTATATAATTCTTAAATCCACTGATGTGAATAATGAAGGTGGAATAATAGCATTACAAATTCTATCATTAATATCAATGATAACTTTAATTGTATCTATTGTTAAAAAATTTATTCCAAAATTTGAATCTGGAGAACCATCTATTTTTCAAATAATAGTATTATTTTTATTAAATTCTTGGGAATACACGAAATCTTCAATTTATTATATATTTAATTTTCTCATTATATTTTTTGTAAATTTAAAAGACGCTATGAAAGAAATAATAAAATCTATTATTTTTCCAAATGGTAAAGTTATTGCCGGGGGTATTGGTATATTGGGAATATTGGCAACATTCGGATTTCTGTTGTATTATTTTGGGGTTGATATAAATACTGACAAAATAAAACAATATGGAGAAGTAAAAAAAATAATTTATTCTATTTTTATATTTTTATTAGTTTTATCAGTTTTATACAATATACTTCCTAAATTATATTCATCAGACAGTTCACCAAGTTATAAATCGGCTTTACTTGTTGCCATAATTGTTTTAATTTCTATGTTACTAGCTGGATTTTTTATGAAAGAAATATTTAAAGGAAATTATCGTAATTATGGAATGTTATTATTCAATGTTTTAATATTTTTAGCATTTATTTATCTCATTTATGGTATAAAAAAATTCTTTTTTGACCAAAAAATGCCAACCATGGAAACATATTCGACATTTGAATATTTTTTATATTATTATTTATTTCCTATTTGTTTTTTTATAGGTTACATACTTTATTACATATATATTTACAAAAAAGAAAAATTAAGTTTTACTGATTTTTCAGATTATCGTGTAATTATATTTGATGTTTTATCGGGAATAATTATGTTATATTTAATTTATCAACTTATTATAAAAAATTTATTATCTTTAACGACAGATAGTTCAATATTTCATTTTATTCAATCAGTGTTTAAAGTAATTCCGTGTGTATTTACAGCATCATTAGAATATTTAATGAAAAATCCATCAACCGGAATTTTATCACTTGTTATATCAGCAATTTTTATATTTTTAATGACATTTTTATCAGGAAATACTAATTCAAATTCTTGGTACATAATTTTAATTTACATATTAGGAATTATAATGTTTATTACCGGAATAATTAAAGTATTATTAGCTACAACTAGCTTAAAAGATACAAAAGTATTTCAATTATTACAAAATACAATATTCGCGATTCCGTGTTTATTTTTATTGGGAATTGACAACGCATTTATGAGTAATAAATTTGGCACAATTTCTGAATTTTTATTTATTGTATTAATGATCTTTTTTATATTTTTTTATAATTCAATAACAACAGCAATAATTCCTGATTTATATGAAAAATATATTTTGAATGATGGAAAACAAATTATAAATGACCCGATTACATTATCCAAATATTTATTGGTACGTTCTTATCATGATTTATTTAATTTTAATGGTAGTCAATCTGATGATGATAAAAATAATCCAAATAAATTTGATTATAAATATGGGTTGTCATTTTGGATTTATATTGATTCATTTGCTCCATTAAATTCCGAATTATATGACATTTGTTGTTTAGGAGATGGATTGATGGTCAAATATAATCCTGTTGAAAATGCTTTGTATTTTATGTATAATGGAGTAACCGGTAAAAACATTATATATGAACAACATCAAACGAGAAATAAAGGTAAATCAATCAAAGAAACTAAAAAAAATAAAGAAAATTTTGAAAATAAAAATTTGACAATAGAAGAATTAAATCGTTGGAATAAATATAAAATAAGACAAAATAAACTTAATAAATTTTTAATGGAAAATAATAAATTTGAAGGATTTAAAAATTATGTAGAAGAAATAAATAAAGAAATAATTGAAGAACCAAAAGAAATAATAATACATAAAGAATTTGGAGTTTTGCTTCAAAGATGGAATAATATAATTATTAATTATCATGGTGGAACATTAGATATTTTTATAAATGGAGAAATGATTAATTCAAAAATAAATGTAGTTCCATATATAAGTAATACAGCATTAACAGTAGGTAAAAATAATGGAATTCGAGGAGATATATGTAATTTAATTTATTATAAATTTCCAATGACCAAGACTGACATTTATCGCATGTACCATATATTTAAAAATAAAAATCCTCCAATTATAAATAAATCAGATACTAATGTAATAAATTTGGGAGAAACACTCGAAGTTTATTTTTCAGAATTGCTTGGAAAAATGGATAAGGTCAATTAAAATAAATAAAGTCAATTAAAATAAATAAAGTCAATTAAAATAAATAAATGTAATAAAAATGATAAAGGCAACAAAAATCTTAAATATTTTCTATTTCTATATTATATATTATGGAACTTAAAAAAATAATTTTAATAATTTTAATAATTATATTATTCTTTTTGTTAATTCGCTATATTATGAAAGATTCCAATAAATTATCAGATTTAACATCTGCCGAAACTTCACATACTATTATTTCCGGGGATCTTCCTGATGGCGAATCTAGTAGTAATTTTACATATTCTATTTGGTTTTATATAGATGATTGGAATTATAAATATGGAGATAAAAAAATTTTATTTGAAAGATCTGGAAACAATGTATTGTGTCCGCAAGTATTGTTTACTCCATCCATAAATAATTTAGTCGTTAATCTAGCTATATATCCTAGTAGTACAACACAAATAACTGGGGATTCTTTATCAACAAATTTTACTTGTGGAATTCCAAATGTTCCTTTACAAAAATGGTGTAATTTTTTAATGACTTCATATGGTCGAACAATGGATTTATATTTAGATGGCAAATTGGTCAAAACGTGTGTTTTGCCTGGTGTTCCAAAAATTGAATCTTCAGCATCTGTTTACATCACGCCGAATGGAGGATTTTCAGGATGGACATCATCATTTAAATATTGGGGCGAATCGGCAAATCCGCAAAAAGCGTGGGATATATATAAAGAAGGTTATGGGGGAAATTGGTTAGGAAATTTATTTGGTCAATATAGTTTAAAAGTATCTATTGTTGATGGAGATACTGAAGAAACGACTATAACTATTTAAAAATATAATTTAAATACTGTTATTCATATTTTATAAAATCTTATTGTACATTATACTTTTATGAAAAATATAATAAAATTTTATATATTTAATATATAATGGCTGAAGGTGATATTAATAATTCTGGTTCTTTCTTATCTAAAATAGGTGTATTAATTATTGCCATATTATCTTTCATGATATTACTTAAACTTGGACTTATGATAATTACCAAGTTTTTTGGATACAATGGGTCACCTAAATTAATTGATGGAATGGTTAGTGGAAGTGAATTTTTAGTAATTCCACAAGACCCTGATATTAATGATTCAAAAACAATATATCGTTCAATAAATGCCAGCGAAGGAATCGAATTTACGTGGTCTTCATGGATATATTTAGATGATTTAGGCTATAATGAACATCAATATAGATGTGTATTCTATAAAGGAAATGATTATACCGAAAATTCAGCTGATATATCTTCAAATGGATTGAATTTTCCCAACAATTCTCCCGGTCTTTATATAACTCCGAATAAAAATGATTTAGTAGTTATCATGAATACTTACAATGTTATCAATGAACAAATATTGATAAGTGATATTCCTGTTAAAAAATGGGTTAATGTAATAATAAGATGTCAAAATAATGTGGTCGATGTATATATAAATGGAACAATAGTTAAGAGTCATAAATTGCATGGTGTTCCAAAACAAAATTATGGAAATGTATATATTGGTGCTGATGGTGGATTTTCCGGATATCTTTCAAATTTATTTTATTATAATAGAGCTTTAGGAATATATGAAATAAATGAACTTATTACAAAGGGACCAAATACAACAATGATTGGTGGAGGTGGAAGTGCGATGGATTTGAAGAATCCTGATTATTTATCATTAAGATGGTTTTTTTACGGAATTAGCCCAACTTTAACATATGATTCAAGAGTTAAACTATAAATTATTATATGATAATAATATATAAAATGCGTCAAACTAAAAAACAATCAAATAAAATAAATAAAACAAAAAAAAATTTTTCAAATGGAAATAACTATTCTCATAAAAATATTGTAATATTATGTTTAGAAATTTTAAATAATGTAAAATTATATCATTGGAAAACACTGAAACATTCTGAACATAAAGCAACAGATGATTTATATGGTAATTTAAATGATAAGATTGATGAATTTATCGAAGTTTTAATTGGAAAAGATGGTCAACGAATTAATTTATCTGGTAAAAAATCAATAAAAATATATGATTTTAATAATTTATTAGCATTTAAAAATTATATTGAAAAGGCAAAAAAATATTTAATAAACATGACAAATAATAAAAATATGGGTGCTCCTGAAAATTCAGATTTGTTAAATATTCGTGATGAAATATTAGGAATATTAAATAAATTTACTTATTTGATGACATTGAAATAAATATAAATATTAAAATATTTTAAAAATAGCTTGCGGTTTGTGTTCTCTTATAAATTTAATTTATAAATTATAATTATAATTATATATTAAATGTCTCAATCAGTAAAATCAGAATCATCTTCGATATTAAACCCAATTGAAAATATTTTAGAAAGTTTGTCTTTTTCTAACAACAAACCTATTACTTCAACAATTAGCACTCCGGATTATACCACACAAATTTCAACTGAATCAATAACTTCATCATTAGCATTTAAAATTATAATTATTTTAATTATTTTATTAGCAGGAATAATTGGATACAGTTATTTAGAAAAAGAAGTAAATCAATGGATCGAAAATATTAAAAATTATTTTGAAACAAAAAAATATACAAAAAAAGAAAAAGAACATGCCGAAGAACAAGAAAAACAAAAAGAAATAGAAAGTGAAAATACCCCAAAAGAACAAACAATAGAAGATATTATAAAAAATGTTCAAACAGATATTAAAAAAAAAAAAAAAAAAAAAAAAAAA
>Ga0208718_1000110_pt1 | contig 14891 bp, 5 predicted proteins | sample LakMenE29Apr09ns_FD_150743 | JGI IMG/M metagenome (GOLD analysis project Ga0208718, IMG submission 150743) | Freshwater microbial communities from Lake Mendota, WI - 29APR2009 deep hole epilimnion ns (SPAdes) | ecosystem: Environmental > Aquatic > Freshwater > Lake > Epilimnion/Euphotic zone ...
TACGGGTCCGCAGGGTGTAACTGGTGTTACGGGTGCAACAGGTGTGCAGGGTGTTACTGGACCACAGGGTGTTACCGGCGTGCAGGGCGTTACAGGTGCAACAGGACCGCAGGGTGTTACAGGCGTGCAGGGCGTTACAGGTGTGCAGGGTGTTACTGGACCACAAGGCGCAACCGGCGTGCAAGGTGTTACAGGTGCTACTGGTCCTCAAGGAGCAACAGGTGTGCAAGGTGTCACTGGTCCGCAAGGTGTCACTGGTCCGCAAGGTGTTACAGGCCCACAAGGTGCAACAGGTGTGCAAGGTGTTACAGGTCCAGAGGGTGCAACGGGTGTGCAAGGCGCAACAGGCCCGCAGGCAGCTGACACTAATGGAAATTTCCAATTTGACGATATGTGGGGAGGTGGATCTACAAATAATGGTCCATTTGGAATGATACAAGTCGGGACGCCCGCTGCAAATTCTCCACAATCACAGCCAGCCGCTGACGGATATAATGGTATTCAGCGTATTTGGAACACTGCTACAAATACAAGTGTTGGTTATCAAAGCGGCTCTACTCTTTGGTTTCGAAATATGTTATCAAATAGTTCTGGTTTCACCATAATATTTCGGCCGTGGCCGTTAGGAACAGCTACAAACACAACACTATATGTTGGATTTTCAAACGATTTTTCTGCTGGAGCGCCAGCCAACCAACTTGCGTGGCAGTTTTCTACGAATCAAGCACCAACAGGGGTGTGGAATTTTAAACAAGACAACGTTTCAGTTTATAATAGCGGATACACTACAACCGGTGCGAATCAATGGCATAAAATGACTCTAGTTCGGACTACAGCATCTACTTATACAACAACATTTCAAAATCTTGATGCTCCTTCAGCAATCTATTCTTATAATGGAACTTGCTCATCTACGAATCTTAATTTATATATGGGTGGGTTTGTAGCTTGCACAAGTGGTGCGACTTCTAAATATCTGGATATAGATTACATCGAAAATTATTTTAATTCAGCTCATTAATACTGGGGGCAGGGCTGGGATAGCCGTGGCTAATGCCTACGACAAAGGAAGGAGGGTTGGTCAGCGTAATTAATCCAACAGATTTATTTGGTCCTTTACTTTTATATTTCTTTATGAATCATCATATATTTTGAGATTCAACCCATCGCGTATTTATAAATAAATAATCTGCATCGGGGCCATTATCTACAAACTTTGCTTCTACTATTTCCCATCCGTTATCTTTCAAATACTTAATCGTTACATCTTCTAATGGCGCACCGCGATTGTATTGAACGTTTTGTAACTCTATAACTAAATATTTTGCATGGTTAATAATATTTATTCCTCCTTTTAAAATATCGAGCTCACAACCTTGAACATCAATTTTTATCAAATCAGGCATCTGAAAGTTTTTTTGTCGGACTACAGATTCAAGTGTCATCGCGTTCTTCTCTGTGTATCTATCTTCAGGAAATACGGCATCCGCATTTGCGTGTCCTATTTCTTTATAGTATGAATTACCACCAGGCATCTCCTTATTTTCATAGAAATTGACTAGTTTATTATCTTCGTCACTTAATACTCCAATATGATACAAAATACCTTTTGATTTATATAATGCTTCCACTTCGTTTATTGCGTCAAATGCTATTGTAATGCATTCGGGTTCTGGCCATATTTTCATAGCTTCACGTGTCCAATGAAGAACGCACGCGCCAATGTCATATATAACACGTGGTGTAAAATGTCTACTAATATCACTTAAAACACGTTTATGCGCAGATGGAACTATATCGCGTTCATGTAGTGCAATCATTTGTTTTTCGACGTATGATAACCCCTGGGGTGTGGGCGCGGGTGCATCCACGTTATTAAACAAAACATCCTCCCACATTTTGCCCCTATTATTCCAGTCACATGACATTGCGTATTCTTTTCCACGCCGCCGTATTTCCTTTTTCCTATTTTCGGCAAAGGGTGTTGACTCTGATAGCTCCGCGATAGTTTCTATTTCGTCGCTTTCATTTACCTGAATACCATATTCGCTCATGGTATTCGCCAGTCCACCCATGGGATAATAAATGCATACGACTTCCGACATAAGCATTTCCATTGCAGTAATACAAGATGTTTCGTTAAAATTTGTCGGATAAAACCAGTATTCGCACGTTGACATGAGTAAATACAAGTCTGGTTTAATTAACTTACCCACGTATTTAACGTTGCTATGACTTTCCATCATTTTTTGAATTTTCATATCTTTTTCGTAGTTGTAGCTATCTGTCCTTGGAAAGTCAACATACGTGCATACATATAGTTCTGCATTTTCGAGCTTTTCGCTAATCCGTGGCCATAATTCAAGTAATCGTTCAAGGCCTCTTTCGGGGCAAGATGAATAAATAAAACGATTTTTTACTTTTGGTTTTGATATTGTTATGTTTGCGGTTGCGGTTGCGGTTGCGGTTGCGGTTGTGTCGGCGGCGGCCTCAAACATTGAAGTATCAATTCCATTATTTATAATATGTATTTTCCCATGCAATGAATAATATGACTGAGTATATAAATTTCTATGCCACTCAGTTTGACAAACGCATCCTTTTATTTTGTCAGAATGGTTTATTAATATGTCGTTAACGTTACTATATGTTCCGTATGTTATTAAATGTATATCATGGGCCCATATATATGTTTGATATGTGTATACGTATTTATAGAACTCAAAAAAGTTAATATATCTTGAAACAATAATGGTGTGAAACGCGGTGTTTCGTAACAACGTATGCAGGTTATCTGAGTTGACAAATGTAATATTGTCTATTTTTTCTTCAATCACATCTCCGCCAATATATATTTCGTATTTTGGCGGCAAACTTCTTGCAAGACTTATTGCAGCAGTTTCTGAACCACCTACAGGATTCGACAAACTAGATGTATAGTTCCACTTTTCTTTCAAGTATCCCGTATAAAGTAGTATCTTTTTACTTTCACGGCATTCAGTTGTGGTGAATTTATTTTTATCTGTTTTTATTTTGTTATCAATACCTGGAACCACTATTCCATATTTTTCGTATTTATCCATAGCGTTTTGGTGTATTTCAATAGGATAATTATGTGCCAGTAAAAAGTCCACATATTCTTGAAATAATCTCAGAATTTCTGTGTCGTCTTTGACTTTATCTATATAAAACTGAATATTCGAAAGCAGATGACCAATATAATACGTATTGAACTCTTTGTATTTTTTCGTAAATAGTATTCTATACATTTGTATCCCGGTTTCAATATCGTTCGCATAGTATGCTATAATAATCATATAATAGGGTAAAAAGAAATTGGATTTACCAACATCTAAGAAAAGTTTACTATTCATTGCATGTTCTCCGCGTGCTGTCAAAAAAACATTATCATAAAATGGTTTCACCATTCTGTAGTAGTTGTAAGCAACATCATTCATGCCTTGATTGCAGTAATAAACAACCAACTCGTATAAACACTCTACACGCTCCGTATCATATGCAAACGCCTTCACTAAATAAAACATACCAATTTCAATTTCCCCCCTTAGCTTGTAAATATTATATATGCGCTGGCACGATACGTATTTTTCTTGTACCCAGTTTTTATTCTCGAGAGTTATCTTATACCATTTTAGCGCTTCGTCATGTTTGCGTGCATCATAATAACTATTCGCGCAATAAAACCCATATCGATTATATATCTCATCTTTATTTTGAACCGCTTCTTCGTATGCCTTTTCCAAAATAAGCGCATCTTTTAAATATTTGTTCGTATCTTTATTCCGCTGGCTTGTTCTTCCTGAAATCGTATAATAGTTTCCCCCGATTATTTCATGATCGCTGGAATTTTCGCAGCATGTGATGCATTCATGTAATACCCCAACATATTTCCATTTTTTTCTATTGTTGATAAGCTGCGTTCTTATATATTGAACCCCGTTACTATCACCAAACTGAAGACTATACGCGTCCTTGTTATTGTTAATGTTAATTAAGTCGAAATTCGGAAGTTGAAAGTCACCACATATCTCGTCGTCTGCGTCAAATATTAATAAATAGTCGCTTTTATTATATGCGTGAACTAACGCCATCGTCCGATTATGTCCAAAATTTTGCCACGCGTCATCATAAAGTTCGCCCGGTATACCCCTTTGTTTAAAAAAGTCGACAATAATTTCTTTTGTGTTATCCGTCGACCCCGTATCTGAAATAACCCAATAGTCTATTTTTACTTTATCTAAAAGTTTTGTAAGCGTATTTTCAATAATATGTGCCTCATCTTTTACTATCATATTCAAACATATGGTGTGTTGTTCGCAGGTTGATTTTGATACCGACATTAAAAATATTAAAATACAATTTGCGTATTATATTTTAATATTTGACTATACTTTTATATTATTTTATTTATATATTGATACCGATACCTATACCGATATATTACTTGCCCTCTACGCGTTTCTTGAAGCGCATAAAGTCGTCCATATATTTGAAAATAGACTCAAAGTTCTTCCAAACTGAGGTCATCTCTTGATTATTTTGGATTTTTGATGTATTTGCATCCATATAAATCTCATTCAAAATAGAGGTTTGATTTCGTCGAATCTGTTTGCGAAGTTGTTGGCGTTTTTGAATTTTATCTTTAATTCTATCTGACAACTCCACCTTTGGCAACATTTTCTTTTTCAATGCTTTTTGAACTGGTGCACTTTGGGATTGGTGTTCGTGATCGTGTGAGTGTTGTCGCTTATGTTTTTGTGACCTTGTAACAATACCTTCTGCAATGATAATGCTATTGGTAACACAATCCTTGCTATTTTGGCTTCTTGTTTTGACCATTTTGGTGCGCGGTATACGATATATAGTATTCTACATATAGTATACGATTAGTGTTTAAGTATATTTTGTATATTTTATATTATGTGGCGTCTATTCGCTTGGTGCACTCGTGTCATAGATCGGCTCTTCAACGCGTTGAATTTCTTTCTTATGTTCCTTCACTACATAGTTAAGTGAAAAAAGTAAAGCCTGCGGTTCCAATTTATTTACAAATTCGACAGCATAATTAAATGTTACACTATTCTTATTCTCACGCAGTTCCTCGATATATTTCTTGTTCAATCCAAACATATGTTTCTTATATTGTGTGGGATATTCTGCAAATGGTTTCTTCTTAAAGACAAAACAATCCATATAATTCTGATGCAAGTTGCGCGTAAATGAATGTATTTGGTTCCGATAGTAACTAAAGTCGCTCTTATACTCTGGGAAAGATTTCAAATAATCAGCGACACGTCCACCATGTCGTAATGTCAAATACTGCAATTGGATCTTCTGATCATTCCCGCGAATATTTTTCACCATCTCATACATCGGATTGCGCACCTTCATATGCTCTCCGCTTACCATATTGTAAAACACCAACCCCATCATATTGTATGCCGAATTCATTGATGCATATTCTTTCTTGAAATTTTTAAATGTGTAATCTCCCCCCAGTCCTTCCTCATTTAATGAAAGAGCTTTGGGTGTCTTTATTTTATCACATTTCATAACATTTTTTAAAAATCCGTCGCGGCTATGTTGAATAACCTCTATTTTTTGGTTATCATTATCTTGTGTGATACGATATACTCCTATCAGATAAATTGCTGGAGCAGTAATCGGCAACACGATTCGATTTTTAGGATGTTGCAAGACAAAACTATATACCACATCTCTAGGCAAGTTCTCGTATTCAAAACCAATCTTCGCGCATGTATCAAAAAACATATTGCGAAATGTGTCGCTTTCCCTTATTTCAATCTCATCTTTCGGATTCTTCGGCGAGTAAAATAACGCTTTGGCACCAATCGTGTTCTTTGTCGCAATTTCCCATCCTTCTCCATTTGCACCACACGTGTAAAATAGATTAATCATTGTTCCCTCTACAAACTCTTCTGCATACCATTCATTTGTATTTTCATCTGACAAGCCACACATAATATTATTTGCATCAAAGTGCTTCTCAAGTTCATCCGTAATATATAACGACTTCGGCGGCGAATAGCAAACGATTCTTCCCTCTTCGTTCACAACTACCGAACGCAACAAGCCAATCGTTTTATAGTCTTCATACGTAACACCCATGCCACGTTTATCATATTTAATAATTGAATACATTCCCGTATCCGTCTTCCAATATTTCATTGTTAGTTTAAGATGATTAAGGATTTTCTGAATTTCTTCGTCAATGGTTGTTGTATTTTGAATTTGCTGACTTTGTTGTTCTTGACTTTTTTCCTTATCTTTCACATTACTGCTATTTTGTTCTCGAATCAGTTGCAACAACCTATCAAAACCCTCAATGCTCTTAAGGTTATACATTTTGTATTGGAATCCTGCGGTAAAAGTATATATGCGTGTGTATGTATACTTATAGGTGGATGTCTTTATGTATATTTGATAACTATTATACTGGTTGTAGTATATTGGTTGTAGTATATTGGTTATAGTAGATTTAATAATATAGTAGTAAAAATAAATAAATATTGATTGATATATATATTTATATATTCATATATTCGTATATTCGTATATTTGCATATTCATTATACTATCATAAAAAATTCTGTTATATATATAAGTAATCAATGTCGGAAATAGTAGAATTACCCCAAGAAAAAGAACCAATAAGTGTGGACATTGGTCTAGGTGATATTATACAAATCGTTGCTCCAACAAATTCAACAATTCATGACCAGATTTATTTAATACTATATATCAATGACGAAAAAATCAAACTAATCAATGCTTCAAATGCTTCACGACTTGTTCTTACCATGAGTCCGTCAGGTGGATTCACTGATGAGTCAATTACCGGAATCAAACTTTTAGACTCTCCTGAACACCCCGAATATGCTCGTCAAAATGATTTACTTCCTGGTAAGTGGATTGATATCCGTTTTGGTGGAGACCTGCCAACTATAATTACCGGACAAATTACCAATTTAGAGAATGATAGAATCGAAATAAAGGCATATCCTGGCGAACAAGTATTTTATATTGACTTTGAATACAAAGGTATTCCCGAAAACATACCTATCGAAGAGATAAGAATACGCAGCCCTCCCACAATTATCGAAGAAGAAAAAGGTAAATCTATTGCTGCAGCGGTATCGGCATCAGTAGCATTAGCTGGTCCAGGCACCGAACGAGAAGCAGGTGTTCGGCAACAGGAAGAACTCGGCATTGAACCTATTTCTATAAGTCGTATCAGAAAGTCGCCAACTTCACTCGGCGCTGTAAGTGAAGCAGCCGCGGCACCCCCCGTTGAAGAAATCCAATCCGCGCTAAAGGAAATCCTTTTTGATGCCGATTCAATCGTTTTCGGAGAAGAATTAGAACCGATTATGCAGTTTGTTGAGCTCCCTGAAGAACAAAAACGTTACAGCATCGAAAGCCAAACAAGCGATCTTCTAAATGAGTTGGTATCGAAATACCCTAATGCTGAAAGGACAAAATCGGTTTTAAATAATATTCACACTATCATTGAACGTTTTCAGCAGCTTCGCGATGAGTTTTCCAATTTCGATACGAATGGAAACGCGGTTATTCCCGAGCGTAGATTGGAACACTATAAACCTCTCGCGAAGTCGCTACTGGCCCTAAATCAGAAACTATTTTGGCTTCTCCCTGTTGCTAAAAATATTCGTAAATTTTACAATACCGACTTATCCAATGTATCTGATTTTACGATAAACGATATGGAAGAAAATCTGGAAGAATCCAATGCGCTATTCGAAGACTATGCGTCAAATAAAGAATCATTCCTTTCCTATATTTCAAAGATGAATGCATATCTTACACCTTTTAATACACAGGATAATGCGACTACACAATTCATACAAACGAATATTACCGCAGTATTAGACAATTTGAACGATTTTTACTCAAGTATCGCGAAAGGTGATACGATTAAACGCAACAGATTTGTTATCCAATCTTATAATATGGGTTTATCCCATCTTCAAATTAAAAAGGGTATTTCGTATGGACGCAAAACAAGTGAAATTGTCGAAGTTGTTCCCATCACAAGAAGTGATAAGATAGACATCGCATCTTATTTAAGTTTGCCTGAACCCGTCATGAATTTTTCAAATATTTCACTCCCAAATACAAATATTATGCGCCGCGCTGACGCAAATCGCCAATTTGTTCCATACTGGAATTTGCTCCGAAAAAATACAAGTATTACCCAAAAAACGATTGAAATTCAAGAGCGCGAATCGCGTAGCCAATATTCTTCTGATGAAATTTCTATTCTCGCGTCCAGTTTTGTTTCGTTTGTTGCTGACCAGGATATAGACTCCAACGAAAAATATAGGAAATTCATCGAAATGTTTGTACCAAATACAGAATTGTTAATTGATCTCATGAGTAAATACGTAACAGGAAGTATAACACTTAGCAACTATGTCGCGGTGCTTCAGCCTTTCATGGTGTATATGCGCGACTTGACAACGCGCCAATATTCGATATTTGCATCCATGATCGAACAAAAAGTGCTAGAGTATAAAAAAATACTTGTACAAACTGCACGCGAGTATGCCGGAATTTCCGCTGCAAAATATGCGGCAAAATACACAGCTTCATCCAGTTTATACAACTTACTAAAAGATTCGCGACAGGTTGATTTTGAAACCGATATTCTCAGTATTTATGGTTTAGCGCCAGAGAACTACAAAAACGTCGATAACCGCCAACAAAATACGCCTAGTCGTTCGGCTGGTGCAGTCGGTGGTGGCGGCGGCGGCGATGGCGGTGGCGGCGCATCAGCAGCGTCGCTAGGGCCTCCTCCATCTAAAACCGAATTCGACTATGATATTTCGTCTTTTGCAAAAACACCAATTGAACGCGCGATTGCAATGTCTGCGAAAAAGGTGCAAGCAAAAAATGGTGGTGAACTCGACCCGGAAGATTTTGACGATGTTGTTGCAGTTTATAATGAAGTGAAGAAAAGTTTTCCGGATGATTTTCAAGAAATACTTCAGATGCGCGATGATAAGTCACTTGTTCAAAGTGAAGTTATTTATCCGATTATGGTTTCTATGGTAAAAGCCGACGCTGAATATAAAAATATGAAACAAAAGCTAGAACGTCGTGAAATATCTGCTGCTAAATCTATTTCTTCTATTTTTCCCGATGTTTCGTTTACAAATAGTGAAATTATGTATCGTTTAATATGCGTTGATAACGCGCGCCTTTATACGAATACCATGGCTCTAATCAACGAGGATCTTGTGACACCTTTCGACTTTGACCAATTGTATACCCAGGAAAAGAAAAAGTATGAAACCAGACTAGAAGACAATCATTCAAAAAATGAGTGTAAGAATTTTGTTCTTGCTAAAAAATACAATGATGCCTTGGAAATGAGAGACGATGAAGATGGAGAAGTGCACTATGACAAGGTATACGACTTTACAGACTATGACTTTCTTAAAAAACTAGAACATGAACGTAAAAACTATTCACCGCCCGATTTTGAGACGTTTCTTACAAGTCGCTATATGAAAAAGACGAAACTGCCAATGCATGATGCCAAGTCCGAAATCCGCGACATGTTACGCGGCAAACGTCTTGTTCAGGATGGACAATACGCAGTACTCATTATCGATGACGAGGAGGGTGCTGATGCAGGCGCTGATGCAGGTGACGAAGAAGGCGTAGTGGCAGGAGAAGGAAGTTCTGGAACACGATATGAATATTTTATTCGAAACAACGGCAAATGGGTAAAAGACGACACAATTCCGTCTTCGACAAGTATGTATGACACGTCTTATTTTTGCAATGTAAAGAGCAATTGTTTCGCAGTAAATAAAAAATGTATGACTGCCGATTTGGCCGAAGATGCACTCAAAGACGATATTATTACAAAAATGTATGACGAATTTGATTCGCGGTTTCATCAAAGTCGTAAGCAGATTTTAGATGCAGTATACAGAAAATATAACTACTCGCTTGATAATATTGTAAAAATGATGAATATACGTCGTTATAATGCATATAAGTATAATGACGCGCAATACTTATCTGGCATTGACATTGACACTTCAAATAAAGAACGTATTTCCCCCTATTCTCGCATTTTTGATCTCATTCTTGGCCAAACCGACTACGTAAAACGTCAGAAAAATATTATGCGATTTATTCAGAAATTTACGCGCAAGGCTATCGAGGCTAGCACATCCATGTCCCTAAGTATTGAAAATGAAAGCCCTCATTGGTTATATTGTAAGGAGACAAATACAAAATTAGTGCCATCTTTTTTTGAGACGATTGCATCAGTATTTTTAAATCAGGGCGATATTATGTTGGCGATTGACACGATATGTAAAGATCGTGGTTCTATTAGCGAAGATGGTGACGCCTGGACAGACAAATATAGTGGTTATGTCATTAAGCAGATTGATATGGATACCGATGAGGGTTATGACGCTGCGGGATACAAACTACAATCGCGCGATGTTATTGAAAAAAGTATTGGCGAAACATTGATTCAAAGTATAAAAGACAAGAAAATTCCGACATTTAAGAACCCGGATGCCCAAATGATTAGCGGGATATTAACAACGATGACAAAATATATGGGTGTTGACTTGGAAGCCCAGCGTGTATTTATCGTTGAAAGTGCGATGCGGTTTTTGTTTTCGCCTTCTTTTCCAAAAGAAGAAGCATATAATTCTAGTAGTCAGTCCTCTTCATCTTCTAGTGCACGAAAGATGAGTTACAAGACATTTAAAAATATGACTATATTGGTGCTTACACTGGCCTTTATGATTGTATCGATTCAAGTATCCATACCACCTATTAAAACGAAGAAAACATTTCCGGGATGTATTCGATCATTTGTAGGGTATCCTCTAGACGGCGATGGCGACAACTCGTCCCTCAAATATGTCGCATGTATCGCGTTCAAAATAAAGTCCAGTGTTGAACCATGGGATACATTGTCCATATTAAAAAGCGAGGACAAACTTATTAGCCAAATTCAGAGTCTTATTGCTTCATGTGTTCTTAAGAACCCCACCTATCAAACGCGCATCGCTGAGAAACGCGAGTATAATAAAATAAATGTCTCCGAAGAATTGCCAGCAATACATGATATTCGCAACTGGAATACATTTTTGCCGCCGTTGTCCCGTATTAAAATACGCACGCCTGAGCCTTTGTCGCCGGCATTTAAGAAATCGCTCCAAGAAGAATTTTCACGTGGCCAAGGAACCCAGGTTGAAAAAATATCGGCAATTAAGTCCAAAATTATTTACTATTCGCTTGCGATACAGATGATGATTCAGAGTGTTGTTGACCGCGAGAAGTTGATTTTGACGACTGCATCCAATGAACCATTTGTCGAGAACGCGTGCTGTAATCCAGAAGGTTCCGTAAATACTATTCAATATTTTGTAAATAGCGAACCACTTATTAGCGACTATGATGCAAAGGTGCGTCAGCTTCGAGACACCATAAGTGATATAACAGATATGCAAAAATCGGTTACATTGCTTGACCCTGAAAATACACGAACAAAATATCCTCAAATTCCTACAACATTTCAAGAAGACACCATATACCTGGCCTTTATTACTTACTGCAAATTCAATAGCGACGTCCCTGTGCCTGAAAATATTCAGCACCTATGTCACGATAAACCGCCTGCATCTTTATACGACAAAGGCACCAGCGACCAAACAATCAAAGCCATAGTAGACAAATTAAAAAGCAGCGGTGAATATGTTTATACTGAGGAGTCTTTATACGCGCTATTAGATATTGTAAATCGCGAACATATTATTCCTGTTGATTTTAGTAAAAAGGAAATATCTTATGCGCAACAAATACGCGACTTGATACAGGCGTGCCAGTCGCAAGCAGATGGAAAATGTGATGTTCCGGAGATATTTATGCAAAAGGTTCTGACTATTATGGACACCTATGACTATAATATTAAAATTACAGAAGATACACAAGAGTTGCGCGAGTTGGTGAATTATTTGTCCGAAACAAATACCGCAATGGTTAGTGAAATTATACAATTTTTAAATGAGCAAAAGCGTATGGATAGTCGGACGCAGGCGCGATTTGTCGACTTTTTAACAAATTCTGCAAATTTTCGAAAGATGGGCGTCGGTAATGGTATTTTGTGTCCACGTCGTGATACTGCTACATACAAAGGTATGCAATTTGTTCTGAATCAGATGCGCAACTTGGTAGACGTTTACCCAAATTTAATCCTAAACAATATTGATTATAAGAAGATATCGGTTCCGAAACACTGGGGGCTTTCACAATTTCATGTACGCGATATCCAAAATATAATAAGGGGCTATTATTCGCGTCTTGATAAATTCCTAAAAGACAAGGATAGCATTTTGAAGGATATTATGAAAAATATAAAAACGAGTTCACAAGACTGGTTGCGATTTGCAACATATACGCCATTGTATGCGAGAGTAATTGACGTTGTTGACTTTGGTGTAGAAGGTGAAGATGTAGAATTTGATTTGGTCGAGAGCGATATTGCACGAGGTGGTCCAGGACGAGCCCGTGGAAGTGCAAGAGGGCAAGGAGGTCTTATGATGCAGGGTATTCTTGAGTCAAGTCGAGCAGAGGCATCATCGCGTCGTAAGCAAAAGGGCCAAGAAGTAACCGGTGTAGAATTTGCCGCGCCGATAGAGGTATCTGGCGAAATAGTTGTAAGAGGACAATATTCGATATTCAATGATGAGTTGATACGATATATGTTTGCGCACTATTTGCTAAATGTTATCATGAAGTATATCAAGCTTGCAAAATCCCCGCAAATAGTTGTCGAAGAATCCGCCGTTTCAGAAGGATTGGAGCAAGATTTAATGTCTGTTTTGGAGGCACAAGATGAACAGAATGGTGTAGGGCTTTTGTCTGAGATGTCAATCGTTGCATCTGAAAATGTAGAACTCAAAAAGGTTGTTGCCGAATTATTGGGAGTCTTTATTACTATGATGATAAGCGATAAAGCAGCAATCAATGTCAACAAAAAAAGCGTGAAAGAAGATATTACGCAATCAAAAGACAAAGAAAAGGATATCATTACTAGGGAGTTGCGCGATATGCAACAAGATGAGCGCCAAGTTGAAAACCTGATGAAGAAACTGCGTATTGGCGACTGGAATGTAGGTGGTACCAAAGGACTGCGCTTTTATGTCCCAGAAACATACGAGCAAGAGCGCGATGCAATGGAGTCCGAATTTCAGCGCGAAGAGATGCTTGCAAAACAGGAAAATCGTGTTAAAAAGAATGACAAAGTCACGCAACGTATGCGCGACGTATTTACAACCGAGCAAGATGAAAATATGCAACAGGATGCTCTCGTTGATGCCGAAATAGAAGACGATTTTCGTTTACAAGGGGACGATGACGAAAATGGTGCGGATGATGATGATGGAGAATTTAATCCACGCGATGGAGGGTTAGGCGATGATTGAGTTATGATACGCGCCCCCTTCCCCCCTTTCCCCATTCATCCAATTTCATAAAATATATATTTAGCAATAATATATATTTTATTTACAAACCGGCTTAAAGACTAATGATATTTCGCATATTTAATAATATTATAATATTATAAAGACACACGTATCTTATGCCAATTTCTTCTTCTTTCACTGCGTTATCGTTAAAAGCTTATTCCGGAACTTCTCCAAATGTAGTTACACATGGAATAGAGACAATCCCTGTTTCAAGTTTAACTTCTGGTGCTAATTCTATTCTAATCAATGAACCGGCTATTATTACTGCTCTTCAATCAGGAACTACTATTACCCCTTCCTTGCGATGCGAATATGGTAATGGACTAAGTATAGTTGAGGTTCCCGGTACACATTATACTTATATTCCTCCTCCTCCTCTACTAAGCTTATTAGCTAATGGCGTTACGATAAAATATAATGGCGATCCTTCGGTTGTCCAGAATTCTACCGCAACATTCATTTACGAAGATCCAAGAGGAACAGGACCAGAGTGGTTTGCCATAGTAAAAAATGATATGAAGAGTGCAATCAAATATTATGCAAATGGAGTAGACATAGATTCTATATCACATTCAGCTAAATTTATTCCGCCAGGACAAACATCACCTGTTCCATTAAATAACATTGTCACCACTTTAATGACCAATATGGATGATATGTTTGTTAGTAGTCCATTCAACCTACCCATCAATTCATGGGATACTTCCAATGTAACTACTATGTTTAGGATGTTTGGCCATACGAACAATTTCAATAAAAATATTGGTTCATGGGATACATCAAAGGTTACAAAAATGGGCGAAATGTTTTTTAATGCACGCGCTTTTGACCAAGATATTTCTAACTGGAATATAAGCAGCATAGTAGAGTTTCCTTATTTCTTTTCCACAAATAGTCCTTTGAGACCTGAATACAGACCTAATACATTTTGGACCTAATACATATTGGTAATTGGGATATTTATTCAATTACAAAATTTTAGAATTCAAAATCATACACTCTGCCCCCTTAAAAAATATTTAATAATATTTTTATAATATTTTAAAAAATCTCAATGTCATATTTTAACACTAAAAAAAATATTTGTGACCATAATAATGAAATTGAGAGTTTTTTTTAGAAATGTTGACAAATGTTGACAAAAACTCTCAGACCATAACTTGTAAATTGATATAGATTTTTTATTATCATATTTCATGATAAAAAATATTTGAAAAAACTGAGAGTTTTTTTGTCATCATTTTGTCAACATTTTAAAAAAAACTCTCAGACATTTTCAAAAAAAAATCAGTAACAAAAAAAATCAATGAAAAATATTTT